>Ga0233437_1007329_pt1 | contig 10714 bp, 8 predicted proteins | sample SI_122_August201_FD_182714 | JGI IMG/M metagenome (GOLD analysis project Ga0233437, IMG submission 182714) | Seawater microbial communities from Saanich Inlet, British Columbia, Canada - SI_122_August2016_200_MG | ecosystem: Environmental > Aquatic > Marine > Inlet | place: Canada: British... | reverse complement strand
ACCTTCTTATGTTTTGATAATTCTATTACTTCTATTGTTTTCATCTCTTTATTTGGTTTATTTTATTTATAAACACTTTTTGTGTACTTGACAACATGGTTTTTTAGTATATGTTTTTTAATGGAAAACTTTATTAGTTGTTTTTGTTTTAATATTTATATGAAAAAGAGGTATTTGTTTTTAGTTTTAGTTTTGTTGTTAGTTAGTGGGTGTGAGGAAGTTAAGTTTAGTCCCGAAGAAATTCCTTATGGGATAAACATTGATGTTAAGGATACTTTTTATGAGGGGGAGAAGATAAGGTTTGATTATTCTATTTTGTTGGAAGAAAATGTAACTCTAGAGTATATTGCCCATGTTGAATGTCCTAATGCACCAGTTGCTTTGCTTAACTACCAAGATATTGATATTGAAGCGGGAAAACCAATTATAGAGGAGTATAAGGATTTTGAAATTGGAGAGTTGATAGAACCACAAACTTGTGTTGCATATGTGGAAGTCTTGGAACCAGAGTATCAGAGAGTTGAAAGGTTGTTTAGGATAGAAGCTGAACCAAGTATGCCAAAAATTGGAATAGATTTGTGTAAGGATGAAAGTTGTTTAGGTAATTCTAAGATATTTGTGCAAGGTGGTGAATTATATTTGGATTTTGATTCTTCTGTTGAGAATTCTAAGCGGGAGGTTAGTGTTGAAACTCCGGGCGGGGAGACTAAAAAATTTGATTCTTCTTTAACCTTGGGTGAAACAGGGGTTTATTCTTTATATGTAAACATAAAAAAACAAGGATATAAGGACTTTTTTGATGAAATTAACTTTGCGGTTATTGATAAAGTCCCAAATATAAGAGAGAAAGAATTTGTTGCTAATCCCAAATCTTCTGGAAATGAAAAAAATATGGAACAATACTCCGAGAAAGAATTGTTCCTAGTTTCTAGTGAAAATTGGAGGGATGTTTTGGGCTTAGTGCCTGTTACGACTTGGACAGAGGGAGGGGAAGTGATTAAATATCCTTCTCTGATTTACCACCATGAAAATTTGGGGGAAGAATTTGTTGAGATTGATTTGGAGTTTTCCCCCGAAGGAGAACACAGACTGGGATACACTCCCCCATTTGATTTAGGAGTTAAAGTTTCATCACATCCTCCTGGCTATATGCGAGGATATATTTTTCGAGAGGAATCGTGTCTGTCTGGCGATTTGGAAGGAATTTTGCCTGTCCGTACTATAGAAATTAATCCCTCAATTATCTATCCCGGGGAGGTTGTTGAAATTAAATTCTTTTTTTCTAATTGTAATAATGCTCCAAGTACATTAGAATATGTGACTTTGTGGAATTGGCCTATTAGTGATTTATTAAGTTTGGAGGAGAATACTGTTTATCTTGATCAAGAGTTGCAACCTGGAGAGCAGGTCGAAGTAGCTTTTTATTTAACATTTGACGGAGATGCTGTTGAGACCATTGATTTAGATTCTACAATCCATTTTATTCAACAATATGATCCAAGTGTTGTTAGTGTTGTTGGAGATGCTAGTGAAGACTTGTTTGATTTGTTGGTTGCAGATCCTCCTTTTGGTTCGGGGTTATCTGAAGATCAAATTCAATTGATTGATTCTGATGATTATTTTTTGTATTGGAATAATTTTGATGAAATAGTTGTTGTGGATTTAGATAATTATGAAGCTTCTTTGATGGCCAGCGTTTTTGCATCTTATTTAGATACCCCCATTATCTTTGTTGATGAGACAAACCTTAATAAGTATGAGGAAATTCTTGAAGGGAAGGGAATTTATGTTGTGGGTTCTATCTCTGGTTCTGTTTCTAATTTTATAGATATCCATGCAACTTTGGAGCGGGAATTTACTCTTGAGGAACTTCAAGCGGAATATGTTTCTTTGACAAACACCGATAAAATTGTTTTACTCAATCCAAATGATTTAGATATAATTATCTATGAATCTTTTTATCCAGATAGGGGTTCTAATCCTATGAATAAATTATATAATGGGAATTCCTTAGCTGCTCCCTTTTTGGCTTCTGCAAAACATGAAGTAATTTTTAGTACGGAAAATACATACTATCAAGATGTTGATCAGTTTATTGATTCTAAAATTCAGGATATTGAAATAAGCCCAGAGTACTTAACAATTGTTGCAAGCCCGAATGCTATTGAGATGTCTTATCCCTATGAGGTATATCCTAATGGTGATGTTAAATACTATTCTGCTGATGAATGGTATTATTCTGAAATTAATGATGGAGACCCTTATTTGGATTTGGCAACTGGCAGAATTTTTGGTTTAACGGTAAGCGATAGTTCTTCCAATATTGCTAGAAGTTTATTTTATGAGGAAACTTTGGTTAATACGGAGGATCTTTTGGTAACGCGGGGCAGCCCTTATATCACTACTGCTGCCGAGGTTTATGTTATGGGGAAAGTCTTGGAAACTATTGGTTACAATGCTACAATTACGCCTGAAGGGACCGAAGCGGCAGATTGGGAAGATAAATTTTTTATAAGTTATAATGATCATGGAAGTTCTAATTGGGCTGGGATTCCTTTTTCAGAAATTCCTTATCTGGATGACTCTTTTATTACTCTTATGGCGTGTTCGACTTGTGATTTTGATGAGGCTTGGGCTAAGCGAGATTTGTTTTGTGCTAATTCTATTAGGAAAGGAGCAATTGGGATTATTGGTGCTACTGATACAAGTGGGTATATTAATAATATTGGTTTGTTAAATGAAATTTTTGGGCAGGAGTCTAGTATTGGGGGGGCCTTTAAGAATGCGAAAAATTCTATATTGTTCTTAAGACAGAATCCTTTAGTTCCATATAATTACATGCCTTGGTATACGTTATTGGGAGACCCTACTTTGGAGGTTAGGACGGAATATGTTTTTCCTAAGCCGGAATTAGAAGTAATTAATCAAGAAGAAGACAATGTTGAACTTAATCTAACCGTCCAGGCAATGAGGTTCGAAGTTCCGGGTTGGGTGGTAGATTTGTGTGATAATCCGGGTCAGGTTGGTCCAATGTATTTTACTACGGCGTTTAATCATGCACTTTATATAGATTATATTTTTGCAATTGATTTTTTGATTGATGGAGTGGGTACCGAATGGATGTCTGAAGATGAATGGTTTGTTCTGAATGAGAAAGATTCAAATTTTAGTGATATTTATTGGGTAATAACTCCTAATAAATATGGGGATGGGTTTTTTGAGGAAGCCGATGAAGAGGGATTTGAGGATTTTAGTTTTTATATTAATCTATCTGCTCCTTCTGCCTTTTTAACGGGAGAGTATAATGACTATGGGCTGGATGAAGATGGGGATGAGTTGTATGATTACCTAATATTGGAGGTTGAAGTTTTTGTTAATGAACCAGGGGAGTATGCTATTGATGGAGGCCTTTCTCTAGTCGGGGAAGATTATTGGCACCATTCTAATTTTGAGGAATTTGTTTATCTTGATGAGGGAATTCATTTTTTGAATTTATCTTTTGATGGATCGGATATATATGGTTCTCAAGTAGATGGTGATTATGAATTAGAATATTTATATCTTTATAATTCTATTTTTGGCGAATTTAAGACAATTAATCATGGTTTTTTGCCCCATAACACAGATTATTATTTTTATGAGGATTTTGAAAGGCCAGATATAATGTTAACTGGAGAATTTTTTGATTATGGGATTGATGAAGATAGTGATGGGCTGTATGATTATTTGGCTATTAATGTTGACGTACGTGTTTTTAGAGAAGGAAATTATCGGGCGGATGGGCGACTACATACGGAAGAGGGAACTCATATGCATGATTATTTTTATGGATTTACTTATTTGAATGAAGGATATTCTAACCTAACTTTGTTGGTGGAAGGGGTTGAGATATATGAAAATGGGGAGGATGGGCCATATTGGTTAGGTTCTATTGGATTAAGAAACTGGAGTGGATATTACTTCTATAATGGAAATTTTCTTGATTATCAAACTAATTATTATTCATATCTTGATTTTGAAAATCTAGCTTGTGTGGTTCCTGTAGATGGAATGGTTATTACTGAAGATGTAACTTTTTGTCCAGGTACATATTCCCTGCCTTATGGGGGAATAAGAGTTGAAGCAAGTAACATAGAACTAATCTGTGATAACACAATTTTAGATGGAGAAGACATAAGAAATAATATGGGAATAGACATTCAAGGAAGAAATGATGTTTTAGTTCAAGGTTGCGAATTCAAAGATTATGATTGGGGGGCTTACATTGTTAATTCGGAGGATATAAACTTAGTGGGAAATAGATTTAATAATGTTCTATTTGGGGTTGAGGTGTACAATTCTCAAGAAATTGGAATGTCTAGGAATACTTTTATTAATTCTGATAAAGGTGTGTCTTTAACTAATTGTATGGTGGTCGCTTTTGATAATAATATTATTTCAAGCTCCCAGATTGGGATTGATTGCATGCCGGCTAATCAGAATATTATTGATTTGGGAGGAAATCTTTGTGAGGTTGAAAATTGTGACGAATTTGAGTGTATTCCCTTTTGTCAAGAAACAGATGGGGGGGTAGATGAATATAATTATGGCGAAGTTGATTTTTATGGGGAAATTTATGAAGATTATTGTATTTCTGGAACACAAGATTTAGTTGAGTATTATTGTGATGGGGCAGGTGATGGGAATTCTGTGGAGATTCATTGTCTATATGGGTGCTCCCTAGGAGAATGTCAATCTAAACCAGAAGAAGAATTGCCAACAATTCAAGAAGCGTTACAACCACAAAAATCTTCTGAACTATCCTTCTGGCAAAGAATTTTAAGTTTTTTCAAAAAATAGATTTACTTTTAATCAAAAAATATATAAACCTTATCAAGTTTTTTAGTTCATGAAAAAAGTATTAATTATTTTAATAGCAGTAATTTTAATTGTAATTGGAAGTTATTTTACTTTATTTAATGGTGATGGAATTCCTTTAAGTCAAAATTCTCAAATGGTTATTGGTGGTTCAGTTTATGCTCAACCCGGAGTTCCAGTTACTTATGATAATATTGCTAGTCAGTTGTCTAATAATGCAATAATTAGGGATTTGCCGGACGATATGGGTGTTATGTTTAGGTTTTATAGTTTTGAAGGGGGAAGTAGAGTTTGGGGAAAAAGTTATATTTTGAAGCCTAGTGGGGCATATGAAGGTTATTTGGCTGATGCGGATTTAATTATTTATTTAGATTCTAAATATTTGGATTCTTGGACAGATAGAAATTTTTGTAATGTTGTTTCTACAGCTAATAGAAATGGAGATTGGGGTTATGAAAGTTCTTTGTCTGAAATCAAATTAGCTTGGAAATTTAGAAGTTTGATGAAACATAAAAGTTGTTTTGGATATTAGTTATGTTTTTAAATTTATGCTTACTTTATCTTTTATGTTTAAATTTGTTAAGAAAATAAAAGAGGAAAAAGTAAAAAAAGAGACTTTGAAAAGGGAAGATAGTTTTTCTAGAGTTAAAACCTCTTTTGAAGTTAAAGATTCTATTAATGGGGATTTTAATTATTTTTTGGAGAATTTTAGAGACAAGTCTTTAGTTATGTTAATTATCGGAAGACGTGGTGGGGGAAAGACTGCTTTGGGGATGAAATTTGTTGAAGTTGGAAAGATCTTAAATAAAAGAAGTTATGTTATTGGTTTTGAAAATTCTAAGGTTCCTAAATGGGTTAAGAAAGCTAATGATTTGGAGGAAGTTCCGAATAATTCCTTAGTTTTAGTTGATGAGGCTGGAATTTCTTTTTCGGCTAGGGATAGTATGAAAAAAGGAAATAAGGAAATGGCCAATTTGTTGGCTATTGCTAGGCATAAGAATTTATCTTTGATTTTTATTACCCAGAACAGTGCAATGCTTGATTTGAATGTTTTGAGGCTTGCTGATGTTTTATTGTTTAAGGAGCCTTCTTTGTTACAGAGTAGATTTGAGAGGAAGAATCTGCAAGATATGTTTCAGAAAGTTGGTGAAAATTTTAAAGATTTGGATAACCGGAAAAATTATTCCTATGTTATTTCGGATGATTTTGAAGGAATGATTTATAGTAGTTTGCCCGGGTTTTGGAATGAATCAATTAGCAAGAGTTTTAGTAAGAAGTAATCTATATAATTGTTCTATTTGTCCCCGTATATATGGTTGTTTAGGGTAATTTAAGTGTAGATAGTGTTGTTAATATTGGAGATTTTTATACAGTGGAGGTAGATGGCAGGGCAGAGATTGGCACAATTTGTGAAGTTGGCAAAGAGAGGTTTGGCTATGAGTTACTTTCTGGAGAAACTTTTGGATCAAGCAAAGGGAATAATATTGAGAGATAGTGGGGGTCAAGGGCTAGAGTTTTTGGTTGGAAAGAAAGTAAGTAAAAAATTAGAAAAGCTTTTTTGGGATTCTTCTTAAATTTTGTGAAGTTAGTGTTTTTTTCTTTTTAAAATTACTAATGCTATGATTATGTCTAATAAAAACTTTTAAAAGTGAATTATGTTCTATGAAATATTAAAGAAGATGGAAGAAATTACTAAGAAAGTTGTACGTCGCAGGTTGAATAGGTCTAAAGTAGCATTCTTTTCTCTTTTAGGTTTAATTATTATTTTAATGGGATTTTTTATTTCTGGAATAAATTTTTCTGATAATGTATTTACTCTTTTTGGAGTTTCTTTATTTGTGTTATTCTTATTGTTTTTTATTTTATTCTTTGCCCATAAGGGATATGAAAAGTCAATTCATAAAATACATCCCTCTTTAGCATTAGCATTTTCTTATGCTTTAGTAATTTTGAATATGTTTTTAGGTTCTAGAATTTATTCCTTAGAATGGGCTTTTTTAGGATTTATTGTAATAGCTGTGATATTTTATGATTTTAAAATTGATTCAAGATTTTTGATATTGCCTGCAATTTTATTATTGGGATATTTGCCTTTCTTATTAGTCGGTTATCAGAATGAACTTGCTGAAGTTATTGCAGTTTATGTTTATTATTTCTTGGTCGTAGGAGTTATTTTGCAAATAGTTGAACATGTTAAGAAAATTGAGAATACTGTTGATTTTGAGTCTTTTATTAAAAGATTTATTTCTAGGGAGAAGGTTTATCCAGTATTATCTGTCTGGGGAATTTTTACTATTGGTGTTATGATTTTTAATAGGTTTTATGCATTAGAATTATTGAAATGGACTTCTATTTATGTTTTTGTAGTTTTGCTTGTTTTTTATTTAATAGCTGTTTTACAACGTAAATGAAGGTTAGTAGAGATATTATTATTGAAAATGTAAATCTTAGTGGGATACTTTGTTTTTGTTTTGTTCCTTCTAAATTGTATAGTTTTAGGCAATCGTTTTCATATTCTGGGTTTGTTAACCATTCGTAATTATCTGGGTAAATTGCACAAGTATCTTTGATTATGTATTGTATTCCTAAGTTTTTTAGACATTCTTTGTTATTTTTACAGTTTGAGATTTCTAGTCTTATTCCCGAGTTTCCACCATATTCATCTGGTCCTTCTATTACTGGTTCGTTTGTTACTTCATTTATTGGAACTCCTATTCTTCCATCGCTTGTGGTGTCCTTTGTCCAGGTATATGAGAGGTATTGTTGCCAAGGTAGGTAGATTATATGGCCATTTATTTCTTGTTGATTTAAGTAGGTGTTTAGTTCTTCGTAGCTTTCCGGGTAATCAGTGTTCGTTACAGGGATTGTTATTAGTGGGAGTGTTGTGATTAAGATTAGTGCTATTATTAGGATTCTTTGTATATTACTTTTTGTTAGTTTTGGGATTAAGAAAGCGTAAGCTAAGGCTATTAGTGCTGTGAATTTATGGCTATCTCTAAATCCGTTGAAGAAAGGTAAATTGTTGAATAAGTAGTTGAATAAGTTAGCTGTTAATGGGTGTGCTGCTCCAGTTCCTAAGATTAATCCTATCCAGAATAGGATGTAAAAGAATTTAGAGTCTTCTTCTTTTTTGTAGTGATAACTTGCTATTAGAAGGAAAATTAGTGCTGCTATACTGAGATACCATACTGGTAATGGTAAGATATTATATGTTGTTTCGTGTGCTGCTTCTCTCCAAAATCCCCACATTCCTATAATCTTTGCTACTGCTGGGACATTTTGTGATAAAGTTGGTTTGAAGAAGTCTTCGTGGTTTGGGTTAATTTCTTCTAGCATTCCTCCTGCTAAGAGACCTTGTATCCAGAAAAGGTTTAGAAGGAATACTATTAGTAGGAATTTTAATGCCTGTTTTATCTTTATTTTTTTGTATAGGCCTATTAAGCATATTATTAGTGAGATTATTAGAAAGTGAGGGGTTAATGCTCCTATTATTGTTGTTATGATTGCTAATTTTAATAGGTTCCTTTTTTTTATTTGATAGATTAGTAGTGGTAAGAGTAAGTATGCTACTATTATCCCTAACTGTCCAATCATTATTTTTGTGTAAATGAAAGGGTTGAATAGGAAGATTATGGTTGTTAATAATTTGTGTTTAGTTAGTTTCTTTATGTAGTGATATGAAATTATGAAAAATGTTAGGATGGTTAATTGGAAGAAGATTGTGCTTAGGCTTAGTGTTAGTTCTCTTAAGATGTTTATTATGTTTATTGAACTTGTGTAATTGTTTATTATTAGATTGTTTAATAAGGATGGTTTTGTTGCTATGGTGTAATCTACGAATAAGAGTTTTGATAGAATGTTTTTTCCGAATATTACAATCCAAATTAATACTGGGATTAAGTAATCTTTAATGTTTTTCATGTTTTGTTAACCTTATGATGATTATTAGCATTATTAATATGATTATTAATTCTGTTATTGGGAATTTTATGGTTACTTTTGGTTCTCCTTGTATTAGGAAGTAGGCTTCTCCGTTTTCTATGTCGCTTATTCTTTCTCCTTTAACATGGTTGTCTGCTTTTGTTTTGATTATGTATTCTTCTGATTCATTGTAGTTGTAATTGTTGTTTATTTCTATTAGTTTTCTAACTTGGAGATCATCATATAGATTTGTTACTGTTTTAGTTCCATCTGAGTCTGCGTAGAAATAGATTAGTATTCCTTCTGTGTTTTCTGTTGGAAAGAGCATTTCTTTTTGTTGAGTCCACTCATTTGTTGTTTCTAGTTTTTTATTTGGTAAACATTTTTCATCTCCTTCAAACCAACTACAGAATCTCGGATTATCACCTTTATGATGGAATGTTAGGAAGTATAAATTTTCTTTATTGAAATTGATTACTGGTTTGTGTATACAAGCACACTGATTTTCTGAAGTTAAATTTAAGCAGAAATTTCCTTCTGTTGATTCATTTGATTTTTCTGCAAATACTTTTGAATCTTCTGGATTTGAGTTACAGCAATCTCCTGCAGATTCATTAAAAGTTTCGAAAGAGTTATCTTCTATTAAGTTGTTTTCTATTTTATAGAGTTTTTTTGGGGCGACGTTATAACTTGTGAGAATTCCAGTTAGGATTAATATTATTCCAATTATTAAGATTATATTTATTATGTTTTTATACTTATTATTTTTCATATTTCTAAGTTAATTCTCTCCTTTTTATTCTTTTTCCAATCATATATTAAGTATGCTAAACAACTAATTAAGGTTATTCCAGATATTATTAACCCTAAATAAAAATAAGATTGAGGTTTATAATATAAAATCAATTCTATATCGATATCTCCTTTAGAATTTTCGGTATAATGGTCTGGGGGGTAATTATCTTTGATATATTGCGGATTGATTGTCCATTGGTTTGCATAGTCGTAAATTTTTATATGTGTTTCATCAAATATTGGTTTCTTCCATAAGTAGGAAAATTCTTCGCCTCCAAAGAGTTTTAGTATGGGCTCACATTCTATTGTATTTGTATTATTATAAAACCTAATCTGATTACATTTTTTTGAAGAAGGATTTTTTACTAGATAAAGTTTCCAATCTTCATGATAAGATTCTAAAAAGGATAGATTTTGAATTTTTTCTATGTTGGATAAGTGGATTACATATTTAGTTGGATTAATCTTTTGATAAGCATTACTATTTACTTTTGGGAACTGTTTCGTATGCAAGTCGTAGTAAATAAAATTCTCTGTCTCTTTTAAATAATATTGTTCAAGAACCTTCTTGAAAAAATCTGTTTCACCCCATATGTAGGGGGTCCCATAAACTGTAAAAGTTTGACAGGTTTTTTCTGAATAGGAACTATATGTTTTTGGTTTTTTGTCTATGATTATGTACCTTATCTGCAAATCTCGATAATTGCTTGAGTTCAATTCCCCAGAACACAAATTTTTGTATATCTCTAGGATTTTATCTTCTGAAGATTCTCCTATAACCATTTTACCCCCAAATTTCAATTTTACAATATTTTCTTCCCAGAATATTTTCTGTTGAAGAGAAAAGTCAAAAGGGAGATATAAAGCGAATCCATTTTCTCCATTTAAACGCATAAAATTATTTAGTTCTGAATATTTGTTGGTTATAAAATAATTTTCTCCTCCTCTTGATTTATCGAGAGCAAAGTCCCCATTGAAAAATGGCGTAATAGTGAGTAATACAAAAATAGATAATGTTGCCAGAAAGACAAGTTTCCTTTTACTTATTTTAATATTATTAAAAAATAAATTTATTGAAAGGGAGCTCAAAAGCCAAAAAGAAAATGTTAATGGGTAGAATATTTTTTGGGGGTTTCGTATT
>Ga0233437_1007326_pt1 | contig 10717 bp, 9 predicted proteins | sample SI_122_August201_FD_182714 | JGI IMG/M metagenome (GOLD analysis project Ga0233437, IMG submission 182714) | Seawater microbial communities from Saanich Inlet, British Columbia, Canada - SI_122_August2016_200_MG | ecosystem: Environmental > Aquatic > Marine > Inlet | place: Canada: British... | reverse complement strand
TAACTGACATGGTTTCTCAAAATGTTTTTTCACTTTAAGACGTTTGAAGAGGCCATCATTCTGGATTTTTTTCTTCAATATTCTTAATGCTCTTTCAACATCGTTGTCAATAACCGTTACTGTAATTTCCTTCAAAAAACATCGCCCCTTTCATAGTGTATTTAAATACCGAGATATTTATAACCGAACTTTGTAACAAAGTAATGCCCTAAAAGCAAGGAAAAATTAAAGCCTTTCTGTTTAAATTGAAAACAGAAAGGCTTATAGGCAAAATTATAATACTTAGAGTTTGGAAATTAATTCTGCAGTCACTTCCGGCAGTGCTTTTTCACCGGCCAGCGTGAAGTATTTGACTGTATCATCTTTGGCTGCCACATCTTTGAAATAATAGGAAGATGCAAGCGTGCCTGTATCAGTGTCATAATAAATGGAGTGGCGTTTATCGATAGCCGTTTCATCCTGGTCATCGTCACGTTTGGTTAATTCACCGCCGCAAACTCTGCATTTATCCCCATCCGGTTTGATGGCATCAATAAAAATGTTGTTTGGGTGGTTGTTGTCGTTTACGCAAAGTCGGCGGCCCATTATTCTGTTTTTTGCAATCTCCCTGTCAAGAAGCATTTCAATAACATAATTGAGTTTGATCCCTGCTTCTTCCAAGGATGCATGAAGTTTTTCCGCCTGGACTTTATTTCTGGGAAAACCGTCCAGAAGCCATCCGTTTTTGCAGTCATCTTGTTTGATTCTGTCAAGAACCATTGGGATTGTAATATCATCAGGAACAAGATCCCCTTTATCAATATATTCTTTTGCTTTTTTACCCAGTTCTGTTCCGCCTTTAATGTTTTCGCGGAAAATAGCGCCGGATTCAACGTGTGCAAAATTATATTTATCTTTCAGGATAGACCCCTGGGTTCCTTTGCCACTACCGTTTGGTCCAAAAAATAAAATGTTCATTAAAAAAATTCCTTTATAGTTAATATATGTAAAATCAGAACAACTTTTCTAATTATAAGAGACGTTTTTATTTGTCAAGGCTAAGAAAAAACAGCTGGATATTTGCTTAAGAAATTTTGCATAACCCGTTCCAGGGTGATCGCCTTACGTCTGCTGGATGGACATTGCTACAAGCTCTATGATTTCTTCTGTCATGCCCGCGGGTCTGAGTATGTCCATAATTTCCAGTGGAGATTCAGGTTGGACAAGACAACCTGGATCGGAACGGGTTTGTGTAGATTGTACTAAAAAATATGAAACAATAATATCAGGGTCGCAGCAAAATTATATAATAAGGTTTCTATACTTTTGCTATGATTTGTTGTAATATCTGCATGATTTTGATCCTTTGTGACTCTTTGTATATAGGATAACTATCAAATTAGCGAAAAGGATAAAATAAGTCTAAATAAATCTCACAGTTTTTTAATAGGGAGAAAATGCTATGTCTATGTTTTGTCATCAATGCCAGGAAACAATGAAAAACAAAGGTTGCAACATGAAGCAGGGAATGTGCGGAAAATCAGCTGAGGTTGCAAATCTTCAAGATTTATTTATTTGGGTGCTAAAGGGCATTTCCGTTTGGGGGTATAAAGCAAAGGAATTTGGCATTTATGATAATGATGCAGGCTTTTTTATTGATAAGGGACTTTTTGCTACCATTACCAATGCTAATTTTGATAGAGAAGATTTTATCGGGTTTATCAAAAAAGGGATTGATGTGAGGGATGGGCTAAAAGATCAATTCCTTAATGCCTATAAACAAAAAAACGGTACTAAATTTTCTTCTTTGGTTCCTGAATGTGCCACCTGGGCACCTGTTGATGATGAGGGTCTTTTGACAAAAGCAGACAAAGGCACTGGAGGGTGGCTGGAGATCGAAAATGAAGATGAGCGCTCATTAAAGGCCACAATTCTATATGGGTTGAAGGGTATGTCTGCCTATGCAGAACATGCATATCAGATAAAAAAGGAGTGCAAGGAAATTTTTGAATTCCTTATGGAAGCTCTTGCTTCATTGGTTGATGAGGACAAATCCCAGGAAGATTTGTTCAGCCTTGTTATTAAAACCGGTGAAATGGGCGTAAAAACAATGGCCCTCCTTGATGAAGCCAATACCACAGCCTATGGAACCCCTGAGATTACACAGGTCAATCTCGGGGTCGGGAAAAACCCCGGCATCCTGATAACCGGACATGATCTGGTGGATCTTGAAGAGCTGCTTGAGCAGACTAAAGGTAAGGGAGTTGATGTCTATACTCATAGTGAAATGCTTCCCGCACATTATTATCCTAAACTCAAACAACATACCCACCTTTTTGGTAATTATGGCAGTGCCTGGTGGCTACAGAAGGAAGATATGGCAAAATTTAATGGGCCCGTGCTTTTTACTTCCAATTGTCTTGTACCACCAAAATCAGAATATAAAGATAAACTTTTTACAACAGGCGCTGTCGGATTTGCTGGCCTTCCCCATATTCCCGACAGACAAGAAGGGGGTCAAAAAGATTTTTCAAGACTCATTGACATGGCCAAAACATGTGCTCCTCCGCAGGAGATTGAAACAGGGCAGATTACAGGGGGGTTTGGCCACAGCCAGGTTCTATCTCTTGCCGATAAAGTGATTGAAGCCGTTAAGTCCGGTGCCATTAAACGTTTTATTGTTATGGCAGGATGCGATGGCAGGCATAAAACCCGGGATTATTATACGAAGGTGGCCCAAAAACTGCCAAAAGATGCAGTAATCCTGACTGCAGGTTGTGCAAAGTATAAATATAACAAACTTGATCTGGGTGAAATAGGTGGTATTCCAAGGGTTCTTGATGCGGGTCAATGTAATGATTCCTACTCTCTTGCAGTTGTTGCCATGGAATTACAGAAGGCTTTCGGGCTTGATGATATTAATGATCTTCCAATATCATTTGATATTGCATGGTATGAACAAAAGGCAGTATTGGTTCTTTTGGCGCTTCTTTCACTGGGTGTCAAGGGCATACGTCTTGGGCCTACACTTCCGGGTTTCTTATCACCTGGTATTGCAAATGCGCTCGTTGAAAAATTTGATATTAAACCGATAACGGCACCCAAGGAAGATATAGAAGCCATGATGGAAGGAAATTGACACAAATAATTCAATAATAGCCTTGAATGTCATAATGGATCTTGATATGAATGGGTGGCAGAAAAAATCATGATTATTTTATAAAAATTTTAAGCCAAATAAATATTTATTCAAGGGGGGCACCATGACGGAATTAATTGATGTAAGGGCAAGGGAAATACTTGATTCCAGAGGTAATCCAACTGTTGAAGTGGATGTTGTCTTAGCCTGTGGTGCAGAGGGCAGGGCAGCGGTTCCTTCCGGTGCCTCAACCGGCACAAGAGAAGCTTTGGAACTTCGGGATAAAGCTGAAAATCGTTTTCTAGGCAAAGGTGTTTTAAACGCAATTGCCAACGTAAATGAAGTAATAGCGCCTGAAATCATTGGATACGATGCCATGGATCAGGCAGGTCTTGACAGAACCATGATAGATATTGATGGCACTGAAAACAAATCAAGACTGGGTGCAAATGCTATTTTAGGCGTGTCCATGGCAGCTGCAAGAGCAGCAGCTAAAGCATGTGAAATTCCATTGTTCCAGCATCTGGGCGGGATTAATGCCAGATTACTGCCCGTTCCCATGATGAATATTATAAATGGCGGGGCCCATGCAGCAAACAATCTGGATATTCAGGAATTCATGATTCTTCCCTTTGGAGCAGGTTCTCTTACAGAAGCTGTTCGAATGGGTGCTGAGACTTTTCATCATCTTGCAAAGATATTAAAAGGGGAAGGATTGAGTACAGCAGTAGGGGATGAAGGCGGATTTGCCCCAAATCTTAAATCCAATGAAGAAGCGTTGGAATATATAATCAATGCCATTGAGGCAGCCGGTTACAGACCTGGTAAGGATATAGGTATCGCACTTGATGCTGCTGCTTCAGAATTTTATAAAGATGGCAAATATATCTTTGCATCAGAAGGCAAGGAGCTTTCAGCCATTGATTTGATTGATTATTATGAAAAACTGATTGGAAAATATCCTTTATATTCCATAGAAGACGGCCTTGCTGAAGGAGATTGGGATTCATGGGGAATTATGACCGAACGGCTTGGAAATTCCATACAGATCGTTGGCGATGATATTTTTGTAACAAATCCTGATATTTTTCAAAGAGGAATTGAACTGGGAATTGCCAATTCGATCCTGATTAAATTAAATCAGATTGGAACGGTCACAGAAACCCTGGATACAATTCAAATGGCTAAGGAATCGGGTTATACAACTATTGTTTCCCATCGATCAGGAGAAACAGAGGACTCTTTTATTGCCGACCTTGCCGTGGGTATAAATGCAGGACAGATAAAAACAGGATCAATGTCCAGAAGTGACAGAGTGGCTAAATATAATCAACTCATCAGGATTGAAGAAATGCTGGGAGAAAGTGCATCGTTTCCTGAAAATCTTTTTGTATGATTTTTAATTTACCAGTTATCTTTAGATTATGAAAAAGAGAAGATTATGAAAAAAAGAAGGTTATGAAAAAAAGATTTTTTTCGACTTTTTTCGTGCTGTTTTTCATCCTGATGAGGGGAATGGCTGAGGCCTTTGTCCCCCAGGCGCCCCACCTACTTCACCTTGTTGTAGAGAAGATCAAACAGCCTGTTGGTATTGAAGCCTTTCAGACAAAAAAAATAATAAATTACCAGGACACCCAAAAAGAGTATATAGAATTAAATGAAAAACTGATTTACGAATACCCCAACCGGCTTCGATCTGAAATCATTTCTGATACCATAACAAGTTTCACAGTTGAATCTAATTTCAGATTTATAAAAGTGATGGATGGCGTTATTGTTTCACATGATAAGCTGTTGGTGGATCTGTATACAGACATCCTTTTTTCCCGTGATTATGAAAGCCTTTTAATCCAGATTAGTCTGGCAGGAGTTGATACTGACAAAGTATCCTTTCAAAGATATAATGATACCATTTGTTATGTAATAGGCCGTCCTTTTTCAAAAGGGGAATCCTTTTCAGGGCTCTGGATAGAAAAGGATACTATTTTTCCAATAAGATATGTGGTTGAAAAAAATGGACTAAAGGCTGAATTTTTATATCAAAATTGGCAACGGTTCAGCAGGACCTGGTATCCTATGCAAGTCAGTATTTTTTTAGACAATAAATTATTTGCCACGGTTGATTTGAGAAGTTTGGATTTGAAATCAGGGGCTTCACAGTCTTTATTTGATATTGGGTATATTGAAAGATTATATCCTGTAAATAATTCTGACCCTTTAGGTGAGAATACCAAACAGGTTGATGAACTTGACAAACGGCTGGAAGATTTTAAAAAACTATATGAATAATTTTAAACAAGAGAGGAATAATGGCTAAAAATACCAAGTATATTTTTGTTACCGGTGGTGTATTGTCATCTTTAGGAAAAGGCCTTGCGTCTGCTGCCATAGGAATGCTTCTTGAAAGCCGCGGCCTGACGGTCACCATACAAAAGCTTGATCCCTATATAAATGTTGATCCCGGGACAATGAATCCGTTTCAGCATGGAGAAGTATTTGTAACAGATGATGGGGCGGAAACAGATCTTGATTTGGGCCATTATGAAAGATTCACCCATGCCAAGCTGGGTAAGAATAATAATTTTACCACGGGTAAAATTTATGACCAGGTTATTACCAAAGAACGCAAAGGTGAATATCTGGGTGGAACAGTGCAGGTGATCCCGCATATCACCGATGAAATAAAGAAAAGCATCTGCCTGGTATCTGATGACGCCGATGTCATAATTGTTGAAATAGGCGGTACCATTGGTGATATTGAATCTTTACCTTTTTTGGAAGCCATCCGGCAGTTTAAAACAGATGTTGGGCCATCCAATGTTATCTATATCCACCTTACCCTTGTGCCATATATTAAAACGGCTTGCGAAGTAAAAACAAAACCTACACAGCATAGTGTTAAAGAACTGAGAAGTATCGGTATCCAGCCGGATATTCTTCTTTGCAGAACTGAAAGCTATCTGTCCCAGGAAATTAAAGCAAAAATTGCTCTTTTTTGTAATGTGGGCGCCGATGATGTGTTTACGGCAAAAGATGTGGACTGTATTTATGAAGTTCCTCTGGTTTATAATAAAGAAGGGTTGGGTGATAAGATATTAAAAAAGCTGAACATCTGGGCCAGGGCACCCAGGCTGGATGAATGGATAGAAGTGGTTGACCGGCTGAAAAACCCAAGATTTTCAGTGAATATTGCCATCGTAGGCAAATATGTTGACCTGACGGAAAGTTATAAAAGTCTGAATGAAGCGCTTTCCCACGGAGGAATATCCAATGATGCCAGAGTTAATTTGCAATATGTCGATTCCACAACTCTGACAGCGGATAATGTTGTGGAAATACTTTCAAAAAGTGATGGCGTTCTTGTCCCAGGTGGATTTGGCTCAAGGGGGATTGAAGGAAAGATTATTGCGGCAAAATATGCAAGAGAGTATAAAGTTCCATATTTTGGGATCTGTCTTGGCATGCATATGGCCGTGATTGAGATTGCAAGGAACCTTCTTAAACTTGACGATGCCAATGGACAGGAGTTTGACCCATATACGCCATATCCGGTCATTTATCTGATGAAAGAATGGTATGATGAGCAGACCCAAAAGCTTGAAAAACGTGATGAGGACTCTGATAAAGGGGGAACCATGCGCCTTGGGGCGTATCCGTGTAAACTTGTTCCTGATACCTTTGCCATGAAAGCCTATAAACAAGAAGAAATTTCAGAGCGGCATAGACACCGTTTTGAATTTAACAATGAGTATAAAGACAGGTTGATAGAGGAAGCCGGGCTTGTCATCAGCGGCACATCTCCTGACCACGAACTAGTAGAAATCGTAGAGCTTAAAGATCATCCATGGTATCTTGGATGTCAATTTCACCCGGAATTCAAATCCAAACCCCAGAACCCGCATCCATTGTTCAGGGAGTTTATCAAAGCATCATTAAAAAATGCTAAAAAATAAATAAAAGAACGGGGTCAGGCTTGCGTAGTTGCGTTTAGAGAACCCTAAACGCAACTACGCAAGCCTGACCCCAACTAGTTTATTTTGTAATCTGTTTATTATATTGTTCAACAAGTTCTTCATAACGTTCTTTTTTCTTCTGGTAATGTTTGATTTCAATATTTAACCCCGTTGCAAGGGCATTATATTCCTTTTCGTCAAGATCATTTTTCTGTTCAGACAGGGCTTTGTTCTTTTTGGCAAGGATTTTATATTCATGGTCCAGCTCATTTTTTTTATTTGTAAGCAGGCCAGGTGTGATCTTGGCCTTGGATTCCATTGATTTTTTTTTAATTACAGTTTTTTCCTTAGGGCTAATAATGCTTTTATGTTTATTTAAGTCGGGCCGAAGGTTTTCAGGAATCTTTGAAATGTCGTCCGTGTAATGTTTGATACCATTCTGGTCAATATAGTGATAATATTCTGCCGAAACAAAAACAAAAGGCCATATAAGCAAAATACAAAAAAAGAAAACAAGTTTAAATTTCAAATATTTTCCTCCTGAGATTTTTTTAAATCGTTTCAGAATTTTTTGTGGTATTCCAATATCAAAAAAATGATAACAAAAAGCATATTGACCAGGAAAAGATCTATAAAAAAACCAATCCAGCAATGACAACCAACACCAAAACAACCACAATTGCAACCCCGATCAATACAGGAGATGTCGATTTTTCAGGGATGGTACCACATTTTGGACATTTTTGAGTTAAATTGATTAATTTTTCAGAACAATTAGGACAGATTTTTATTCCCATGATTTACTCCTGCAATAAATTATTAGTACCATATTTTTTCATTAAATGCGCTTATTGAATTGATATTCACAATGATACCCTTTATAAATAGGAAAGAGTTCTTTAAAATAGAATTTACAAAAAATAAGCACAGGTGACAAGAAAATAGATTGTTATACAAATGTAAAGTTTCATAAAACAGGATGTGTCAAATGGAATTAAGCATTACAATTGAGTGTGGAAACATTAAGCTTGAGGGCAGTTTAAGGAAAAATACGTCTCAAAATGCAGTGATTATCTGTCATCCCCATCCGCTTTATGGCGGGAATATGGAGAATCCAGTGGTAATGACCATTGCAGATTCTTTTTTTGAAAAAGGATTTACAACACTGAGATTTAACTTCAGGGGGACCTGCAACAGCTCTGGCATGTTTGATAATGGAAAAGGAGAGCAGGATGATATAAGGGCTGCCATTTCCTGGCTAATGGAAAATGATTATCAAAAAATTAGTCTTGCCGGGTATTCGTTTGGTGCGAAAATGAATGCTTTAGTTATTTCAAAGGGGTGTAAGATTGAAGACCATATCATGGTGTCTCCACCTGTTGGATTCATGAATTTTGATGACATTAAAAAAATGCCTTACACAGGCCTGATTATAACCGGGGCCAATGATGACATCGCTCCTTCCAACATGGTTCAAAAACATATCAAGCGATGGCAAATAGATCCAAAGTATGAAATTATTGAGGATTGTGATCATTTTTATTCAGGCTGTCTGCCCAAGCTAAAGTCAATATTGATGGATTATTTGTGACCTTCAGGTTTCTTAAAAACGGGGTCAGGCTTTCCTTATTGTCGTTATTTTTCAAATAACGACAATAAGGAAAGCCTGACCCCCTCGCACTAAAGAAAAAGACCATTGAGTACTGAACCCGGCATATGAGTGATAAAAATTTCTAAAGGCTTGGGTATTTGCCTGAAAAGTCAGTGTAAAATGCTCTTATTAAAGTCATGTCTGCATTAATATCGCCCGAAGGCTCAAATATCGGGCCGACTCCTGAGATTTTTCTCTTATAATCAATAAAACCAAAGACGATTGGAACTTTTGCCTGACAGGCAATATGATAAAATCCCGTTTTCCATTTCACAACTTTTTTTCTTGTACCCGACGGTGCTATGGTGATGATCAATTCTTTTGAGTTTTCAAAGGCTTTAGCCAAAGATTGTACAATATTCTCTTTTTTTGATCTGTAGACCGGTATGCCGCCAAGCCTTTTTAGCAGCCCTTTAAATGGCCATTTGAACATGGTATGTTTTCCCATCCAGTGAGCATGTATTTTAAATTTAAAAATAATTAATAAGAAAAACACAAAATCCCAATTTGATGAATGGGGTGCTGCTATCAGAATATATTTTTTGATATCAGGTCTTTTCCCTCTGGGTTTCCACCCCATGATAAAAAGGCAAAAGCTTGCAAACCCATAAAAAACCCATTGCAGTATAAAATTATTCATTAAAGTTGGGCTCAAAACATTCCTTTTGTTACATGTAAAATCTAAATAAAAGATTTAAATATAAATAAATGATTGTGCAAGTAAATGTTAGGGTTAAGGATTTTACAATATTAATACAATGGTCGTAAAATACAGGTGCTTTATTCTTTTTTAATAAGTAGTGCCTGACAGAAAATCCGTATTTGGATGAGTTTGTTTTCGTTCAAAGACTAAGCAACATTGCATACCGTATAAATGTTTAATAACCTTATATGGACAGATTATTGAAAACGGCGATCTTTTTGAGAGGTAAGGCAAGAATTTCGACCTTGGCATAGTTAATCCAGTTTTTTGGGTAAAAAGGAGCGACAATATACTGTTAAATCTTTATGATGAAATATAAGTAAAAAAATTAAAATAAGGCAAATATCATTTTAAAGTTCATAAAATAAGTTAAAATTAAGATTTATGATTTCGATAGTTAGATATATTTAAAAATTTCCTTATAAAATAAAATAATTGCTTGACAAGCATTTGTGGATTCCATTAATCTAAAAAGAATAAGGATTTATAGATATAGTTTTGCAACTCTTTTTTTGAATTTTAAATTGAAGTTGTCTATTTGTCCAAAAGTTATAAGCCATAATAAACTGATATATTTAAGGAGGAAATCATGCCAATCAAAGAAAATACTCTTATTCTTGACGGTTATACATTAACAATTGAAGAATTGATCAAAGCCGGTAATGATCTGTCGATAAAAATTGAAATTGACGAGAAGAACTGGCCAAAAATTCGTGATTGCCGTACTCTGGTTGAAAAATGGGCCAGTGAAGAACGGTGCATCTATGGTGTGAATACAAGCTGTGGCGGCCTTGTTGATTATCTTCTACCCAGGGAAAGAGATAATGATTTCCAGAAAAATCTTGTAAGAAGTATCACGACCCAGGTGGGTAAGCCCTTTGAAAATGAACTTGTCAGAACCTTTATGATCGCCAGGGCCAACTCCCTTTGCCGCGGTTTTTCCGGTATCAAAGAAGTCAATTTAAAAATTTACCTGGAAATGATCAATAAATATATTTTTCCGGTTATTCCAAGAAAGGGTTCTCTGGGTACCAGTGGCGATCTAGGGCCTCTTGGCTGTATCGCAAGCGTTGCTTTTGGAGAATGGAAAGCAATGTATAATGGAAAGGTCATGCCGGGTAAAGAGGCCATGGACGCTGCTGGCGTAGACCTCATGTATCTCAACGCCAAAGAAGGCTTGTCCCTGATCAATGGAACTTCCGGGATGGTGGGTCTTGCCTGTACCATTATTACAGAAGCGACCAATACATTGAAAAATTCAGATATCATAGCTGCTTTTGCCATTGAAACTT
>Ga0233437_1007325_pt1 | contig 10717 bp, 10 predicted proteins | sample SI_122_August201_FD_182714 | JGI IMG/M metagenome (GOLD analysis project Ga0233437, IMG submission 182714) | Seawater microbial communities from Saanich Inlet, British Columbia, Canada - SI_122_August2016_200_MG | ecosystem: Environmental > Aquatic > Marine > Inlet | place: Canada: British... | reverse complement strand
TGGCTGGATAAGATGAATTGCAGTGCATCACAATTGGGTTCACACCAACTTTTAAAATTATATTTACAGCTTCATCAATTTCAGTCAGGGTGCTCATACCTGTACTTATCATCAGTGGAATTTTTGTCTCTGCGCATGCTCTTAATAACTCTGAATCAGTTATGAGGGCGGAGGGAATTTTAATAAATGGAACCTGATAATTCTGAATGAATTTCAAGCTATCCAGATCCCAGACTGAGGCTGTCCAGTCGACTGGCTTCTCTGCACAATATCGATCAATATCGTTATATTGTGCAGATTCAAACTCTACCCGGTACTTGTAATCAAGATATGTCATCTTACCCCACGGGGTCTCCCTCATGACACTTTTTTGAGCTTCTGGAACGCATACATCGGGATTACGTTTTTGGAATTTTGCACAATCCCAGTTGCATGCATTCACAGCATCGATCAACTTTTTAGCAATGTTTAAGTCACCATTATGATTAATGCCTATTTCACCGATCATGTAAACTTTATCTTTTATCATGGAGTTATTTATCCTACCTCTGATTAATACATCAATATTTTATAAATTGAATGCCAGATTTCTTTGTGGAATCTGTATGTTTTTTTGAATTTGATAATTATTAAATTTTGCATCCTGTTTGTTCACAATGAATATTCTTTAAAATCGAGGATACTGTCCTTACTAATAAATTGATTAATCATTATTACTATGGTATCATTGAAATAATGAGTTGTGATTTAAACCAAGATTTGTGACTAATTGTACACCATTTTTCCAAGCGAAACGAGTTTTGAATAACATACATAATTGCTACCATTTTCTAATTCTTTTGACAACTTTATCAAAATGACTATTGAACTCAAATTGTTCATTATATACCATGATTGAATTTAGACTATATTCGTTATAATTGTCAGATAACATTTTCAATGTGTCTCTTATCTCATTTGGATGGTTTACACACACTCCACAATTGTGCTGATCCATGAGCTTCTTAAGATTGGGTAAATTGGAAGCAATTACAGGCAATCCGACTTTCAAGTATCGCATGAGTTTCCCTGATGCCAGGCCGACGTGTTCAAAATCAGTGGAGCGCCTATGTTCTTGAGGATTATAAAGAGCAAGACCAATATCAGCTGAAGAATGCATATAATCAATTTCCTCATAGGGAACCATGTCTTGGGAAATTATTACGGAGTTACTTTGTCCTACCAGCCGTTTTATCCTTTCCAAATACTCGTGCTGATTATCTTGTACATAGCCATGAAGAACTAATACATAATCCTCAGGCCATAATAAGGCACTCTCTGCAAGCTCATAACTCATAGCCCAACCAATAATATTCCCCGCAGAAAGAATGATTACTTTATCTTTAGCTATTCCAAATTTTTCGTTAAAATAATATCCTCTTTTGTGGCTCGCTATACCTAGTGCAGAATTTGGAACGATTTCAATTTGACTGGGTGAGATGGTATTATCATTAATTAATAGGTTCGCCCTCACATCATCCTGTATTATTGTTATCTTAGTTTGTCTATTACAGACACGTTCTAAAAACTTATACATTTTGGCGAGCCTTCTGGTGTTTTCCTGGGATAAATAGAGTTCCATTGGAAAATAAATAACAGGTGTGTTAATAAATCGACTCATGGCTACAGATAATATCATGCCAGTCTGATCAACACCAAACATGCATTGATAGGATTTCCTGTTTCGTAGAAGCTTTCGCGTGTGATAAAAATTGAATAAAATTGATGGGACAAGCCTGAACCTACTAGATTTTGCAGGTAGAAATATCTCATTCACATTCAAATTTGGAAATTTTGGCTTGGGAATGTGGGTTGCATATTTAATCGTAACAAAATCAATGATAAAACCACGCTCGGAGAGTGATGATACACTACTAATTAATGCTGGCAATGCTCCAACATGCGGAATCAAATTTATGAATATGATTTTTTTAATGCTCATTGTCTAAGTTAATCAACTATTTATAATTATTTTGTGCATATAGGGGTGGTTGATCAGTCACTCTACTCAAGCTAATAAATGTATTAATTTTTTACTGACATTTCTAATCTGATTTTCTGTGATTGCCATCCCCGAAGGAACATAAAACCCTCGATTCGCCATAAATTCTGCTACTGGATATTGTTCTCCTTTGAATAAACCTAGCTTTATAAATACGGGCTGCATGTGCATGGGCCAGAAGAAAGGTCGTGTACCAATCCCATTTTCACCTAATAATTTCATTAATTCTTTTGCATTAATAGGTGACTCATCATTTAGGATGAGTCCATAAACCCAGTAGATATTCTTGGCATAATCTGTCTCTTCTAGAGGCAATTGAAGTTGGTGTAGATCGGCTAACAATTCGGTGTATAGTTTACCCATTAATCTTTTCCTCTGGATGTGTTCATCCAGTTTTTCCAGTTGAGCCAAACCCACAGCTGCCTGTAGGTTAGTCAAACGATAATTCCATCCAAGTTCTTCATGGACGAATCGTTGTTCCTCCTGAAAACAGAGATTTCGCAGTGATTTACATTTTTCAGCCAATACTTCATCATCTGTGACGATCATACCACCCTCACCAGTGGTAATATGTTTGTTGGCATAGAAGCTAAATATACTTATATCCCCAAAACTACCACAGGGTTTACCCCGATATGTTTGGCCATGCATTTCTGCGGCATCTTCAATGATTTTAAGGTCATATTTCCTGGCAATGTCCTGTATTAGATCCATATCTACCGGTAAGCCATAGGTATGCACAACCATAATGGCTTTGGTCCGCCTAGTAACTTTATCTTCAATTTGGCTAACATTCATGTTCCAGGTCAGGATATCACTATCGATAAGAACTGGAGTGGCACCGGATTTAATGATCTGATTTAGGCAGGAGATAATAGTAAAAGTTGGCAAAATAACCTCATCTCCAGGGCCTATTCCCAAAGACTTTACCGCCATATCCAGTGCAGCGGTTCCATTGGACACAGCGACACCGTGTTTTCTGCCCACTCTGGCAGCGAAACCATCTTCGAATTTCTTTACAAATGACCCTTCAGAGGAAATCCAGCCTGAATCGATACATTCATTGACGTATATTTTCTCATTACCGTCGAGGAGAGGTTCATTGACCGGTATAAACTGGTTATGAGGGATCATTTTTATTTATCAAATTTTAGTGAACGTGACAAAATATTATTTTCATGTGGATAACTAAATGCATCCCACGGGAAATGCTCTCCTGATTTCCAACGTTCCCATCTCTCCATGTCTTCATTTACCATCAATTCAACCAAGCCATCAAATTTTGTCTTTGGCTCCCATCCCAACAAGTCTCTTGCACGATTATAGTCTCCGCATAAATAATTCACATCAGCAGGTCTCAAAAAACGATTGTCAAGTTTGACATATTCCTGATAATCCAGGCCAACAATTCCAAATGCTTTTTTTGCAAACTCTTCAACAGAATGAGCTTCATTTGTGGCAACCACAAATGAACCTGGTTCCTTATACTGAAGAATCATCCACATTGCTTCAACATAATCTTTCGCATACCCCCAGTCCCGCTTGGCAGTGAGATTGCCCAGGACAAGCTCTTTTTCCAGACCTAATTTAATCTTAGCAACCGCGTTCGTGATTTTCCTGGTAACAAATTCTAAACCACGCAGGGGTGATTCATGATTAAATAAAATTCCATTACTGGCAAACAGTCCATAACCTTTACGATAAATATCTATTGTTGAATACGCATATAATTTTGCTGCCGCATAGGGACTTGATGGAGCAAAGGGAGTATCCTCATTTTGGGACTGAAAATTATTATCACCATATAATTCACTGGTCGATGCCTGATACACTCTAGTTTCAGGACATAGTTTTCTTACTGCTTCAAGTAAGCGGGTCACACCGAGACCACTGATTTCACCAGAACTGATGGGTTGTTCAAACGATGCTCCAACAAAACTTTGCGCCGCCATATTATATATCTCTTCCGGTTCACTAATCTGAATGGCCTCAAACAATGAATCGCTGTCCAGAAGATCACATGGTATCAGTTGCACTTTATCAAATACATTCAAATACTGTAATCGCCAAAAATTCGGTGTTGATAAGCGTCGATAAGTGCCATATACCTCATAGCCTTTCTCAATTAAAAACTCAGCCAAATAGGCCCCATCTTGACCCGTTATTCCTGTTATCAGAGCCTTCTTCATTTGGTCTTTCCTTTTATTTCAAGATTTTTTAAGTACAAAACAAACCCCCCAGGTTTCTTCCCCTGCGTCCTTGCCACTAAGGAACTCCTCTGCTGACAATCTATCAAAGCCTGTTTGTGATGCAATTAAATCAATTTCAGGGATGGAAAAGTGGCGCATGGGATGGATTTCAGAAAACGACTTAAACATATTGACTTCTTTACCCTGTATAAAAACGGTGTATTTCACATCGACGCGATTTTCATTGGGATATATAGCTGGTTCAGCGACACGGGTGACTTCCACCATATCATCTTGCATGTGTTTGACTCGGGGTTCAGGTTTTAAATGGTAAACTGCTGGGCTATACCACACATCAAATATAAAAAGCCCCCCCTGATTCAGATGTTCCGCAGCACGTTTAAAGGCTGCAACCACATCGGCATTTGAGATTTGGTAGCTGACCACATGAAAAAGAGCCAAAACAGAGTCGAAGATTTGACCTAAATTTGTGGTTCGTATATCACCTTGTTGGGCTCTAAAACCAGCAGTTATTTTGGATTTTTGAACCATGCGTTCGCTGAGCTCGATTCCTGTCACATCATATCCAGCCTTGGCTAGTAACCTACCGTGCTTGCCAGTACCGGATCCAAATTCTAATAGTTTGTTGCCAGATAACCCATGCTTTTTCAAAAGGGTATCTATGTAATTGACTTCAGCGACATAGTTCTTGTCCTGGTAGAGCAGATCATAATAGTGGCTGTAAGAGTCGAAAACATGATTATCACTCATTCAGTTTCTCCATAGTTTAATTTATCAGGCAATTTAGATTGAAACCGGGTCTTGTCAGACTCCCCAACATAAGGTCCCTGTTTAACTTCAATCATCTCTGTTGGCTCAAGCATGGTAAAACCATGGCCGCCTGATGCAAGAAGTATCACGTCTCCAGCCATTATTACACGGCTTTGCAAGTAAGTCTGCTCCTCGGTGAAGAAATCCACACGTAGCTTACCCTTTATTATATACAAAACCTCTTGTGTGTAATCTACCTCTCGACGTACAGGGTTGTGCAGATGGGGCTCAATGATTTTACCCTGGGGATGATTCATGAACGCCAGCTGCTGGGTAAGGTCGTCATCAGTGATGAAATGGACTCCAGGTTCACTAAATTTATGAGAAAGTATAATAGCAATTAGACCATTTTTGTGGTTGATTTTTTCAATCATACTTATCTATCTCCAAAAATTTCGTTCTTATTGTCGCTAAGCGCATCACTGTTCTTCAATCTATATGTAATATGTAAATAATTACCAAATTATGAAATCCGGGAGAATGTTGAATTGAATTTGTATAATAACACAGTTTTTCATTTTCGTTTTAGTACCACTTTAATATGTTTGATTTCGTAGCCCGTGCGATTCTGGTCAACCTTACAATTATTATTGAATGACCACTCGTGCAAGGTGGAGCTTCAAGTACTCGGAATACCGAGACAAAACTAGACTTAGAATCGATGTATCATATATACCTTCGAATATACCACCGAAGAAAATGCTTTTACTGATTTTTGCAGTTTTCTGTATTAGAATCCTCACACCCATCATAGCTCATATTCTGCTAAACAAGAAGCTTATATCTATGAAGGAATTAATTATATTTTCCTTTATTAACTGGATTCGTTTATAAAATATTCGATTGCAGATACTATTGGCTTAGATACTGCGGGGTGTAATTCGGTCAAAAGTGGATCATTTTGTTGCAACCATTTGTGCTCATCATGTTCACCATCCAAAGACAAATTTTTAATGTTTTTTACAGCAACTAAACTGGTAATGTTTACTGTATGTTTAGTCATATTTTCTGCTTTTTCAAAAAATGTTTCTTCAACCGTTAAAAATGTCTCATAGTATGCATTCAGGTTGGTTTCTTCTTTCACTTTCCTCAAGGTCGCATCAATAATTCTTTCGTTTTTCCATATTCTTCCACCGGGTAGCCAAAACTGGTCTTTTGCAGGCCAAGAAGTCCTTTTAATGACCAAATACTTATCTCGGTAAGATACAACGGCATCAACGCAGACGATGGGCATCAATTCAATAAATGAATTCATTATGGGTGCTGCTAGAAACATCTATTTAAGAATATCTCTTATTGGATAAATATATTTTTGAACAAATTCAACGAAATGGAAGTTTGCAATATGCTTTTTAAAACTATCCATAGAATTAATCCCAGTTTCTGGATACATGTTTTCTTTTAGATATAGATTTTTGTATTCGTCTGGAAGTTTGTTATTCACAGCATCAAATTCATTATTGGAGACACCATTATTCCCCAAATTCCAAAGATATTCTGACAGCCAACTGTACTTATTCAATATTCTGTCGATTGTTAAATAGTCTGTCAGGTAGTTTAGATACAGTTCTTCTGTATGTAGTCCAACATATTCATTATTATCGTGAACGGATTGTCTTTTTAGTTTTTCTAATAGTCTTGCTTCTAGTCTTAAACGTGCCTTCACTGCTTTAAATCGAATTAACAATAATTTAAAATATGAATATTTATAAAAGACCCTGTTTACAATTGCTTTTTGGTGTGCTTCTCCCTTCATTCTGGAGATCCAGAAAGGAACTGTAAATCGCATCTCTGGTATCACATGGTAACACGAAACCTGAGGGTCATAATACACCTTAGAACCTGCATCCATGGTCTTTTTGCAAAGGCCAGAATCACCGGGTCCGACATATAATTTATTAAAAGTACCTTTTCCATCGTTCGTTTCAACGCCTAGTGTGTCAGGCGGAAAGCCACCAACAAGATCATATACTTTCTTTGATACAGCCATCATTGGTCCTGCGGCGAAATCAACTTCTTGAAAACCATTTGCTAAATGTGGATATACGTCGGGACTATAAAGAGACCAGCCATTAAAAGTATCTTCACAAGCCAGGCACCACTCAGGGGGTTCTACTTCATATTTTGGTAGAATCTTGCCAGCGACTACTCCACATTCAGGATACTTATTAAATGTTTCAACAATTTTATCAATGGATCCGGGGAGGACTATAACATCATCGTCAATATATAACAGAATATCTCCCTGAGCATTTTCTGCCCCTGTGTGCCTGGCGCGAGTAAACGACGTGTTAGGCTCGAAGAAATAATTAACTTTTGATTCGTAGATGAGCACACTGGCTTTTGTGTCATCACTAGAATTATTGTCAACCACCACTATTTCATATTCTGATTCAATTGTATCTTGAAGGATACTGCCGATAGCCCTTTTTAATGATTCTGATCTGTTGTGTGTTGGTATTATTACTGATATATCCATTATTATTCTCTATTTAAGCGTGTTTTCCAAAAGATTCTTATTTTGTTTTACCCACTTGATCAATTTGTTTATACCCTCAGTCGGGTTCGTTCTTGGTGACCACCCAATTGCAGCATAAATTTTTTCAATACTCCCCACAAAAACTTTTTGATCGCCTGGTCGCCATTCATCATGGTTCATGGGCCCTTCAAGCACACCCTCATTTTTCAAGTTGGCCACAAGTTCCAACAACGAAAGTGTATTCTCTGGACCACCACCAACATTAAATACTTCTCCAGACACTTTTTCTCTGTTATCAAATACGGAAAGATAAAGATCTACTAAATCGTCTATCCAGAGAATATCACGAATCTGCATTCCATCCCCATAAATAGTAATGGGTTTGTCAAGAATAGAAGCAATTGTAAACCATGCTACCCACCCCTGATCCTCAACACCATATTGTTGGGTACCGTATATACATGATTGCCGTAGCACAACTGTGTCAAGATCATAAATCCGATGGTAGTCTCGAACATACTGATCTGCAGAACCTTTAGAGCAGCCGTAGGGTGAATGAAAATCCAGGGGAAATTTCTCATCCACGCCTTTTATCAGAGATTTATATTCATATCTAGAATTGCGCTCTATGACATCCAGCGATTTCATGTCGCCATAGACTTTATTGGTGGATGCAAAGATGAAACACCCATTTGGTGAGTATAGTCGAGTTGCTTCCAACATGTTAAAGGTACCAAGGGCATTAATTTCAAAATCTTCCCTTGGATTTAGCACACTGGTTGTGACTGCAACCTGTGCTGCTTCATGGACGATAAGATCAAAAGGACCTTCTGCCTTAAAAATAGTGGCTATTTTTTCGTAGTCACGGATATCGCTTCGATAAAATGTAAAATTAGATGAAGCTCCCCCTAACCTGATCCAGTCTAAATTGACCTCCGAGCCTTTTCGACTCAGATTATCTATTCCCCAAACCTCATTTCCAGTGTCCAATAATCGCTTTGTTAGATGTGCTCCAATAAACCCCGCACAACCAGTGACTAAAACTTTGCTCATTTCAAATACACCTTTATTACTAAATATTTGTTCTAAATGTCTATTCAATCTAAATTGTTGATTGAAGTATGCCTATTATTAAATCCTTTAATCGCTTATGTGTTACAAATAAATCCGGATTATGAATCTTCAATACCTCTCGGAGACTTTTCATTAAATTTGAAGAAACACGATACCAGGATGAATGTTTTTACCCGAAAACGATCGATGTTTACCTCCCCTCTCCGACAAACTCCTGCGGTTGTTGAAGTACTACAACCCTAAAAATCTTGAGTCATCTGTGACAAGATTTTTTATCGTTCATCTCAAGATACTTTCTTACGTTATGTCACGCATTGATACGATTGAATTTATTACTTTTTCTAAATATTCATTTTTCAGATACGTTTCAGCTGTCTTCCAATTGAGCTCTGGTGCTTTCATATTATATCTCATAGTGGGGATGCCAACATTTTTGGATAGTGCATATTGAAACAAATAAAAATACTTTTTGGCAAGATCAATTTGTTTATCATCCCGCATCTGCTTTGAGGTCAGGTGTTTTTCTAAGGCATTACCTAAATCATTTATGTTAAGCGGGTCTGTAGTAAATCCCTTGCCCCGATAATGAGCATTGGCAAGGCTAATGGTGGGAGTGCCGAAAATTACACTTTCTATCCCGGAAGTACCAGTCCATGCCAATGTGCATGCAGAATGGGGGAAAAGATCATAGGAGGATATATTTGTCAGAGGGTTAAGATAGTGAATATTTGCGGGAATACCTGTTTTAAATTTATGCTCAATAATTGAACCAACTGTTTGCATAGTTTCAGGAATTAGCTCATGCTTTTCAGCAGGATGCGGCTTTAAGATAAGATTGAATTCCGGCCGTTTTTCAAACCATTCAATTAAGAAACATATGGCATCTTCAATGGTTTGAAAAATAATTCCCTTATCTAAAGCAGCTAGGTCCCAAAATATATTTGAATAAAATACTACAAATGGTTTATTTTCCAATTTGTTCAGTAAATATTCCCATTCAGTTATATCTTCCGATGTTTTAAGGTCGAGATTTCCTACTTTCCCTTTTTTTCTATCAGATAATAGCGCGCCAAGTTTATTCTTTTCTTCATGGCTAAGGGTACGATTCTCATTTTCTAACCAAATATTATTCATAAACTCAAACTCCATGGATGGGCTTCTATTAGTATATACCCAGGTATCGGGGTGCAAACCCATATAATAGTTATAGAATTTGATCCCGTACTTGTCAGCTAGGTTTCCTAAGTGGGACCATGGCATGTAGAAACAGTCGTGGGAAAAAATGATATCCGGCTGAACTTTAGCGATAACCCTCTCAAAATACAAAACGTAGATCATACAATCATGCAGGGCTTCTCTCAACTGACTGAGGTAATCGTCTACCAAAGATATCTGATCCACCATGTAGAGGTTACGCACTGTATTCATGGCATCATGCCCAATGGAAATTCCCCGATAATGATAAGAAAGCATTTCAGTCTCAGACAGCAAAAAAACAGTGTCGTTTATCTCCTTAAGATCTGTTTCGTTTATATAATCAGCCACATAATGTGTGTCCCCTAATAACTTGAAGTAACTGAATGCCCTGTTTTCACCATCGGTCAAAGATTTTTCATTCTTAACTAAATTGGTATCACCCCACCTTCCACCGAAAAAAGGGTAGTTGCTTTTGAAACCCCAGCGGCCGTATGGATAATGAATTTCAGCCCCATTATGACGCAGCAGACCAGCAATAATGATATCGTGGTTAGTAAATGTTCTGCCAATATTAAATCCAGGGCCGAATAATATTTTTTTGGTTGGTTTAGGAGGATTAATTGAATAAATGAAGTACCGCAATTTCAGTCGTTCAATTGCAGTTCCCATTCTCTTTCGCACACCCAACCTGTCCACTATTTTTATTATCAACGATTTCATTGTGGAAAGCCGAACAGCATATATGGTCTTGGTGGTTTATGGTGCGCATTCATGCCCCTGAATTCCTTTTTATAGTTTTGATTGCAAGATTCAATGATCTTCGCGCATTTCTCAGCGTTCTCTTGACTGTGATATACGGCAATTGCAACAAATGGAGATAAATGTTTTAATGTTATTTGTGCACCT
>Ga0233437_1007322_pt1 | contig 10723 bp, 8 predicted proteins | sample SI_122_August201_FD_182714 | JGI IMG/M metagenome (GOLD analysis project Ga0233437, IMG submission 182714) | Seawater microbial communities from Saanich Inlet, British Columbia, Canada - SI_122_August2016_200_MG | ecosystem: Environmental > Aquatic > Marine > Inlet | place: Canada: British... | reverse complement strand
TCGAAATCGACGACGAGTGGATGACCGGAAAAATCTATCTCAACATGAAGACCGAATAAAGGCCAAAACGTTTTTACAGAAACAGGGTTGCTCAATCAGGTATTCTCCGAGAGAGGACGGTCCTTGCCGCGCAATGAAGGAAATACGAAGCCGGTAGGACCGCTCAACGATTCCATCTCCTGTAGGATAGAAACGGCCTGGTGAGGTAGGGGTGTCATGATCGGCGTGCCGTCTTTACTCGGTCGGTAGTCCCACTCGCCAGCTGCTATGTCAAAGTCCTCCCATTGGGCTTTGCGCAACTCTCCAGGGCGAACGAATAGAATGGGTGCCAGCCGCAACGCAGCCTTCGTAGCGAGTTGTCCGTTGTATCCTTCTATCGCGCGCAGTAATGGAATTAGATCGGCCGGATCTATCAGAGCTGGCCGGTGGCGAACCTGCGCCGTCTGGAGCGCCCCGCGTAGGTCTGCGGCCACATCGCGCTCAGCCCGTCCGGTCGCTACAGCGTAGCGGAATACCTGGCTCGCAAGAGTGCGTAGTCGACGGGCAGTTTCGAAATGCCCCATTTCCTCCACCTGACGCAAAGTAGCCAGCAACTGACGGGGGGTGACTTCGTGGACGGGCAGACGCCCGAGTGTGGGGAATAAATGGTTCTCCAGGCGGCGGCGACAACGCTCGGAGTGGGCAGGGATGACTTGGCGACGATGGACACATTCCCACCATTCGCGAGCCACAGCTTCGAAGCTGTTGGTGGCATTTTCAGCCTTCGTCACTTTCTCCGCTTGGCGGAGAGCGCTCGGGTCGATTCCCTGAGCCAGCAGCTTGCGAGCTTCGTCTCGAGCCTGACGGGCGTTTTTCAGGCCAATATCGGGGTAGACGCCCAAGGCCAGCAATTTTTCCTTGCCGCTGTAGCGGTATTTCAGACGCCAGTAGTGGCCGCTGGCTTGGACGTGTAAATAGAGGCCACCACCGTCGAATAGCTTGCGTGGTTTGCCCTCGAAGCGGGCAGTGCGTACGGCAACAGCGCTCAGTTTGTCCTTGCTGGTCTGTGACATGGGATAACTCCCAGGTGTATTGGGGGTATAAGGTATGCAGTTGATCTCATATACCCCGCAAATATACCCCCATGGAATCCCGGAAGTCAACGGAATTAACTGGACGCTATCGGCTCTTATAAACAAAAAAAGTCCTGCAAGTCAACGACTTACAGGACCTCTTAGGAACTCTGCGGAACAATATATGGTAGCCCGTACGGGATTCGAACCCGTGTTACCGGCGTGAGAGGCCGGCGTCCTAGGCCTCTAGACGAACGGGCCATCAGAAAATGATTTTCTTCAAATAGGACCATAAAAAATAGGCGGCTGGCAGTTTCTTGTCAAGAGCCAGGAAGGTCGGTTTGACAGAGGTGGTCGGGGGCGGTATCGTAGGTTTGTCGAGTCGAATATACCTGTCGATAGGAGGGGGACGATGATCATCGAGTGGAATACCCACATCTTCAGCCCGGATCTGGAGCGGTATCCTTTGCATCCGAAGGCGGTTTACAAGCCGAATTTGTTGGATAAGCCGGCCGATCCGCTGGGGGAGTACCTGCAGCGGATGGAGGAGGAGAAGATCGAGCGGGCGGTGATCGTGCACCCGGAGCCTTATGGGGATGATCATCGATTGATCCTGGAATGCCTGGAGCGGGAGCCGGAGAGGTTGCTGGGAACGTCGCTGTTCTATCCGAAGGATCCGGATGCGCCGCGCAAGCTGGAGGAACTGGTGGCGCGGCAGCCGCGGATTATAGCTACCCGGTTCCACGCGCATCGGGGGAAGGAACAGTATCTGGACAGCTTTGCCGAGAGCGGGGTGCGGGCGCTGTGGGAGAAGGGGGTGGAACTGGGGCTTATCGTGGAACTGCATATCGGGCCGAACTACGCGAGCCAGGTGGCGGAGGTGCTGCGGGATATTCCGGAGACGACGGCGCTGATCGACCATCTGGCCGAACCGCATATGGGGAGCGGGGTGGAGTTTGCCGAGGTGCTGGAGCTGGCGTCGTTCGAGCGGGTGTATATGAAGCTGTCGGGGCTCAACCACTTTGCCAAAGATGTGCCATTCTACGAGAGCGCCCGGTCGTTTACAAAGCGGGTGATCGAGGCATTCGGGGTGGAGCGAATGGTGTGGGGGAGCGGCTCGCCCGGGATTGTGGATGCCCATATGAAGGGATATACGGAGGAGGAGCGGGAGAAGGTAAGGGGAGGGAATCTGGACGGCCTGCTGGACTGGGCATAAATTCCTTGATATTGGGATTGCATTTTCGTATATGAAGGTCGCATAGAAACGGGAAATAGATCGCGGTTTGGGTCGTTGGCCTATTTCTTCGACTTGCCCGCGTCGCGAATATGATAGATCGTCTTCCGCATCGGCCGGTGGATGCGTGGGGAGGCAGGTAATCGGGCCCGTGTCGATTCGACATGGGCCTTTCCATTCTCTGGTTTTGGCCGGAAGGAGCAGATCATGGACGTCGCAACTTTTGTGGGGATAGCGGGGGGATTTATCGTGGCGGTGATGGGGATAGGGGAGACGGTGTGTGTGTGCAACTGGCCGTCTTTGATAGTGGTCTTTTTCGGGGGATTGGCGGCTACCACCGTCGCCTTTCCGGTGGTGCACCTGGACGAGATGTTCAGGGTGATGTGGAAGGCGTTTTTCAACAAACAGACGCCGCCCGGTAAGCTGATTGCACAGATCGTCGGATTGTCGGAGACGGCGCGACGATCGGGAATTCTGGCGCTGGAAAAGGAGGTGGAGAAGGTCGATGACCAGTTCCTGGCAGGGGGGGTGCGGCTGGCGGTGGACGGGACCGAGCCGGCGTTGATCATGGATATCCTGGAGACGGAGCTGCGATTTATCGAGGAGCGCCACAAGCGGGGACAGCGGCTGATGAGGACGCTGGGATGGAACTGGGCGCTGTTTGGGGTGATCGGCGTGGTGCTGCTGCTGATCTCCCGGGCGGACGACGTGAGCACGGGGATCGAGTTGGTGAGTCAGGCGGTTTATCCGCTGTTCCACGCGGGGCTGTTGGCCGGATTGATCGGCTGGCCGTTTGCGCGGAAGCTGGCGGAGTACAGCAAGCAGGAGATGCTGATCAAGCGGATGATCATCGAGGGGATTATGGCGATCCAGGCGGGGGACAATCCGCGCATCATCGAGCACAAGCTCAGCGTTTTCGTCGAGCCCAGACTCAGACCCAGCGGCGAGGAGAAGCCGAAGGCGGCGCCCACACCCGCGCCAGCAGAGGATGAAGGACTGGCGGAGAAGGTGGCGGCGTTTGCGGACGAGAGGCGGGAGCTGTTGCTGCGCATGGTGCGCGAGACGGTCCAGGAGCACGAGGGGGATGAAGAGCAGAAGGCGGCCGTGGAGGAGATGGTGGGAAAGGTCGAGAAGGGGGAGATGGAGTTGACGGCGCTGCTGGCGGCGCTGGACGGAAAGGTGCTGAGGTCGGTGATGGAGAAGGTGAAAAATCCACCGCCGCCGCTGCTGGCGCAGATGCGGGCGCTGGAGGCGAAGTTTGCATTTGGGAACTTCGTCGAGCTGGCCGACAATCAGATCCAGATGCTGCTGCGCGAGATCGATCAGAGAGACCTGGTGGTTGCGCTGAAGGGAGCGTCCCCGGAGGTGCTGGAGAAGTTTCTGGGGAACATGTCGGAGCGGGTGCGGACCTTTATCACCGAAGAGATAGGTTTGGCGCATGCCAGTCCGGAGGAGATTTTCATGACTCAGGTGCGCATTGTGGCGGTGGTGTACCGGCACGCGGAGCGCGGGGAGATCGAACTGCCGGCGGGATGAGGCGGTCGTTCGAAAGCTGGACGGAAAATCTTTAGCGGCGCGTTACCTTTTATAAAGGAATGCGTCTAAAATGTGAGGCTACCCTTTTACATTCATTCCCGGAGAAGTGATATGGCAGCTAAAAAGGCACCGGCGGCAAAGAAAGCAGCGGCGGCTCCCAAGAAGGCGCCCGCGCAGGTGAAGGACCCCCCTCAGGACAATATAGATCGGCTGGACGATCTGCCGGTGATGGCCACGATCGAGCTGGGGCGCACCATGCAGTCGTTGGAGAATGCGACCAGTCTGGGCGAGCAGTCGCTCATCGAGCTGGACAAGCAGGTGGGCGATCCAGTGGACATCTTGCTCAACGGCAAGCTCTTCGCCCGAGGGGAAGTGGTCACGGTGAGCGAGAATTTCGGAGTGCGGATCACCGAGATCTTAAGCCACGTCTGAAAGGAGGGGATCATGGGAAAGCATCGCCTGGACAACGTGCAGGTATGCATTACCTGCGAACTGGGGCGCAAGGAGCTCAGTCTGAAGGAGATCCGCCAGTTGAAGGAGCAGGACGTCATCGAGCTGGACAAGCTGGCCGGAGAGGCGTTCGAGATTCGGATGAACGGCAGGTACTTCGCCGTAGGTGAGGTGGTAGTGGTGACGGATCTGATGGCAGTGCGGATCACCGAAATGGCGGGTGTCCCGCAGGAGGTGGCAGCATGAGCGAAGAAAGAGGACGTCAGCAAGAAGTAAAGGAGATGGTCTGGCCGACCGAGAAAGATGTGGATGCTCGGCCGCCGATCAAACTGCCTCATCCCGAGCCGCAGACCCAGGCGGAGACTGCCCTGGAGGTGGCTGAGAGCTCCGGGACGGAGCTGCCCAGGGGGATCGCCGCCGACAGCACGCACGCCTTTATTTTTGCACACGCGCGCGAGGGGGCGGCCGTGCTGCGGACGATCGTGCGCAAGAATGTGGAGGGGGATGGGCCGTTGGCAGGGGTCGCCGGGAAAGAGCTGGCGGCGACTTTTGTGATCGGAGCCGGGGAAGAAGTGAGTGCGCGGGTGCTGGGGGAGTTGGAGGGGGATGAAATGCGGCCGATCGCCGAAGGGGTGGTGAAGATGGAGGAGGCGTCGCACCACGCCTGCATGCATGCACTGGAGCTGGTGCGCAAGCGGATTGAGGAGGAGGATTACCTGGATCTGGGAGGAGAAAAATACGCCCGCAACGTGCTGGGCAGAGTGATGGAGTCGTATCGGGTCGACTGGATGGTGGAGAGCGCACAGCTGCCGGAGATCTCCGGCTTTGAGATGCTGGAGCGGATGAAATCGGAACAGATCTCGCCGTTTATCGCTCACGAGCATCCGCAGACGGTCGCCCTGATTCTGTCGCAGCTGAAGCCGGTGCAGGCGGCGGGTATTCTGGCCAACCTTCCCGAGCGGATGCAGGCGGACGTGGCGTATAGACTCACCACTCTGGAGGAGGTCAGCACGCTCGCGCTGACGCGGGTGGAGGAGAGCCTGACGCGCTCGCTGCGGAGCATCTCGGCCGGGACGGTGCGGGCGGGGGGGGCGCAGGCGACGGCGAATATGCTCAATCTGAGTGGATCTTCGGTCGAGAGGAATGTCCTCGATCAGATGGAGGCGCAGGATCCGGAAACGGCCGAGGGCGTGCGCATGTACATGTTTACGTTCAATGACATCGCCATTCTGAAGGACGACGAGATTCGACTGGTGATCGGAGAAGTGGACCAGAGCGATCTGGCGCTGGCACTCAGGGTGTGCAACGAGGAGCTCAAGGAGCGGTTCCGGAGCGTCATGGAGGACGACAGCTGGCGCAATATCGAGGAGCTGTTGGAGTACGCCGGACCGGTGCGGATGAGCGAGGTGGAGGCAGTGCAGCAGCGCATCATACAGCATGTGCGGAAGCTGGAGGAAGAGGGAAAGGTCACCATTGTCCGGGGGGCACCGGACGAACTCGTCTGAAGGAAGGGAAGATATGGGCGATATACTTTCCCAGGCCGAGATCGACGCCCTGCTGTCGGCTTCGGAAGAGGATGAGATCAGCCAGTTGCTGAAGAACGCCGGGGTGGCGGATAGCGAGGTGGGAAAATTGCGCAAGGGGATCGCCAAGCTGCAGGCGCGGGTGCTATCTGCGGACGAATTTGCAACGCACCTGCCCGATGTAATCAGGGTGGTGATCTCCGACGGGTCAAAAGCAGAGGCATTGCTGGCGCAGATCGGAGATGCACTGGTCGAGAAGGTGATGCTGGCCGAGAAGGCGAGAGAAAACAAAGAAAGCGGTGAGAATGTGGAACAAAAACAGAAGATCATAACGTCGTACGACTTCAAGCACCCGGCGCGGGTCAACAAGGATCAGCTGCGCACGCTGGAGAATCTCCACGACAACTTCGCGCGGCTGCTGAGCTCGACGTTATCCGGTGCGATGAAGGCGGTGGTCGACGTGGACACGGCATTCGTCGATCAGACGACTTACAGGGAGTTCATTATGTCCCTGTCGAACCCGTCCTGCTCGTACCAGTTCACGCTGGGACCGACTTCCGGGCAGGCGATCATCGACGTGGCCATGCCGCTGGTGTTCTCCTTTGTCGATCGGATCTTCGGGGGCAAGGGATCGTCGCAGGGGCTGGAGGCGCGGCAGCTGACGCCGATCGAGATGGGCGAGATCAACACTATCATCAAGAAGGTGATCGAGGATCTGGAGTCGACCTGGGAGCCGATTCTGCGCGTGGAGATCTCCGATATCGAGCTGGAGACGAATCCGGAGTTTATGCAGATCACGGCGGCCAGCGAGATCGTCATTCTGCTGGCGTTCGAGGTGAACTCGACGAACGCCTCGGGTCTGGTGAGTCTGTGCTACCCGTTCTTCACGCTGGAGTCGATCCTGCCGCGGCTGGGTCAGCAGAGCTACGTGCGCAGCAGCCGGGCGAATCAGGAAGAGCTGAGGGCGCAGAACAATCGGCGTCTGGCGCTGGCCGAGGTGCCGATGAGGGCGGAACTGGCGCGCGGCAGGGTCAATCTGCGAGAGGTGCGCCGATTGCAGGTGGGGGATGTCCTGCAGATGGAGACCGAGGTGGATGAACCGGCAGTGGTCTTCGTCGGTGAGGAGCCCAAATATCTGGGCTGGCCGTTTGTCGGAGAGGACGGGAAGAAGAAGATCAAGGTGGGAGCATCGATTCCGGCGGCGCAGGAATATATCTATAAAAACAGGTGCAAGCCGGTGGTCGACTGAGGGAAGATGAAAGAACGGCGCCCTTTCCAGTGAGTGGGGAGGGCGCCGTGTGCGTTCAGCGGAGAGGATGGATCTTCTTATCCGCTAAACGGATTCTCAATGTCCTTCGAAGCATCGGAAGGCAGCGATGCTCGGGAGGTCGGATGCGGTCAGGACCGATTTTCTGGAAGTTTACGGCGAGTTGAAACAGGCGGAGACGAAGGCGGATCCATGAAGGAAGGGGATGTCAGCCACGAAGAGGTGAACGCGGCGGTCGTGGTGGCCGATAAGACGATCATCTTTGCGCGGCAGAACAGGCTGAGCGACGGGGTGGTGCTGGACGATGAGAAGCTGCCCCGCTTCCACGCCGGCCACGACAGCGTGAAGTTTTTCTACAGCGCGGTGCGACAGCTGCCCGAATATTTTCTGGACGCGCTGCTGGCCAAGAACATCTCGGTAACTCTGGTGCTGGGCAAGGGGCTGCTGGTCTTCAAGGATGTGCGCAACCACCAGGCGATCCACAGCGGGCGCACGCGGCGGACGATCTACATCCCCGAAAAAGTGCTGGATGTGGCGGTCAACAACGGGTACGACTACTGGTCGATCTCCCAGGTGCTGATCATCGAAGGGTGGAAACTGCTCGACTACGCGTTGCTGCAGGAGCTGGTCACCGAGGGGAAGCGGTTTATGCTGGAGCATTCGGTTTCGGTGCTGGGGTGGAATACGATGCGCCGTCTGGTGCAGCGCTACAACAAGCACCGGAGCGCGTTTGAGAGCGCCGAGATGATCGAGAAGCGGGAGCTGTGGGGGCTGGATGTGCCGATCAGCGAGACCGGGGAGTTTTTGGACGAGTACGAAGATAAGCTGCTGAAGGCGATGCGCTACGGGGGAGACGGTCGGCTGGGGCGCGAGATTCCGCTGAGTTTTCGCCAGATGATGCCCGAGGATGTGGCCAAGGCGCTGTACAACGATCATCTGGAGGAGGTGTGGGCGCAGAAAAAGGCGTCGGAGATCTGCGAGATGGAGGGGTACCCGGACTACTTTCTGCTCGATCGGGATATCGTGCATCCGGCCGCCCGAGAATTGGCCGAGGTATCGGCTCAGGATATTACTCCGCAGGATATGACCGAGGCGCGGCACGACTACCAGGACCGGATGCGCTTTGGGATCGGCAGGGAAATCGCCACTGAGTGGATTGTGGAGCAGGGGCTGCGCTTTGCACCGGAGGGGTTGAGAGGGCTGGTCGAGGCAATCGTAGCGGGGATTGCAGTGGATGGGCGGATCAACGAGATGCTGCTCGAGTGGACGCGGGAGGGGTTGATGCATCACGCCCCGGTGGGGGACAAGGTGCAGGTGGAGATGGGGGAGGATGTGGGGGAGGCGAGGGTGAGGGACGAGATCCGGAATCTGTTGGGTCGGGGAATCGACCTGATGCGGCTGCGCGAGCTGGCATCGTTCCACGCGCGGGTGCGCAGCCGCGAACAGAAGCTGGAACTGGACCATATGGAGATGCTGCGCGATCAGCTGGTGGAACTGGTGGAGGCGCAGGGGATGGTGGGGGACTACCGGCGGCAGATGATCCTGATGCTGAACAAGGTCGAGGATTTGTTCGAGCAGCTCAAGGCGATGCTGATCGCCGAGGGAAAACGGCTGATCGGTCCGCAGGTGGAGGCGGAGCATATCGATCCGCCCGAAACGGTGTTTGCGTGGATCGACGAGGGAGTGGAACGGGCGATGCTGCAGCTGACCCTGCGGTTGGAGCTGATGCCGGGCTACCACTCGATCGTCGAGCGGCTGGCGGCCGGGGGGAGTAAAGTTACCGAAGAGGTGCTGGAGGAGTTCCTGGGGTGGGCGGCGGCGGATGTTGGAAGGCAGATCGCGGTGGCGGCGGCGCGGCGCGGGATGGCGGCGCGGCAGGGGAAGATCAACGGGGAGGAGGTGGAGGTGGACGACGGAGGGCTGGGGAATCTGTACGAGCGGGTGAACCAGATCGTGACGCTTTTCCCCGAGCGGCCGCACACCGCCACCTCGGGTCTGATCACGCCACTGCGCAAGGCGCTGCGCGAGTTCGAGATGGTGCGGCAGCAGACTCCGACCCATCCACAGCAGCTGGGACCGCTCGCCATGGTGCTGGTGCGGATGGACAGATTGGAGAACTACGAAGAGCTGTTGGGCCACATCCGCTGGATGGGAGATCATGCGGTGGGCCACCTGGTTCATCCGGTAAAGGCTCAGAAATTTTATACCCCCGGACTGCTCAAGATATTCGACGAAGTGGGAATGGCGCCGCCGATCGGCACCAATGCCCTCAGCCTGATAGAGGAGGTGACCGGGGTGGGGGACTGGGAGCGGCTGAAGGAAATTCGCTCGGTGTACGGGTAGCATCCTGGCGAATGCGGCTTCTGTCCGCATCCCGAGCAAATTGGTTGTTTTTCAGCCTCTGGTATACCCCGCAAAAATGAGAATCCCCGCTGTGCCGATTCCGGAGTCTGGCTGATTCCCCACTGGCTGTAGAATCCATTCTGGCAGTTTCCTGCGCATCGATTTCCAACACATACATACCCCGTTGAGGGCAAGGGAAATTCAGGCCACCGAGTCAGTCCTGACTCGGATATTGCGTCGGTCCGGTGAGTTTTTTGTATTGGTAGAGAGGTAATCGAGATTCCGCCTTCGGTCCGCCTGTTGTTTGTGCACGAGAGGATGGTTTTCATGGAGTGGCTGCTGTTCACCAAGTATTCGATCCACGCCTTTTCGCAGTTCATTCTGTCGCTGCTCATCGCCGTTTATCTGGTGACGGTGAAGGGAAAATCCGAGGCGACCCGAGCGCTGACTTTGTTTTTTATCGCCTTTACCGGGGCGATGGGCTTCGAATTTCTGGTTTTTTCCACGGCCAGGCCGTGGGGCTTCTACATGGGCTTTATCCAGGGAGTGCTGCTGTTCGTCGCGCTGGGGGCGATGCTGCTGTTCGCCTATCGGTTTCCAGTGAATCGACATCCGCGCGAGTCCCGCTGGGCGCTTGGGATAGCGGGAACGATCAATGTGGGTACGGTGACTTCGATGTTCTGCGTTATCAACTGGCTGCCCGACCTGGAGCATTTTCTGCTACTCAGCAGCCTGGTGATGACGCTTAACGTGCTGTGGATCGCGACGGTCTTCGCGCGCAAGACGATGCTCTTTTCGGCGGAAATGCGGGGGGACGAGAGACCGAACTGGAGACATTTCTGGCGCGCCCGGGGGCGCCAGGCCAAGGCGCTACGCGGCTTTTGTTTTTTGATTGTGGTCTGGCTCCTGGTGAGCAGTTCGCTGACGCTGGAGAGCGTCGGGTCGATCTCGATGGACCTGCTGCTGGGGGTGATGACCCTGGGCATTCTGTTCTTTCTGTTCGCCTTTGTGCTGCTCTACGTCAACAGCGCGACCGAGCCGACCAGCTTCAACGTCAAGCTGGTCGGCATTTCGCTGGTGGCGATGCTGGTGACGATGGGGGATCTGGGGACGTTTGTGGCGTGGCGATTCACGACGGCGTATCGGGAGGACCGGCTGCGCGAGGTGGAGCTGGTGAGGCGGGCGGTGGCGGAAGGCGATTTTGGGAATGTGCCCGAGGCGGTGCTCTGCGTGGATGCACATTCTCCGAGCGATGTCGAAAGGGCGGGAGAGGAGCTGTTCAGTCGCTTTGTAGAGGGGCGTCCGGATTTCTATCGGG
>Ga0233437_1007320_pt1 | contig 10724 bp, 11 predicted proteins | sample SI_122_August201_FD_182714 | JGI IMG/M metagenome (GOLD analysis project Ga0233437, IMG submission 182714) | Seawater microbial communities from Saanich Inlet, British Columbia, Canada - SI_122_August2016_200_MG | ecosystem: Environmental > Aquatic > Marine > Inlet | place: Canada: British... | reverse complement strand
TTTCTGGCAAGTTCCATCTGGCCTTTTCCATAATCGCCTTTGTCATGGATAAGAGCAACAGTTTTGACTTTCAGATCATTTTTTACATATGAGGTCATCAGGGCAGCCTGGGCACCATCATAGGAAATTGTTCTGAAAAAGTTTGGATGTTCACCCTTAAGGGTCAGGTCATCATTGGTGGATGCAGGGGAGACAACAATAAGTCCGGCATCTTTATAAATTTTATTTGCAGCGATGGTGGCACCGGAGCAGACATGGCCGACAATCATCTGTGCACCGTCTGATACAAGCTTGGTAGCCATATTTACTGAGACTTCAGGTTTACATACATCATCACCGACCAGCAATTCAATTTGTTTGCCCAGAATTCCGCCTTTGGCATTAATGTCTTCAATTGCAATCTCAACACCTCTTACAGCAGAAATTCCATAGGGTGCCAAATCACCGGAAATAACGCCACCAGAACCCAGTTTGATTGTGTCACCGGCAAAGCCCGGTGCGGTAATGCCAATCAATAATACTAATGCAAGTGCTAAAGCCTTAAAAAAAGATTTCATTTTTGTAATCCCCTCCAGTTAAAATTATTGTTTAGTACAACATACTTACAACTTCAATAATGAATTTTGCAACTATAAAAAGAAGGATTCCTATAGTCAAGCAAAAAAAGATAATCAAGATAAAAAAAATATTTATATAAACTTCAAAACATCATAAAAATGGCATGCTTACCTTGTATATACAGGATCAATTAGCAACTTTTGTTTAAAGCTTTTTAAAGGTCTAAAGTTCTCCTGAATGATGGATAAAATGTTTTAAAAAAATTTTATATAATATGTGATTTTTTTTATCTTAAAATTCGGTTTTTATATTTTCAATCCTCCTATTTGTTCTTTCATGTTCCTGTTTGTAGTTTTTTGGATTTATTCAATTCAACATATGTTTCAAACATTTCCATTAATGCAGCAATTTTTTCTTTGTATATTTTTTCATCAATGGACGGAATAAGCTGGTGAGAACCAATATAAAAACAATAACGAATCAGAGAAATCATTTCGACTTGTTCAGGATCATCGGTCATCAGCGAAAACATGGCGCGCAAAAATCCCAACCGCTGGTTGTCGATTCTTTCTTGAAAGCTTCTTGCCAATGGATCTCGTAGGGCCCATGCTCGGATCGCAACTTCAATATCCGGGTCCATATTCTTTTTTGAAAGTTTCAAAAGGGTTGAATTTATGCCTTCAAATGATTTTTCCTGCTTACGGATTTCTTCAATATCAAAGGTTTGTTTTTTTTCCCAGAATCCCAAAAGTTTTTCAAAATAGTCATCCCGGTTTTTAAAATGATGGTAAAATGAACCCTTGGTTTTGTTTAACTTATTGGTGAGATTTTCAATGGTAAGGTCAGCAGCTCCAAAGGTTTTAAGGATATTAAAACCTTGTTCAAACCAAGCAACCTTATTTAATTTTTTCATATTCTCATCCCAAATTTATACCATACTGTATGGTATGCTGAATTTCAATATCAGTTGTTGTTTTCCAAATCAAGGGAAAAGTTTTTTTTATTTTTGTTTGATTCAAGCCACTGGTTTTCTATTTGTTGAATAATTTTTATACTCTTTTGTATCGATTATTTTTTTCAAAGTTTGAACAACTTCCCAGACTTCATGATAGGTATTATAAAGTGGTGTCGGCGCAATCCTGATAATGTTGGGCGGCCTGAAGTCAGGGATAATCCTGTTATTTAAAAGTGATTTGCTTATTCTTACAGCTTCTTCTTCGTGTTCGATTGCAACGTGGCCGCTCCTTTTTTCCGGATCAAGTGGTGTCCCGATTATAAAATTATAAGGTTTTTTTGACAGGTAAACATCAACAAGATACACAAGATAGGAGGTTATTTTTTTTGATTTTTCTCTAATATTATCCATTCCTGCATCCAGTATGGTTTCAAGCGCGCTTTCAACAGGGGCAGCACTTAACAAGCCCTGGGTTGAAATCTGCCACCCACCGGCACTTCTTTGGTGTTCAAATTCAAGATCCATATTAAATTGTTTGTTTTTATCACAACCAAACCATCCGGATAATAAAGGTTTTTTATCAAAGTGGTTTTTGTTTATATATAAAAAAGCCGGGCTTCCAGGACCTCCATTCATGTATTTATAGCTACAGAAAACTGCAAAATCCAGATCCCACTTACTAAATTTGTGTGGAATAACGCCGGCTGAATGGCAACAGTCAAATCCAATTAAAATTCCTCTTTTATGGGCTTCATTGATAAGGTATTGCATGTCAAGCAATTGCCCGCTTCGGAAGAGAACCGACGGTAGAAATATCAATGCAATTTCTTTGGTCATGGATGCTACAATTACCTTTTCATCAAGGGTGCGGCCGTTTTCACTCTTTATCAATATAAGTTCTTTTTCAGGATCGAGCCCTTTTATTTGAATTTGTCCCTTAAGTGCATAAATATCAGATGGGAAATTTAATTCGTCGGCTAAAATTTTTGTGCGACTGCCCTGGGGATTGTAAAATGTACTGATCATGGAATGAATATTAACAGTGGTGGAACCGGTTAATATGACCTCATTTTCATCTGCTCCAATAATCCGGGCACACTTTTTCCCGATTTCTTCGGGAAGATAAAACCAGGGTTTATCTCCAGCCAACCATCCCTTGATAGCAGTTTGTTTCCATTCTTTTGTTACCCGGGCTATATTTTTTTCAGCATCTTTTGATAGAAGACCCAGGGAGTTTCCATCCATATAGATCGTATCTTCCGGTATATAAAATTTATTTCTGAACTTGCTTAGAATATCTTCGCTATCCAGGTTTTTTGCAAACGCTTCATTGGGTTCAAATTTATAGTTCATTAATGCTGTTTCCTTTTGTCAGTTTTAATGCCGGGGTCCAAAAATTAGAAAATAGCAAAAAAATAGATAAAAATCAAAATCACTATAAATACGGTTTTAATGGTTGGCACAGCAACTAGTTCCGGGTGGTTTTCCTTTACAGAGCATTTTGGAAAGGGCTGTTACAGGCTCTGGTGGACAAAGCGTGAAGTGGCGGGAACTGTTTGAGGGGACCGAGTTTTTCCGCCACAAGTTGTGTCGACCATAGAGCCTTTCATCTCTTTCCATCCAGCGATGGAAAGGTAAGCCACCCGGAACGGGTATGGGGCTAATCATAAAAAAACCACATGAGATGATCTTGGATTATCTGGTATTTTGTTTTTCTCCTTGACAACGAAAATTAAAAAATACAATAAATTGTGTAATTATTCGGCTTTTATGTTTGAAACCGCCCTGTCTGATGGATATTTGTTTCGATGCTAAACGCTTAACCTCCTGCAAATATCCATCAGACAGGGCTTTGAGATAACTTCTTTTAACGGGTTGAACTATTATTATATTGTTTAATATAATTGCAGCCGCATCTTTTACAGAAAAATACTTCACAAATTATCAGGTTTTGGGAATTCTTAAATAGGAGAAAAATCAATGCAAAACAGCAGTTCAAATGACGCTTCTCATGTCTTTCATTTTTTCTTGAATCGAGAATATGTTTCCATTGAGACTGCAAAGGGCATTTATCTTTACGATGATAAAGGCAACAGATATATAGATGCTTCCGGCGGTCCCATATTGTGTAATCTTGGCCATGGGCTTGAGGAAATGGCAACTGTTATCGCAGATCAGGCAAAAAAGGTGGCATATGTTCATCGCATTGATTTTACAAACCCCCCGCTTATAGAAGCTGCCCATAAAATTTGCAAAGCTTCTGATTATGCCATGGATAAGGTCTTTTTTGTTTCAGGGGGAACAGAAGCTGTGGAGATCGGGGTTAAAATTGCCAGGAAATATCATCTGGATAATGGAAAACCGTCAAAAATCCGTGTGATCTCCAGGTGGCAGAGTTATCATGGAAGCACGGCAGGGGCATTAGCCTGGACCGGTGCGACGGGCAGAAGATCGGAATTTTTACCCTATCTTCATGATTTTACCCATATCCCACCAGCCTATTGTTATCGGTGCTGGTTTAATAAAACGCCTGAAACCTGCGATCTGGACTGTGCCAATGCCCTTGAAAATGAAATTATGTGTCTTGGGCCTGACAATGTATCTGTTTTTCTTGCAGAACCAGTTTCCGGCATGTCCCTTTGTGGTGCTGTGCCTGCAAAGGGATATTTTAAACGCATAAGGGAAATTTGCAACAAATATGATGTGCTGTTAATGTTTGACGAGGTAATGACGGGAATGGGGCGGACTGGTAAAATGTTTGCCTATGAACACTTTAATGTTGTCCCTGATATCCTGGCCCTGGGTAAGGGGCTTGGGGGAGGCTATTTCCCCATAGGCGCTGTGGCTGTTCCAGATTACATCCATAATAAAATTGCCGACAATTCAGGCATGTTTGGTGCCGGTCATTCCTGGGGCGGCAACCCTCTTGGCTGTGCAGTGGTATCAAAAACCATTGATTACCTGGCTGAGTATGATCTTGTTGAGCGATCCCATAAAATGGGTAAATATCTTGATCATAAGCTGCAGGATTTAAGGGTGCATCCCCTGGTGGGGGATATCAGGGGACTCGGGCTGATGAGGGGAATAGAGTTTGTTGAAGATAAAAAAACAAAAAAAACTCTTGATTCAAAATATGCATTTTCAGCACGCGTATCAGCAGAATGCATGAAACAGGGCATGTTTATTGAATATTCGGGTGGATGCAACAGAGGACAGTCTGGGGATATGATTATGTTCGGCCCTCCTTTTATCATTACTGAAGCCCAGATAGACGAGGCTGTTGAGATCCTGCATCAAGCTCTGGACAAGGATCTTTTATCCGAAGAGAGTCATCTTTTAACCTTTTAATAAAAGAGGATGAATCATCATGCAGCTGACAGTTCTTGTGGACAATAATACCTTTATTGATCGGTATTTTCTGGCTGAACCGGGATTATCCTTTTTGATCGAAGGTGAAAACAGTTCTGTTTTATTTGATACGGGTTATTCAGATATCTTTATAAAAAATGCCCATAAAATGGGGAAAAATCTGGCTCATCTGGATTTTATAGTCCTTTCCCACAGTCATCTGGATCATACATGGGGGCTGGAACCTTATTTGCGGTATCTGACAGAACTTGCAATCGAACAGCAATCTTTTTCGCGACCTGCCCTGGTGGCTCATCCGGAAAGTTTAACGGGTGTCAGCGCTGATGGCCTGAGGGAAATCGGTTCTTTAATTTCAAAAGACAGGCTTGCCAAACACCTGGATCTTCACTTGAGTAAAGACCCTCAATTTTTGACTGAGAATCTTATCTTCCTTGGAGAGATACCACGAACAAATGATTTTGAAGGCATCATGGCCTTTGGCCGAAAAGATGGGTCAGATGAAGCGGATCGTGTTATTGAAGATTCCGCCCTTGTCTATAAAACCTCAAAAGGGTTGGTCATTATTACTGGGTGTTCCCATGCAGGTATCTGTAATATCATTGAATATGCCAGAAAAGTCTGTAAAGGTCAGACAATTTTAGATGTCATTGGAGGGTTTCATCTGCTGAATCCTTCTAAGCGTCAGCTTGAAGGTACAATCTCCTATTTTAAAGATCTTTGTCCAAATTCAGTTTATGCCGGCCATTGTACAGACCTTGCATCAAAAATTGCCCTATCCAGGGTTGTTAATATAAAAGAGGTCGGGGTCGGGCTTTGTCTCAAATACAAGAAAAGTGAAGGGCCCGTGTATGATGTAAAAAAAATAATGACATAGAGGTTTCTAAAATATTTTTTTCAACAAAATTTAATGTCACACCTTGGAATGAAAAAATACAAGGTACAATACTCTGAAACCCCCTTTTTATTTTGCCACTTCTTTGCATATACATCGTTTCTGCCTTTGAATAACGACATAAAAAGGGAGACTTTTTCGTTGGTGGAAGAATATTGATTAATGGGGTTGTCGCCAAAGATTTTAATGAATCTGCATTGGGAGATTTTTTTTTCATTTACCCTTTTCCTAAATTCAGACAAATCTTGTTCTTAAATTCATTTAAAGGTATATAGTGATATAATTTATATTTTTTTGTTGGCAACTTTACTGGTGAGATAAATGTTCAAGAATGAAATGACGTGTTACATTATTGCAGGGCCGAATGGTGCGGGAAAAACAACCTTTGCAGAAAATTTCCTGCCTTAAGAAGCCGCGTGCCTGAATTTTCTAAATGCTGATTTAATTGCCCGTGGAATCTCACCCTTCAACCCTGAAAGTGTTGCATTAGAGGCCGGTAAACTTTTTTTAAAAAGGATGGATAGGATCGTTTCCAATAAAGAATCTTTTGCATTTGAAACAACATTGAGCGGATTAAACTATATTGACCGCATTAAACACTGGAAAAAGACCGGTCATGAAATAATTTTGTATTTTCTTAAACTTCCCAGCGAAGAAATGGCACTCAAGCGTGTACAGACAAGGGTCTCTGAGGGTGGACACAATGTTCCTGAAGATGTTATTATAAGAAGGTTTCATCGAGGATGGGCCAATTTTCAAAAACACTATAAACGTATAGTTGATGATTGGGTGGTTTTTGATAATTCCGGGGATATACCCTTGATTTTGGAGGAAAAAGTATGAAAAAAGAATCAAATTCACAATTGGCTTTAAATGCAATGCACCGGGCTTCGAAGAAAGCCATTGAAAAAGCAGCCAATCTGGACCTGTCAATCCCCTTATGGAAAGATGGTAAAATCATTTTTGTAAAAGCCAAGGATAAACTTCAAAAATTACGCATAGCATAATTGACCGTTGAAGTTATGAAGGCAGATATCAGCATCAGAGCCCGAAATCTTCCGGTCCTATCAAAATATTTGCTTTTCGCAATTGTAATTTTTACATTCTATATCAAAATATTGTTGACTGACACCTGATAAATGTAGCACATTGAAACCAAATCCCTACAATCTACTAATTATTTCTTTTAGCTGTTCTATCCCTTCAGGTGAAAATCTAATTGACTGACTCTTTTTTCCAGTTATTTATCTATTGGGAGATCCATATGTATCGATTTGAAGATATTTACTTCCCATCTGATCCGCAATTATTGAGTATGTGCTATCTATTTCAGTATGTCGGGAATCCCTCTCTAAATCGATCTTTTTCATTTGGTGATGGCCCCATGTTCAAGTCATATTTTACAGATGTTTTTTGGACTGGATTTTCCTTGACACTTTTTACTTGTCATGATCATATGAATAAATTCAAAAGGGCTTTAAATGATTAAAGTTAAGAATATTTCCAAACACTTTGGCGGCATCAAGGCCGTTGACAAAGTAAATTTACATATTGAAAAAGGCGCTATTACCGGTTTGATTGGTCCCAATGGCGCGGGTAAAAGTACGTTATTCAATCTTATTGCCGGGTTATACAAACCAACATCCGGTAAAATTTATCTTGAAGAGGAAGATATAACAGGTGAGGATGCGCACAATTTATTTCACAAAGGTCTTTTAAGAACCTTTCAGATTGCCCATCCGTTTCCTACCCTTACCGTGTTTGAAAATTTAATGATGGTTCCCGGTAATCAGCTTGGAGAGAATATTATAAATTCCTGGATCCGACGCCGGAAAATTCGGGAGCAGGAAAATAAACTGCAGAAAAAGGCTGAAGAAGTCATTAAATTTCTTAATATATCCCACCTTAAGAATGAAAAAGCAGGCAGACTTTCCGGAGGACAAAAAAAACTGTTGGAGCTTGCCCGTACAATGATGGTAGATGCCAAGGTCGTTTTGCTGGATGAAGTGGGTGCCGGGGTAAACCGGACCCTGCTGCGCCAAATTGGTGAAGCCATTTTGCGGCTGAACTCAGATCACGGTTATACCTTCTGCATGATCGAGCATGATATGGATTTTATCTCAAAGCTTTGCAATCCGGTTATAGTTCTTACCAACGGCACTGTTTTAACAAAAGGAACGCCGGAACAAGTAAAAAATAACCCACAGGTCATTGAAGCATATTTAGGCAAGAGAGTTAAAGAAAAGGGTTCAGTTTAAATGGCGTATTTATCCGGGAAAAATATGGTGGCAGCATATGATCAGAGCGTGCCTATATTGAATGATTGCACAATTGAGGCGGAAAAAGGCGAGTTGGCAGTTATTGTGGGACCCAATGGCGCAGGTAAGTCAACGGCCATGAAGGTATTGCTCGGCATGCTCAAGGCAAGTTCCGGCTCTATAACCCTGGAAGGCCGTGACATATCCAGGCTGTCCGTGCAAAAGAGAATAAGTCTGGGCCTTGCTTTTGTACCACAGACCGACAATGTTTTTCCTACCATGACCGTGCAGGAAAATCTTGAAATGGGTGCTTTTTTAAGAACCGATGATATAACACAAACTCTGGCAGAGGTTTATGATCTGTTCCCCATCCTGCATGACAGGCGCAATCAGCTGGTAGGGCAGTTGTCAGGGGGGCAACGTCAACAGGCTGCCTTTGGAAGGGCCATGATGACAAAACCAACCATAATGTTGTTGGATGAGCCCACGGCAGGGGTGGCGCCAAAAGTAATGGATGAAATTTTCGGAAATATCTTAAATTTAAAAAACTCGGGCAGGGCTGTGTTAATGGTAGAACAAAATGCCAGGCAGGCTTTGGAAATTGCCGATAAGGGATTTGTCCTGGTCTCGGGGTGTAATGAGCATACAGGCACGGGCAAAGAACTTTTGGCAAACCCTGAAGTCAGCAGATCTTTTTTGGGAGGATAGATGCCTGAGTTGATTGATATTCTCAATTCCATTGTTTTACTCTTAAATTTTGTATTTATGCCGGGTCTGGCATATGGGTCTCAACTGGCCTTAGGCGCTTTGGCCGTTACCCTGGTGTATGCCATTTTAAGATTTGCCAACTTTGCCCAGGGTGACACCATGGCGTTCAGCACGGTGATCACTATTTTAACTACATGGCTTCTGCAAAAATGGGGCATCACCTTGGGATCTGTTCCAACGGCTCTTCTGGCCCTGCCGCTGGCAATTATTGTAACCCTTATCTATATCCTGCTGACGGATAAATTTGTATACGCTTACTACAGGAAACAAAACAGCAAACCCATTACCGTTGTTATGGCATCCGTGGGTGTTATGTTTGTCACAGGCGGTCTTGTCAGATTTATCCTGGGGCCGGAACACCACGTCTTTGCCGATGGTGCACGGTTTATTATCACTGCCAGAGAATTCAAATCCATGACAGGGCTTTCAGAGGGGCTTGCAATTAAAACATCACAGTTCTTAACCATAACCATTGCGATTTTGCTGGTTAGCTTTGTGTTTTATTTTTTACAAAAAACAAAAACGGGTAAAGCAATGCGAGCATATGCCGACAATCAGGATCTGGCATTGTTGTCCGGGATTGACCCCGACAGGATTGTCCGGATTACCTGGGCACTGGCGGCAATTTTGTCAACCATTGCCGGTGTTTTATATGGTCTTGATAAAGGATTTATGGCAAACTCCTACCATCAAATGCTGTTACCCATGTTTGCAGCAGTTATTGTCGGGGGTATCGGTTCCCCAATGGGCGCCATTGTCGGTGGTTTCGTGATCTCTTTTTCAGAGCTGATATTAACCTATGCGTACAAGAAATTTTTGATTTATCTGCTGCCGGAAGTGTTGCAGCCGAACGGCCTGGTACAATTTCTAGGTACTGAATATAAATTTGCTGTTTCTTTTGTGATCCTTGTGATTGTGCTGCTATTGAGACCCACAGGAATTTTTAAAGGTAAGGTGATATGAGCCGGTACAATATAAGGGTGGCAATAAGTTTCGGCATGATGTTTTTATTGTTGCTCATGGTTGGGTTTGGGCAATCATGGTCTTTGTGTCTCAGTATTGTAAACCTTTGCTTGATCTCTGCTGTCATGGCAATGGGGGTCAATATTCAATGGGGATATGCCGGATTATTCAACGTCGGCATAATGGGGTTTACAGCCCTAGGCGGCCTCAGCGCCGTCCTTATTTCAAAGGAGAGCATCAAAGAAGCCGTCAGCGCCGGTGGTATGAAAATGCTGGCGGCCATACTTATCTTTTCACTGGCCATTGCCCTGAGTCTTTATATCCATAGAAAATTTAAAAGCAAAGGGCTGGTCGTTGTTGTTTTACTGGCCGGTTATTTTATAACAAGATATTTTTATATAGATGCATCCCAGTCCATTGAAGCCATCAATCCCGCTTTCAGCGGTTATCTCGGAGGACTCGAACTGCCCGTGATTCTGTCATGGATCGTGGGGGGTTTTCTGGCTGCCGGTGCGGCCTGGTTGATCGGCAAAATCTCTCTGGGACTGCGGACAGACTATCTGGCCATTGCCACTTTGGGAATTTCTGAGATCATTATCGCGATCATCAAGAACGAAGACTGGCTGAGCCGTGGCGTAAAAAATGTAACGGGTATTCCACGACCTGTGCCCTATGAAATTGATTTGCAGCAGGCCGACTGGTTTAAAGACCTGGTGTCAAAATTCTATTCAGGCAGTCTGGATCTGCTGCCGGTTTCAGAGCAGGCAATAGCGCTAAGAGATTATTTGAGCGACGCATCCATCGTATTTGTAAAACTCTGCTATTCAGGATTGTTTCTGGCGGTGTTGCTGCTGATTATTATCCTGGCAAGCCTTGCCCTTAATTCACCCTGGGGAAGGATGGTAAGAGCGATCCGGGATAACGAAGTTGCGGCGTCGGCCATGGGAAAAAATGTAACCCA
>Ga0233437_1007317_pt1 | contig 10727 bp, 11 predicted proteins | sample SI_122_August201_FD_182714 | JGI IMG/M metagenome (GOLD analysis project Ga0233437, IMG submission 182714) | Seawater microbial communities from Saanich Inlet, British Columbia, Canada - SI_122_August2016_200_MG | ecosystem: Environmental > Aquatic > Marine > Inlet | place: Canada: British... | reverse complement strand
TTTCTTGAGTAGAACGGTGGAACTAACCGGCGCCCGCGCTACAGATGCTATTACCCGTAAACGATTCCGGCGTCTGGTTTAGTGTTTTGTTCTACCTCCATTACACCATTCTGTTCATTTTTCCCAAAGGGCAATAAACTTTACTTGCTTTTCTGTCTGATGTATCAGATTGAAACCGGCAGCGGTTATTCGAAATTCTGTAATATTTCCTGAACCTTGGTTTTAAGGTCAGGAATATCTCCTTTTATTATTTCCCAGACGATAGTAGCATCAACGCCAAAATATTCATGGATAAAGACATTCCTCATACCTACAATCTGGGCCCATTCAACCGATGAGAATTCTGATTTCACTTTATCAGTAACATGATTACTAGCCTCACCAATAATCTCCATCTGTTTAATGCATGCAAAACGCATCATGGAATTCTCCATGAACTTTTCAAAATCGATATCAACTAAATAGGATTCAACTTCTTGAATGGCGTCAAGTATATGCTGCAAGCGGATTTTATCTCCTAAACTACTGCGCATATATTAGCTGTTTTTCATCATCAATTATGGGCCTAATATACTTTGAAAGGCCATTTGATGAGACAAGGTCGACCTTATTGTTTAAGAGCTTCTCCAAATCAAGCTTCATTTGAATAAACTGAAGGCCAATTTTTTGTGAATAATCAAGATCAACTAAGATGTCTATATCACTTTGATTATCAGCTTCACCACGTACATATGAGCCAAAAAGATATGCTTTCAGAACCGGTCGGGTTCTAAAATAACTCTTTATTGAATCTATTTGGCTACTATCTAAGTTCATGTAGCAAATATATGATTTTCACGAAACTTTCATTGTTATGACACCATTACCGCTAGCTTCTATTATAATCTTGCAGCCCAGTTATTACGGTATGCTACCGATGGCAGGTAGAACGGTGGAACTAAGCCGCCGTAGCGTGGCGCGGGCTTTGCCATTTCTGCAATGGGCGTGCCACGGGTTAAGCGGTCGGTTTTAGTGATTTGTTCTGCGATTCTTGGCAAATTATAAGCTGTTCCTTTTCTTACCAGTTACATAATTAACCAGGGTGCTTCAAAATCCCTAGGACGATCTTTTACTAGAGGATTCTTCGTATGAAATGAAATATCAACTTCATGGATCTGCCCATTTATTATTTCATACAATAAGGATTGATTGGGCGGAAACACCAGATCTATCTTGTAAGTTTTATCGTTGTAATGAATCGAAATCGGGATTTTCACAATCTCATCAGAATATGATTGTCCGTATTCCAAGGGGAATTTTATATTCTTACACATTGGATGAGCAAAAAATATATACAGAGACTGGTCGGTTTCACGTGCCCAGTATGCAGGTATATTTTCTGCATTGACCAGAGGAGCTGTTTGTGCTGTGAATTCAGATGTTACATTTGGAAGCTGTTGAAGGTTTTCCATGAGCAGCTCCCATTCAGCATGTTGAACTGTTCCGGCTTCAATCGGAGATTGTTTCAATGTGACTGGCAACCCTGCTTCGGCTAATTCTGTTATTCTTTTCAGTACTGAGATATCCAGATGCCTGGCATCAACATACAGTGAACGGAAATTAGCATCCCCTACTTTTAACAGGTCATTCTCCCATTTAGCCCTGGCAAGAAACAAATAGTTTATCCAGATTGGATGATGGCCGGTAACTTCATCAGGGAAATAAATATATCTCATTTCATAAAATTCATGCGCCCAGATAAATTGCTGCTCCTTGGGCATTATTCCCTTTATCCATGCATCCTCCGTAGGTAGATACACAGCTACATCGCTATAGGTTTTACCCTTACCCATGACATTTGAGACTGTCGTAAGATACTGGTTGAAAGAAGGCAGTTCTTCCGCCAGATCACCATCTGCTCCAAGGTGTACAGTAGCATAAAAGTTTATTGAGTCCTGCTTGTCAGGATTATGTGCTTTCCCGTGCCAGATAATTTTATTTATTCCATTTGCAAACAAAGCATCGGCCACCAGTTTCAGGTCGGCGGTTTGTTCCTCGCGCATGTAGTGGTCGGGCCATCCGTACAGACAAGTAAATGTTTCCGCACTGGTCATATTTTTCCCAGCAAGCAAGGCTGCCGAGGCCGGAATACTATTGAACTCAGGTTCAAAGAGCATGGCCTCCCCTTCGGGGATATCGAGGCAGGCATAAGCAGCTATAATGTCACAGGGAGCACCTGAACACTGTCCCCGTGATAATATCTTCCTTTCATTTAGTACACTGTCAAAATCGCTGTAAAACCGGATTACTTTTTCCGAGATCAGCTTTCTGTAATCGTAAAGGATAGCATTGTTTGCTTCAACATGCAAGTGGTCCATGAAAGGTGATATCTCATAGCCATACCTGTGCTCAAATTCGGTATCCAATCCATCGGTCCACAGCTTGTTCGTCTGAACCTCCCAACTATCAACAAAATACGCTTGTGGGAGTTTCAATTGAGGCTGGGGAAAGGAATCCAGGAGGCGATTAAAATAGGGGATATAATGATTCGGATTAATGTGGTCAATTACATAACCCTTTTGTGGATACTCCCAAGAGCGGGTAATCGCTTGCCTTTCATCTTCACCAAATCGCTTTGAGGCCTGGTCGTAGTTTACATATGAATCACCAAAAGGCCATAATGTACCCATTGTTAGATCGCAGGCCAGACCTATGCTGTCGGAATATAATACTGTGAATTCCACAATTTCTTGCCATTCCAGGCTAAGCCATTCCTGCCGGTGAGTATAGCTGCTGTCTAGGTTTGTATATTTTGAGTTTAAAGGATAGACCCATGCTAGCTCCACACCACCAAATCCATTTTCTTTAAGCCAGTCCAAATTAAATCGAATATCCTTCTTGTCCATTTCAGAGGCAAACCACCAGTATCTAGCATATGGTTTTGATGATACTTGCTCAGACAACATTCCTTTTTTTTCATAATCAGCCTCATTTTCAGCACTCCTTGTGAGATTACAAGATTGAAGCCCTGTCAACTGAAAAAACAACGCTGCCAAAAAAGAAATTTTTATCATTTTAGCTTTCATATCTCCTCTTTGCGTAAGATTCTTTTCAAATGAATACCAACTTTAAAATAAATTTAGCTCTCAACTATTTCTAACCCTCATATTTGATCGCAGAACGGTGGAACTAAGCCGCCGTAGCGTGGCGCGTGCTTTGCCTTTCTGCAAAGGGCGTGACACTCGTTTCGGTCGGCTTTAGTGATTTGTTCGGCTTCAATGCTTGCTATTCCTATAATGTCGGCGGTTCCGAAGGGTGCTTAAAATATTGCCCAACCATATTCACAACAGCATTGGGCTCTAACTGTTTATGCATTTTCACGAGTCTTTCCACGATGTCGATTCTTTTTTCGAGAATCTCTAGTGTCTTATGCTCTTGATCAAGCGCCGCACTCACTAATTCAGATTGACGTCTCTCGTATATATCACGAGCCTTTTCAAGGAGAAGGTATGTTTCTGCTTCAATCTTCTCATTACCCACCTTCTTGTTCCTCAGCCATTCCTTGACAAAATCGATAGCTTCTTGTGCAACATCTCCAATCTCATCTTTGACAGTTGTATTTTGATCTGTGTTGACCACAGTGTTCAATAGGTTCTCTATTGCGGAAGCAATCTTTGATCGTACCTTCCTAGCTTGGTTTAGCTGTTCTTCGTCAGGAGAAATTCGAGACGGATTTGAGACCTGGATCATTTTTTCTCCTTGAAAAACTTGACTCAATACTTCATCGAAAACGTCCACGAAAACATCTGCCGCATCCATTGCTGTTGGCACTTTCATGATTGTTGCTAAGCGTATTGCTCCTTTTCTGGTTACTACCCATGGGAGAGCTCTGGCTCCACCACGTCCTGGCTTTGAAATCACTTCCAGTGATCTCAAATGAGCCAATTCCTGTTTGTTGATTTGAAAAGCATAACGTTCAGGAAAGAGCGGGCGAATTCCATCATTGTTTCGCTTGATGTTTTGTACGAGCTCCCTTGTTTCAACATTGAAAATTTCGGCTACATCAGCAGCTAGCATAACCAGATAGTCGCGCAATTCGAAAACGTTAGTACCATATTCCCTAGCTTTTGATTGGAGAGCAACATTTTTTTTCTTTGACATAGTTGTATCACCATTATTGGTTTGAAATCACTATTAATGATGTCAAAGAATGATTTATCGTAGAGTTTACCAATCTTTTTAATATCGACTGGCGGTTTGTAAGCCGAACATTAAATATACTGCCAATAGCAGGATAGGCTGCTGGTTTGAGGTCTTATGCTGCTAATGGCGTGGATAATGAGATTCAAGGTAGGGAGGTTCTTTGGTTTTGGCACTGCTTCGCCACGTCACTCCCATTAATATGAAAATCGGTGTGGTGGATGGAAATTACAAAGAATGTTGGTATAAATCAATCCTCAGTTGGTTTAGTTGTGGTATTGCTGAGGTATTGGTGAAGGATTTCCGGATGGCAGACTGATTCTGACTTGAGAAACACATTAAGGGTAAAGTAAGACTAACTTATGTAAAGGACAAAGTTGTTGGCCGATGAAGCATTCAGTATTTCTGGATCGGGTCCGGGAGGTGATCCGTACCAGTCAGTTCTCTTACAGTACAGAAAAGTCCTATGTCGGATGGATATACAGGTATATTCTCTTTCATGGGAAAAAACATCCCGGTGAAATGGGAAGTAAGGAAGTGGAGGCTTTTCTGACCCATCTTGCCGTGGAAAGAAAGGTTTCTGCGTCCACCCAGAACCAGGCTTTGAATGCATTGGTATTCCTGTACAAGAAGGTACTGAAAAGTCCGCTTCGGGATATGGTCTTCAAAAATGTCAGGTCCGGGAAACGACTTCCGGTGGTCCTCAGTCGAGGAGAAGCGAATCAGGTGCTTTCAAACTTGCATGGGGTATATCACCTGATGGCTTCTCTTCTGTATGGGAGTGGTTTGAGATTATCCGAGTGTCTGAATCTCAGATTTAAAGATGTCGATTTCGAGTTGAATGAGCTGGTGGTCAGGGGAGGGAAGTGGGATAGGGACAGGAGGACTATTCTTCCTGGTTTGTTGGAACCTCAGCTGCGAATCCAGATGGGAAAAGTGCGAATCAGGCTGGAGGAGAACCTGCTGCTGCCAGGATTCAGGGGAGCTTCCATGCCTGAGGCTCTGGAAAGAAAGTATCCGGGTGCGTCGAAGGAATTAAAGTGGCAGTATGTGTTTCCATCCAGGAAGCCAGCCTTAGATCCTCGTACCGGAACTCTGAGGCAGCACTCCCGTCATGAGAGTTACCTGCAGAAGGCAGTGAAAAAGGCAATCATCAAGTCAAAAGTATCCAAGAATGCTTCCTGCCATACCTTCCGGCATTCATTTGCCACGCATCTTCTTGAGGATGGATATGATATACGAACGGTACAGGAATTGATGGGGCATAAGAATGTGAATACGACCATGATCTATACCCATGTGCTGAACCGCAACAAGTATAACGTCCGGAGTCCGCTTGATCGTGTCTAATCCGGATTCTATATACTCCAATACATATACAGCTTGTGTGGTTAATCATTGATCTGAAGGAAGAAGAATGCTTACATTACTGAGTATGAAGGTATCGGAAGCAAGGACAATATGCTTTGGAACGAAAACAATAGATATTATATCGAGGACGATATATCCGGAATTATAAAATATATCATAGAAAAAAAGAGCTATACCTCAGGAAAAGAAAACTATATTATTGAAATAGACAACTATAGCTCTGGAAATGAAGATAATAAATTCGTATATTAGAAAAATATCTACGGAACTAATATCAATACATTCAAGAATAAGAGTAATAAGTCCGGACATAATATGTGTATTGGCGGATATTAGGAACACACTGTAAAATGTAAAACTAAAGATAGCTCCATGAATAAGTACCAGAATAACAAGATGAGTGCATACCAGGCGGTCATGGGAGTCCTGGAAAGAAACCAGAAGACCTGGATGACTGTTCCTGTACTTGTTAAAGTTGTGGAGGAATTTTCTTCTCAGGTCGATGAAATATCAACGATTGCAACTCGAAGAGAGTTTGACACTACCGGCGAGACATTAGCTAAGAATAAGGCCCGGAAAGATCTTGCCAATCATGCCAGTAATCTGGCTGCCTGTGGGATGGCCTATGCTTATGATCGTTCCGATACGGAACTTGAAGCGGACCTGGATTATTCCTATTCCGAGATTGAGCATGTGAAGGATGCGGATGCCCTTCAGATTTCAGGAAGCATCTACAAAGTTTTGAACCGGGATCTTCCCGGCCTGGATGAATATCTGGTGAGCGGGGATGACCTCAGGGAACTAAAACGACTCAGAAGCCGATTCAATGATGCCATGGTTACAAAGGGGGCAGTGAAGAGCCGCCGGGTGGCGGATACCCGGGCCCTGGCTTCACTGTTCAGCTCCTGTGATAAGCTGCTCAGTCGTAAGATGGATCGGCTGATGATCAGAATGAAGGAGGAGCACCCCCGGTTTCATGATAGCTATTTCAACGCCCGCAAGATAAAAGATCGCTAATTCCTGTGTTTTTATGCTTTTGATGCAAGGATCAATAAGGAGAAGAAAAGGAAGCGGATAAAAGCAGCACTTCAAGGAAATTGATGAAAAGGATTTGTTTTATGATAACAATCCGAAATTGGCCAGGTGGATTCCCGGATTCATTTGTAATTATTTAAGAAGAGCGGTGGAATTAAGCCGCCGCTTCCGCGGTCGGCTTTAATGATTCCTATTCAAGGTTGGACTCAACATCCATCTTTTGGTGAAGTATCCTTATTATTTCTACGACTCCTACCTTTCTTTTGAAGAAGATCATATGCGATTTCACGTATGATACCAGATAGCCATCTTTTATATGATTCATAGGTTTCCCACTAGAGATATTCTCAGCAATGAACTCTACTTCATTCATTATCAAATTATGGTATCTATCCGCCTGTTCTTTTGACCACCTAAAAAATGTATATTCCCAAATCCAATCTAAGTCATTGATGGCTGTTTCACTTATCCGGTACTTAGTTATTCTCATAGATGCTTCCGGTGTAAGGCTTCAAGATGTGCTTTTGGATCAAAGTCCTTAACCATCCCGGACCTTTCTCCTTCTTCAATGGCTATTCTCAGAGCTTTAATCTTTCTCTCTTCTGCCTCAAGCAATCTTAGTGCTGTCCTGATTACTTCGCTAGCAGAACTATACCTTCCAGTTGAAATCTCATTATGAATGAAACTCTCGAAGTGTTCACCTAAGGATATTGAAGTATTCTTACCCATAGTTCTCTTTTTTTTACAAAGTTACCAAACTTTGGTAACGATTCAAACTATTGTCCATGGAACATATTATTCTACTGTACCATTCGGTGTAATGTTTAATAGGAGGGGTGGTCGGTGGTGAAAGGCAGGATAATACGGTGGTATTTCCGAAGTAGTTTGATAGTTGATTGTGGAAATATTTACTATGGCATAAGCTGGTGTTGGCAATGTTTCGCCACGCCAGGAGGCATCCCAGTGAAATGGGAGGGAAGGAGATAGGGGCTTTCCATATTCTCCTCGAAGTTGAGAGGAAGCTTTCTTCTTCAACTCAGAACCAGGCATTAAATGCCTTGGTGTTTCTATATAAAAAGGTATTGAAGATCCCCCTGGATAATCTCGATTTCACTTTTGCCCCGATTGGGAAACGATTACCTGTTGTACTTACCAGCAATTGACCCTCGCTCCGGAAGCTTGAAACAACGCTATCGCCATGAAAGTGTTTTACAAAAGGCTGTGCGAACCACGATGATTTACACCCATGTACTCAACAGGAATAAATACAATGTTCAAAGTCCGCTCGATAGCTGGATCTTTGAAACAAAGCGCTGATCTCTGTGGTTCGCAATATTTTCCGGGGAAACTCTTCATATGTTTTCTTGTATCAAATGCTTCGATGTGCTAATTTCGCGCTGTAACAGAAGATCAATCCTATGAAAAAGATAATAGTATATATAGCAGCTGTGGTCCTGATAGCCGGATGTGCCAGCACCAGTGAAATGAAGGTCCAGGTTACTCCCCTTGGACAGGAGCCCAAAGATGTACAGGATCAGTATCTCTATGCTTTGCCTCAGACTGTCTTGAAGGTAGAAGTGACACTCAGGGAGGTGCGCAGTGTTCCCGGGCCCTACTGGGAGTATGCCGAGAAGTACCTTGGACTGAAAGAGGTTGTGAAGAAAAAATCAAGTAACTGGAGCATCTGGGATGTGGCCATTGCACAGCATCTGGAGCTGGATCCGGAGCACTACTATTCCCTGAATGTGCTGGAGGGTGATTTTGACGGGACTGCAATGCTTCCCTTCCTGGAGCAGGGGATTGTGCTTAAAGGAACAGAAACCATCAATGAAGTGCTTAAAGGCAATGGACTGCAATCTACCAGCAGGGATAATTTTGTGCGTTATGATGATCTGGGAGTGAGTAACAATTTTGAGGAGCGAACCGAAACCATGTATAAGACCATTGTGACAGATACGGCTTTTGTGGAGGTTCCCGTACAGCGTACGGTTGTTGAGCAGAAGTCCTCCTCCACTAAAGCAAAGGAGGCTGCAAATTTCCTGCTTGATTTGCGGACCAGGCGGTTTGAAATGCTTACAGGAGAGTTCGAAGTATTTCCCGATGGAGAGGCCATGGGGGCCTCCATTCAGAAGCTGGACCTGATGGAGGCATCCTATCTCTCTCTGTTTACAGGTAAGACCATTACCAGGGTGATGAAACGAAGCTGGTTTATTGTGCCCGAAGAGGGCGCCGGGCCATCTGAGTATCCCCTGGATATTTTCTCCAATCTGCTGGGCTTTGTTCCAGCCGAACTGATGGAGGGAGAAACTCTTAATGTGGTTATCGAACCCATGGGGAAAATCGTCAGGGCCGGAGCTTACTTTTCGGCAAGACCCGTTGCTGAAAATGCTTTGATATACAGACTTCCAGATCTGGCTGAACTAAAAGTAATGCTGGGAGATGAGGTGCTTACTACCCATCGTATCTCTATCTACCAATCTGGTAATGTGGTGACTACACCAATAAAATAAGGAGCACTACAGGTCATTTGATTAAGGTTCATCCTGTGCAGGCAGACTGAATATTTTACTGCCTGCTTTTCTTAGGTGTTCTTATTCCCTTATTTGGGGATTAGTTTTTAACTGGTATGCTGAATTTTGAGTAGCTTCATTAAAAAACTCAAATGATGAAGTCAGTTTTATTTATTGGGATTTTAAGCTTGCTTTCCTTTCCAGGAAAATCTCAGGTTTTTAAAGGCAATTTTCAGTACCAGGGCGATGATGTCGTTTTGACCCTCCAGTTTCAGCAACAGGGAACCCAGGTTAGCGGTTATTTGAGATCATCCACGGGAGCTGTTTTTGAGATACAGGGGGAAGCTGAGGAGAATGTGGCCGTGGGGACCTGTACCAACCAGGACGGGGGCTCCTACTTTGAAGCCTACCTTGAAGGGGATGAATTAAGTTTTGGATTGATACAACCGGATGCCGAAAACAATCCGGATTATTCAACAGCCCAGTATATCCTGTTTAATCAAAGCGCTCCAGCGCCTGCTGTTTCCGCCAGGGAATCCCAGAATCCTGTTTCCCCTGGGAGTGGAATGGCTTCAAATTCAGGGAATGAGATTGGCGATCCACTTTGGGGATTCAATTTGAGTCCTCCCGATACCTGGCTTTCACAAAAAAATGAATCCCTTATTGTACTGGGACATAATACCATTGCCGGGATGATTGTTATTTTCCCTCATACCTCCGCTGATATGGATGCCATGTATGCGGAAATGTTGGAAGGTATTGATGAGGATGGAAGTTACCTGAGAATAAGCGATCAACAGATTATGAGCAAAGGAAATAACTTACTCATGGCCCGTTATGAAGGCCATATGAACGGCGAAAAGGTGAAAGCACGCGGCTATGGGATCCTGTCCCCTTACGGAGGAGGGGCCTATTTGATCGCTATTGCAACACCGGATAAATTAGGCGATGAGTTATTAAATACGGCCGAACAATGCATGGCTACTTTCAACTTTTTTAAACCCGCTCAATCCCCAGCACGTAATATTTTTGTAGGAAAATGGACCACCATGACCAAAAACACCCAGACGGACATATGTTTCTGTGCAGATGGAAGCTATCAGCAGCAATATGAATCCTCCTATTCGGGAGAGGGATGGGGCCAGGCTAATGATTCTGGCAATAGAGGCAGGTGGAGTGTGACCGGTGATAAAGATAGCGGAGAGTTACGTGTTATATTGGAAAACGGCAAAGAGCTCATTTATAATTACCGGACCAATAATCAGGGGGGGAATGAGTACTATTTTAATAGGAGCCTCTTTTTCAGAAATAACTAAACTTAATCATGGACATACAAAAGTAAAAGGCTGCCCTCCGCCTTGGCGGAGAACAGCCTCATGAGTATAGGCTTTATGATCCTGCTATTTATTTAGCGGGAACCTCTTCCAGTATCTTAACCAGGAACTCCCAGAAAAGCTTCACGGTATCGATCTTCACTTTTTCATCCGGGGAGTGGGGGAAGCGGATGGTGGGACCGAAGGAGATCATATCAAAATTGGGATAAACCCCGCCCAGCAGTCCACATTCAAGTCCCGCATGGATGCCCTTGATCTCAGGTATCTTTCCGAAATTCTTATTGTATACATCCTGACA
>Ga0233437_1007316_pt1 | contig 10727 bp, 8 predicted proteins | sample SI_122_August201_FD_182714 | JGI IMG/M metagenome (GOLD analysis project Ga0233437, IMG submission 182714) | Seawater microbial communities from Saanich Inlet, British Columbia, Canada - SI_122_August2016_200_MG | ecosystem: Environmental > Aquatic > Marine > Inlet | place: Canada: British... | reverse complement strand
CCTTGGGCTCGACGATGATCCTCTATTTGAAACAAAAAACTGTCTAACATTTTGTATTCTCCTCTTTAGTTTTTTAGAAAGAGAATAACATAGAACCGTATCTTTTAGAACTGAACAACCCTTGGGTTGCTGTACCTTAAACGCCTGTGCTGCATGAGCATTGCAAAGCAGTCTACGCCAAAAAGTAGATTGTTCACAGCACGCAGGCTAAAAATAAGCGCGAAGCGGTACTTTATCCAATAAAAAAGACATGCGCGCGAGGGGTAGATGTCGTGAGGTCGTGAGACTGGTTTTAGAAGGAAAAAGATACCCATATATATAGTTTTATTTCTTCTAAAGAAAGGATATTGTCTATATATAGGGGTGTTTTCGACCTCACGACAAACCTCACGACATCCTCACGACCCCCTCACGACATACCCAAAAACCTCACGACATTTAGCCTATGTCGTGAGGTACTCGTGATGTCATTTTTACCACCATATACAGGGTCTCATCCTGAAAGCAATAAGATTTAGTATGTATATATGGGTGGTCTACACGAACCTCACGACCTCACGACATTAAACGGTGGAGAGTGGTTAATAGCCACGGATACTCTGCTTCCTCTACTATACTGGGGAGAGGGCTAGGATAGGCGGGCTGCAAAATTATTTTATTTGCCTATACCCAATGATGTAGGTGTATTTGAGCATGGTTCGCTCTCCAAAGTTTCTTTTTCCCCTCGTTGCTCGTTTTGGATGTCTTCTAAAATTAAGGCAAAGATAATATCCCAGAACTGCGCAAGTCGTTCTTCTGCATCAGGCGATGGGATGTACTCATATTCAAAGGTGAAGTCGTTATGATCGCCTTGAATTAAATTGCCTTCAAAGTCTCTGCCAATATGAATTTGTTTTGCCTCGTCGTTTCTTCTCATATTTGGATAGCATCTAATCCCATATGCCTACTTCGCGCAACTCCATAATGCGATCACCGCACTGCGGGCAGTCAAGGATGATGGGGTTTTCGCTACATTCTTCATTGAATATGATAATTTCCAGTTTGCGCCTACATTCTGGGCAACGTAGTCTTTTGCTGGCAGCAGGGGTTGTGACGATAATCTTGCAATGATTACAACGAGCTAGGTCTCGGCAAGTATCTTTGCCCAACATCCCGCAGCCTGCAAGCAATTCAGCCGACACATAGCCACAGGAACACTCAGCTTGATAAATTGTGCCCATTATTTTTCTCTACTCCCCTATAACTTCACCCAACAACCCCTTTAAAATCTTCGCTTCTTCTTCCGTCAACGTAATCCCTTTGCCCATTTTCTCATGTTCTGGTGCCCAATCACGAAGATCGTATTTGGGTTCGCGCTCATTCCAACTGACAAGATTCAATTCCTTCGTCCACCCCTTCGCAGACGTGGACAACACCCCGATTGTCTTGATGATTTCATATTTAATTCCAGACATTATTCAGATCTCCTAAAAATTGATTCGAAGTTTTTTTCGATTTAAATATTTACATATCGAATTGGATTTTGACCGGCTTTCCCAACAGAGAAACCAATATACTCATCGCAAATATCCACTGCAATCCTTCCTGAAAACTCCCATCTACCACTACTCTTGAAATCTGATGAATCTCGAGTGTTGTAATTAAGGGTTCCTGCAGGGTGCCATTGCTCAATTCTATAAACTTCAAGAACGATACCTTGATAAAGGGACATTGCATACTCGACTTTATTTCTGTTAGTCTTCCCGACTCTCCAAATTCCACGAGTTACTTCGTAAAGCTCTTCAGGTGACATATCGCTTCGGTAAAGTTTGTTGATTGTTATGAGAATAGCTTTGTGATGAATATCGATTTTCTTCGCAGTCAGCATAGATATGACCCTTTGGAAAGTAATTCGACCAAAACTTCCTCCGTGATGGCCAGACATACGATTGGTTAAATTTCCTTTTCCGATCAGGTCAATGGACGCGGCTTCTACTAAATGGGCTTCTGTATCCGAAAGCCCATACCGGAGAATTTCAATGATGGGTTCTTCCCCACTGCGTCGAATACTGGCGATTTGAGAGACCTTTTCTCCATCAGATTGATCCGTAAGGTGTGAAAAAAGACGATTGCCTGTGCCTTTCCCAATATAGAATGGTTTACCGTTACGGGGATCAATATAAACATACACATATGATTTCAGAATTTTGGCTACTTCAGTTGTGATTTCATATTTGGCTTCAGCCATTTTGTTTTCCTTCTATCATTTGATGGATAGTATCACATGATATACCATTGGTTGAAGAAGATAATCGTCATTGTCTAACACTGGATTTTTGATTCGCAAAATTTTCGGGGCTTTGCTCAGCGCAGAGAAGACGATGTAAATGTAATAGTTAGGCAAATTTTTCGATTTTTCCAGCTCGTTATTGCTGATATAAAAGCCTCTGTCAAGATTGCTTGCGGTTGTTGCCTTGACTTCAATATGCCGTGGGGTACCGTCTTCATCATAGGAAAGAATGTCGTAACCTTCTCGGTCACTTTTTTGGGAAATATGTTTTATCGCGTTAGCCAGATCTGTCCGCCCTTTTTCAATGAGACGCTTTTTCTCCATGTCGATCACGATGGCTTCACCGCGATTGCCAATTCGGGTACGCTGTTTTTGTTGTTTTCCGTAATCAGGCTTTGCAGATGTGGATTTTGGAGACGTAGATGTTGGCACTGATAACGGGGGCATGTTTTCGATGAAAGATGCACCGCCGGTTGCTTCATCGAGCAAAGGTAGTTTTTCTTTTTCAACTCCGTCAAAAGTTTCCGGATATTTCACTTCAGGAAAAAGCCGATAAAGCAAACGCATAAAAATGAGTGGCGAATGTTGTTTAAGTTCTTGTCTCTCAGCCCGATATGCCATCAGCGCGCGTTGCATTTTTACAGTTGAATTTGGATCTGCGTGAAGGTTTAGCTCTGCGACAAAATATTTCAAATGATTTCTTGAGTAGATTGGGATGTACTCTTCTGGGAAGTACAGAAAAAGCAGTTTTCCTTTGATCAAAGGTGGTAAACGATTTTGATTGAGCTGCGCAATATCTTTTCGTTTCGCTGCATCCAAGAGCGCGGTGATTTCTGCTTTTACTGCGATAAATGCTTCTTCTACGCTTTCGCCCCATTTTTTTGCATAGCGATACTTAATTTCAGGGTCGTTGAGCATTTGCCCATAATAAACACCAAATTTAAATGATGTTGAACCTGTTATTCGCCCAAGATCATCAAGCTCTCGTTCTAACCGATAGCAAAAGGAACGGTTATCAGCTCCCTTTCCGATAACATACTCGTCCAATTGCAGAGATTCAATTTTTGATGGGGGGAAACCTTTTACGAATTTCTTCCCTAGCTGTTCTGCATGGTGCCATTTATTTTGCTCTTCGGTAAGTATTACACGAAGTTCTTTGGTGATTTTCTCTTGCATCTCTTGGTGGTTCATTAGCACTCTCTTTTTCTTAACTGCCAGGCACTTGCCAGCGGTTTATGGCATTCTATCTCTCGCCTACTTCACCTTCCGCCAGACCGCTGCAGAACTGTAGTTCCCAAAGATATTTTCACTTTTGGGTTCGGTAGCGATATGTACAACGAAATTAGTCCAATTGCTTTTTAGCCTCTTGGCAATTACGCTATGCACCGCTTGAAAAGGCTGTCCCTTTTTTTCGTATTCGCCAAGCAGTTGAACGTAAAGCCCCTGATGGGCTTGGGATAATTTCTCAATAAATTCATGCGAAGTGAATTCATTCTCCATCTGTGCAATAATGTCGAGGTAATGCTTTTCAAGCTCATCAAAGAGCTCTTTTGTTTTTTTCTTATCTTCCATAATCTTGGTCTCCATCATTTCTGGCTTTTTTTTTCTCTCATCCAACCATTTCACAATTCCTAACACTGCGCCAATCAGAGTAATAATAAATCCAGCAAACCACTTCCAATCTAAAGACTTTATCCAATCAGATACAATCACTTCGACCACAATATCAGCCTTGTAAGTTTCCACTTCATGCCAAAATTCTTTGCCATCATATTTGATGAGTTGATAAAGAACCAATTCAAGCGTTTGGGAGCCTTCCTTTTTAGCGGTAACAGACCAGCGCCAGATTGTGCTTTCTGTGGAGACGATGACTTGCTCGGCATCATCATGTAGGGCAATAACGGTAAAGGCATCGGGGTCATGTGAGATGAGAACAGCTTTCATGCGCGGTGTGATGTCGATAACCGCCGTTTCCACAGAAGTGACATCTCCGCTTGGAGAAATAAGCATATTGGGGTCTGCGGTGCTGGTTGCCAAATCACCATGTTCAACGAGTTCGGTTGCGATGGCTTCAATCGAAGCCGCAGGATTTAGCAGCAACTCGATAACAGTTGTATCGCCACGATCCATTTCTTTGGGTTTATTGAAGGCAATACTGGATTGAAGCGTGTTTTTGAATTGCTGATCTATTGCACCAAACGCAGCTTGGATAGTTCCCGTGGCATTTGGTGTTAGTACAATTTCTGGCGTACTTGTGACTGTCTCCTCGGGCGGTGTGTTTGTAATGGTTGGCTCGACAGTGGGCGTTTGTGGCTCACTAGGGGTTTCCGTATATTCTGGGGGTTCTGCTGCTTCTTCAGTGTGTCCAGGCGTTCTGGATGGAAAGATGAACTTTGTAGGAGTACTCGATGGAATTGCGTCAAGTGTTTCTTGAGCTTCAACAGTTTGGTGCATGGAAACAGTGTATGGCGATTCTTGGAATTCGATTGTTTTGCCAATCAAAAACAAAAGAATAATTCCTCCAAAACAACCAATAATTGATGGGAAAATTATTGTTTTGAGTACCTGTTCTCCAAAACGTCTAAAACCGTTTTTTACACTCATTCAATCGGCCACCCGCCATGACCCTCAATAACCACATCAATTTCTTCCATCAGCCGCATCGTCTCCTTCAGCGAGATGACGACCTTATGATAATGCGCGATATCTTCAGGCGTGAGCGTTCGCCCAGGCTGACCCTTCTTGCCGCGCCGATCGTAGAGCCATTTGTACAAAACCTGATACCCGCCGATGTGGAAGTGATACACATCTTCCGGCACACCCTCGAAATAGGAACTGGCTTCGCCCAGAGATGTATCGAGATACACCCGCCCATCCTTATACACCTTGCTCTTGCTGAAGCTGCCCATTGTGCTGCCATTCGTGCCTTCAACAAAGGTCGTGATGGGGCTCTCTAATGGCGATGCTTCTCCGCTCTTTACCCACGAAGCCGCCTCGTAATCATCCTCCTGCAAATGCAACGCCACCAGATCAGCGCCCAGCCCGCACAGCGCACGGAATAATGCCACATTGCTCGTCAGCGGCAGACGCGGGAAGTCGATTTTCAGAAATTCAGCGTAGCGCTCACGGTAGGCAGGACTGTGTAAGATGGCATACATATAGTGGAAGATGCTTTCTGAGCTAGAGTTTTGAGAAGTTGTTGTTTTCGAATCAGAGAATTTTGTATCTATTTTTTTTGAAAACACTCTTATAAATTTTGGGGAAAAATTAGCATCATCCGCATGTGCAAAAAGTTCATCGGGAGATCCCATAATTCTCATAGGAAAAACATATGCCCGTTCTCTAGTTCGATTTGAGATTACAGATTCATCAACGACTTGTTTTGTGCAAAACACATGGTGAAAACCTACTCTTGCTTGTTGCTGACAACACAAAAGGGCAAGATTCCCCCCCGTCATGTTTTGCATCATTGCTTTTTGGTCTCGCCTTAGAACAGGATGATAAAATGTATTTCTAATGTCAAATGGGCGATACTGATACTTGGTGGGAGATATTTGCTGAGGTGGATTGCTAATAATTCTTTTTCTTCTTTGAAAAAAATTCCACCCGCTAGTGTTTTTTACTTTATATTTTTCAGTAATTCTTTTATTAGAAATCTGTGAATCAATCAAATCATTAATAAAGCGCTGGATATTCTTTCTCTCAAGTGCAACAAAGGCACTATCCTTGCCAGTTCCGACACCTGTAGATGACGATACAAAGATGTTTTTAATACTCCAGGCTTTCTGGTATTCATCAAGCAAATCATTGTCTTTCGGAACAAAGAAAAATGATGGCTCTACAGGGGAAAGTATTTGCCAGTCTAGCTGATCAAATCTTTGTAGTAACAAAGTGCTATATTTCTTTTCTCTGGTTCCCCAAAAATCTACATAACTTAATGTCGCAGAAACCCCAACGGATTTTTCTTTTGATCGCACTAATAATATTATAGACACCCCTTGACGAATATCAAAAACATTCTCATCTCGTTCATTAGAAGGGTTTTTTTCACCTGTAAGAGCATTTCCGTGCAAATTAATAACATAAATATCAGAAAATGATTTAAGAAGTTCGTCTCTCATTCCTCTAAAAACTCGACTCGCTAAATAAGAATGATTGGTAATCATCCCTATAATTCCATGCCCAGTACGTTCAACTACTTCATGTGCAAATCGAAAAAACTTCACATAATCATCTGACAATGGTTGAATGTTCTGTTCTTTACGCACAGCACTTTTGTAACTTTCAATTAAATGCTCGATATATTCCCCTTTGTTTACAGAACTAACTGAATACGGTGGGTTTCCCATCACGACCGTAATGGGGATATTCATTTTCACAACACCAGCCTGCTCAACCTCATGCGCCAGAGCTGTCATCTCAGTGCGCAACACTTCATGGGCGGGCTGCAGGGCGTTGGTCAGGTAGACCCGCAGGCGCTCATCCGAGTCAAACTCATAACCCGTCTCTTTCAGCTTCAACCCCAATTTCATATGGGCGATCGTATAAGGCGCCATCATCAATTCAAAGCCGTGCAGGCGTGGCAGCAGGTGTTCACTTACATAGCGATTCCATTTTTCCTTGCGTTTCTCGTTACTCAGCCCCTTATTCTTTTTGTAGAAAGTATCCCAGATCACCTGGATCACATATTGCAGAAATGTGCCTGTCCCTGTGGCCGGGTCAAGGATCTGCACCTTTGGCACACTTTCTCCCTGCCATTCCATCGTCCCCGTATCTGCCAGCCCATCCGGGCAGTCAAACTCGCTTTTCAAAATATGGTCTACCGAGCGCACAATAAAAGAGACCACCGCATCGGGCGTATAAAAAACACCCCGTTGGGCTTTCTTCTCCGCATCGTATGCCCCCAGGAAAGTTTCATAAAAGTGGATCACCGGATCTTCACCGCGTTTCAGCTTGCCAAAATCTCGCAGGATCGCTTCTATATTCACTTCTTTCAGCATTGCCGCCAACTGCTCCACCCCCAACTCGTTCAGATCCACCGCTTCCTGCTGTGTCAACTGCTCCAGCAACTCACGCAAAAAGGGATTGGTATTCGGGATCATCGCCGCCACATCTTCGATCGCAAAGCCATCCTGCTGGGTTGCCCGTGCCGAAAAGAGACCATAAGCCACCGTTTGGGCATACATATCGGCAAAATCTGCCTTGCTCAAATCGTTGATCAAAGTCATCCGAAAGCTCAAATACAACTGATCCAGCGGGCCGCCCGTCTGCTCCACGGCGTGCACTTCCATCACCGTCTCTCGAATATCTGCCGCCAGACGCGCCATCTCCTCTGCCAATGTCTGTGCTGTTTTGGGGACATAACGATGGGGCACATCAAATGCCTCTCGCCATTGCGCACGCCACAGATCCGGATTCGATACGCCGGATGATGGCGGCCAGCGTAGCGCCTCCAAATTTAGATTCCGGATATAGTAAAGGTGAGTCTCCCGACTATCCCACGAAAACGTCCGTAACTCAGACTTGCCCTCGCTATTTTCACGGAAGTGGGCAAAAGAAACGCTTCTCTTCTCCGCCTCCCCCTGTGCCGAAATAAAGAGCAGGTCGCTCATCTGCCATGCCGGGCGGTTCGGGTCACGATGCCGGGAAGCAGGCACCAGCGCCTTCAAAATACGCCGCAGCACCACCACAGGCAAACGCTGGCTCTCGAACTCCAAGTAGAAAATACCCCAGGGTTGCCCATCTTCCAATGGCCGCACCTGCTTAATGGATTTGATCTTCACCGCGTGCGCCGGGTCGATCCCCAGCTCCTCGGCAGAATAATCAAAAGCCACATCCTCGGCATCCTCTGCCTCGATCGGCCAATCCAGATCATCACGCAAATAATCCACCAGCGCATCAAAGCTGGTCAGCGAACGCAGTTTCTTGATTTCTGTTTTTTCCATAGGGTTTCTCTTTTATGTATTCCTTTTACGGAATGGAGTTTGACTGCTATAGCGTGATTGTGATCTGTTTATTACCGGCCCATTATTATTGTTCATTCTGACAGCGTGCTTTTCCACATCTGAACGGATCGCGGGGTTCAAGTTAAAGGTCAACGGCACAAGCGTTAACAACTCTTGCACTGTATAAACAGGCTCTTTACGAATAAATTGCTCGAACAACTCGTGGTCCGCGTCTACACTGATGATTGGATCCATTGCTTCTGAATGGACATGTTTAGTCGCTAAACTGTAGACATCCACAATGTTTTTAGAGAGAAGTTTCTTCTCGGTCTGAAAATCATTTTCAACAACTTCTAAAATCCAAGCCATATACAGGGGCCACTGTTCAGTTAATAAAATCCAATTAATCATTTTCTGTGGCTCGATAGATGTTGGTGTGAGCAGTCTTGCTAAACGATAAATATTCACAATCCGTTTAATCTTACGTGGATTTTCAACCATGCTGGTTGCACAAGCCTTTAGTGCATCCCTTTCAACTTGGGTGAAGGTTACTGAAATTTCTTCTGGCTCCACAAAATCTTCGGGAGCTTTTTCAGGCTCTGCTTCTTGAGCTGTCCCAAGCAATGCTTCCGTTGGAAGCTCTGGCGACGGGAAGTCGCTCACCTGAGCAGTTTCTACTTCGTCTTTATCTGATGCAACATCCACTGAAGGAGTATTGATTTCTTCCATCCTTTTGAGAACTTCCGCGATTTTATCTCGCTCATCCCCAGAAGCATAAAGCATTGAGTCAACATATTCCCCAATCTCTTCTTTGCTGGCAGGAGGAATTACAAATGGGATTTGAATGATTTTATCGAGATACTCATAGCCGTTAATTCCTGCTTCGACTAAGACTTTGCCATAATGTTCTTCAACAGCACGGATAATTACTCTGGCGTCAATGCCAAGAAAAATGACAAATGGGGATCCATCTTCATCGGCGAGCAAAAGCATAATTGCTTGTAAAACCTCTACTGCTTTGCTATGTTCGCAACGATCAAGATCATCAATCATCAATACCAGGCGAGTTGGCTTTCCCCTTTTTCCCTTTTTTAGCAGCTTCCGCAAGAACCGAATCTCATCCTTGATGTCTGCCATAATGCCGATCTGCTGACTGAAATTGGGCTTAGAAGCCAAATTTTGCAATTTATTCGCACGAGAAAGGAATAAACTGTCAAAAAACTCCCTCAGCGTAGACCAAAGCACAGGTAAACTTGCCAAAGCAGATCCCCCCAAAAGGGTACTGGCAATAGCTAGCTGGGCAGCATCCCAAGTGGTCTTAATCTCGTTGAAGTCAAGTAAAAAGCTGAGCGCAACACCTATCAAGGCATAAAACACGAATACACCGAGCGCTTTCGGTAATGATTTTCTAAGTGCCTTTCCAAGACGCAGGATGTACGCTTTAAAGCCAAAATACTTTTCTGTTTCACGATAAATATGGGTAACTAGACTGGCCCATAAATGCTCACTACCTGAATATACCCAGGCATTAAACTCGATGACATGTATATCGACTATTGTTTTTTTTTCTCGTGATTTTTGTGCCCAATTCTTTACATCCTTTAACGTAATCTCATTGGTTAGCAGATGAACTATTTTTTTTGCTAATTTTTCGATCCAACCATTTATGCCGCTCCACGTGAGAAAATTAAACATTTGCTCCAGTAAGTTCACTATCTTTATTTTTGCGGTTTTCCATGTAAGCTTATCTTTTGTTGGATTTATCGTATCCTTGATTTTCTTCATCAAGAAAGATTTGCCAGTTCCCCATTCTCCGTAAACACCAATGGTAATAGGTGTGCTAAGTTCAGGGTTTGTGATTAAGTCTGCAAAAGCTACCGCATAGCGCTGATAGTTTAGTCGATCAGGTCCATTGGGTTGATCTGTTAGTATTCGGGTTCGCAGATTGATTTCAATAAAGTTGTCTTTTTCTTCATCAAGACTCGAAAAATCGTTTGAGTTTATTGTTTGCGTAACGGATGAAGCGGCACCTAGTTCTTCACCTGGAGAGAGCACTTCCGAATCTCCAAAACTCTCGCTCTCGCCAAAATCTCTACCAGCTAGGCTGGCTTCATGTTTTTTTTCTCTATCACTTTGTGATTCAACAATATCTAGCAAATCTTTCGGTTTTACAGTAATTAATTTGTTCCCATCTGGAACGGGCAGTTCTGTTATTCCTTCTCGTTCCAGTTTAAGCAAATAATCAAATTTGAGATTTTCAGCGTTGAACGTATTAGGAATGGGAATAAATTGCTCTGGATTCAATCCCACAATAGATGCATGGATCTCATCCAACTGGTAGCGGATAGCAGACAGCGCAGCACGGCGGGTCGGCTCTAGTCCACTAAGTAATCATCTAAAAACTACATCCCGAATCTGGGTCGGATTGTGTAATTCCATTTAGGGCAAGTATCATGTTTCTGGATCATTAGCATTTTCATCTTTTTGTCAGTAACAGAGAGACCTTTCTCATA
>Ga0233437_1007308_pt1 | contig 10736 bp, 11 predicted proteins | sample SI_122_August201_FD_182714 | JGI IMG/M metagenome (GOLD analysis project Ga0233437, IMG submission 182714) | Seawater microbial communities from Saanich Inlet, British Columbia, Canada - SI_122_August2016_200_MG | ecosystem: Environmental > Aquatic > Marine > Inlet | place: Canada: British... | reverse complement strand
CTTCTAAAATACCTTTTAACTTCTTGTCATCTCTTTCCATTTTTGCAATTCTATTTTCAAAGTCGTGTTTTGTTAGGAAGGTTTGAGATTTTTGGAATAAGGCTTCAGCTTTAGACGCAGTATCTTTAATATCAGATTTAATTCCGTCTAATTCACCTAGAAAATCATTAAATGCTTTGTAAGTTTTTTGAAGTTCCATAAAGATTGCTTCAACTCGGTCTGCATGTTGTTCGCAAACTGCTGCAACTTTTTTAACGTCCATTAATTCGTTTTTAGTTTCTTCATTTAATTTGATAATTTGTTCAGTGCCCCTAAAGACCATGATTTGAGATCTCATCTTAGACATTTGTTCTTTAATAAGCCTCATCATTTCTTCATTAGATTCAATATTTGATTTGACAGCCTCAATTTTTGCATCTAATTTCTGAACATCAATCATTAATTTATCTGGTTGAACAGCGTCCACTAAGTCAACTGCCTTAATGGTCTTAACTTCCATTGTAGAAACAGATCTGTTTGTATCGTTAAGATTCCCTCTAAGCTCTCCAACTTGCTCATTAATCGCAGAAAATCTTTCTGTAATAGAACTCCTAAAATCTTTGAAAGAGTCTGTAAAGGCCTCTAACTTAGTCATGTCAACGCCTAGTTTCTCAACTTTACCAACTAAGGCGGGATCAGAACCACCACCGGCAGCAACAGGAGCAGGTGCATCAGAAGCAGGTGCAGAATCATCATTAGGTGCTTCTTCTTTCTTCTTTTTATGAAACTTAAACATATACCTACCTCTTTTTTGTATCAATACTTACTTTATTATATAAAAGTTCTGTTCGATGATTATGGTTTTATTTATCCTAACCCCATTAACATTTTATAACCTTTAACGATCTTTTTGATAATAGGTAAAATATATTCTTCAAACCATTCTAAGAATGCTCTTTTCTTTTTATCTAACCAAAGCAGAATCGGTTTAATGTATTTTTTGAAGAGTCTCTCTCTTCTTTTTTTCTTCATATATTTTACTGCGAGTTTCTCACGGTTCTCCATTTCCCAATGGGTTTTATCATTCACTTTTTTAGTTTCTTTTTTTAAGTCCTCACTTAACTTATCAATTTTTTTAATATTATCCTCATGAAGTTTATCTAACTCTTCTTTATAATTAATCATCTTCTTTAGATTCTTTTGTTCGGCTAGTTCTTCTTTTTTGTCAACAAAATCTAAAGCATTAACGATTTTAGAAGACGCTAATTCTTCCTTAGCTAGGCCAACTTTTAATCTTTCATATTTATCCCTAGCCTTCTTCATATTGTCTCTAAACCTTTTCTCATAAACCTCAGGATCTAATTTAGACTGTTCATCTTTCTTTAATTTCTCAAAGGCTATTCTAGACTCAGTTTCAAAAAGAGCTTCTATCTCGTCTTCACTTAGCTTTTTAGACATATAATAATCAGAATAAGTTTAGTATATTAATTTTTTGAAAAGAAAAAGAGAAAAAAAAATAAAAATTTCAAGCTTACGTGTTTCCTAGTAACTCAATGTAAAAGTAATAGGTTGCACTTGTACTTGTTGTCTCAGTACCTTCATCAGGTAATAAGATTTGGAAATCATATGTTTGACCATTGAAACCTGCGGCATTATGTTCTAGCATTACTGCGTAAAACAAATCGTCGTTTTGGGAATCCCCTGTATCTTGTAGAACAACTTGTTCCCACAATCCAGCAGTGGTGGTTCCACCATTAGTGTTTAATAGTTTTCCATAACATCCACCTGATAAATCAATTGTATTACCAGCAACTTCAAAGTTAGTTAAAGTTGTAATGTTAGTGAATGTTAAATTCAATGCGTCGACATCTGTGGAAGAGTTATGATGTAAGGCAGCAGTTTCATTAATTAAAATTGCTTCTGATGCACATGCTACATTTTCCCACATGATTGTTCCTACGGTAGCTCCTTGGGCGGTATCACCAGAGGTTCCATTAAATCTAGTAGCGTACAATTCACCTGTTACATGTCCTAATGTCCAAGTAACTAATGAGTTTGATCCATCTCCTAATTTTAATTCTCCTGTGATGTTTCCAACATAAGCTTTCCATCTACTTGTTTGAAAAGACTCGTCAATTACGACTTCATATATAAATCCCCTGTCATTGGTTACAGCAGTAGGTACACCACCGACTCCATTACCTCCAACAGTCCAATTCCGATTTTCGGTTATGGTTGTAGGAGCTCCAGGCTCGATCTCAGATAGAACAAGGCCTGCGGATAATACAAAGCACAATGCAACGAGGAATAATTTTAGTTTTCTCATTTTTAATACCTCATTCTATATAAGCATAGATATAATATGTTGTTGTTCCGGCGTTGGAGTTATGTCCGTTTTCGCCGACCATTAATTGAAAGTCGTTATCGATGTCGTTAAATCCATCAACAGCGCCATCCTCAATGATAGCAGTAAAGATTATATCACCATCTCCACTTCCATCTACAGCATCTGGATCGTAAAGTAAAGTTTCTACGAAGACTCCAGCTTCTTTTTCACCTGAGCTATTAAATAAATAGGCAACAGAATCACAAGAATTTGCTGAAATTGTCACACCTGCGAAATACATCACGGCGTGGTTCTGGTCTGTAAAAGTAGTATCAATATCGTCAACATCAGCGTCAACTAGACCTAAAGCAGATCTATATTCAGCTAATGTATAATAATTATCTGTATCAACACTTGATTGATCCCAGCAGACAACATCTGCCCAGTCAGGTGCAGTAGTTTTTGTTGTTGCAAAAATTAGACCTTCTGGATCATCGAGCGACCAGTTGTATAGCGGATTTCCACTTGCATCCTCTAAGGATATGACCCCAGTAATATTCCCGTAATAACCTTGCCATGTCTGTGTAACGGTAGTTGCTGTTAATACAAGGCTGTTAATATTTCCTGCGGTAGCAGTGACAGTATCTCCTGTAACAGCGGCCTTTGTTGTGGCTGCTCCTTCAGTCGTACTATCAGGTCCCTGAGGCACAATTGCTGCGGAAACAATTCCTGCAAATACAAAAGAAACTAACAAAAATACAGTTATATTTCTTATTGTGCTCATTATATTCACCTCAATTTTGTTTTCTTATGCTTTAGTAGCTTAATATACCTTTTTCTATATTAGTATTTTATATATAAACCTTTCGGTACCGAGAATTCTTAATAGAATAGACCTATAACAAGCCCTTTTACGTCAGAAAATCTTACTAAACCAGGGTCTTCTTTGTCTAAGTTATCCCCTCGAGTAATGGCATACCACCCTTTTGTGTCCTTACCAATTTTAATAACTCTGTGGAGGAGAATAACATTATCTTTCTCAAAAGAAATAATATGACCTACTTGAATTTCATCAGGAGAAATAGGAGAATATTCAAGTGTGTTTGAATTTTCATCTAAAAGAGGAAGCATTGAAGAGGTAGCCCCAATTACACCTAATCTTAAATTTGATAGATTGTCAGATAATGTAATATCATTGTTTATTATCTTTATATTATTATAATCTATTATATTAGGAGAGACTAATGGGACTTGTGGTTTAACATTTACTTTTCCTTCAATTGAACCAATTCTAGTTTCCATTTTATCTATTGAGAGATAAACCCTTTCTGAAAAGTTTCTAATCTCAGTAAAATAATATTTACTTTCATCTTGCTGGCGTGCATTACTAACTTCAATGATTTCATTAAGGTCCTCAGATAGACTTATGTTTTGAAGAATTAAAGTGCCAATAATTAAGAACATCACAACAAATAAAGCACCTTGTGGTGAAAATAAGAAACAAAATAATCCTTTTGCATTTTTACAAGGTGAGAATTTTCCTAATATTGGGTTAGAGAAAGATTTGATTTCTTCTTTTAATATTTTTAAATATCTTTTCTGATTTGTAATGCCAGATAATTTAGAAGCAATTCCGGGGGAATTAACTACGTCTCTAATCCAATTTGAGAAATCATCATTAACATCATTAACATGATAAGAAAAGATGTTAGCGTCAATTTGAGATATTAAGTTTGATAATTCATTAACATTATTTATTACAACTCCATTCACGCATTTAAACACTTTGTCGGAAGGGACATCTGATAAAAAATCTTTCATAATAACCTCTTTTCCTGTATATTACATTATATAGAATATAAACTTTGTGATCGCAAATTTTAAATATAGAAAAAATCATCCTATTTAAAAAGGGGTGTAAATATGTCAGCAGATGAAGATATAAAAAGAGATAAAGACGGTTTACCTAAAAATGAAGTCCCTGATGAATTACCTTCTCTTCCTAAAGAAACAGTTGAAAAATTAACTGGTGAAGTTTCTAAAGATGAGCCTACTAATCCTGAAAAAGCTCCAGAAGAATTACCTGATATTGAAGTAAAGGAGAAAGTTGAAGAAAAAGTTTCTGAAGATGTAAAAGAAGCACCTGAAGAACTGCCTGAGATAAAAGTTAAAGAAAAGGTTAGTGAAGATGCTCCTAAAACTGAAGAGAAAAAAGAAGAAGTTGTAGAAGAGGTTATTGAAGAAGAAAAGCCTGATGCTACTCAAGATTTAATTGAACAAAATACAAGGCTTCTTGCTAAACTCAAGAAAGTTGAAAAAGAATTAGTTAATGAAGATTTTAAGGAAGAAGAATTAAGAAAAGTCTTTGATGGAATTAAAGAAGAAGAAGAAAAATTAAGATCAATGAATAAAGATGAAAATTTCTTTTCAAAGTTAATTAATAATGTTCTAGCTGAAACTCAATTTGAATTACCTGATAAAGTTAAAGTTATGAAACATGTTCGTGATAAAGCTTATGATCAAGTTAACTGTGCATTACACGAAGAATTAAAAGTTCAAATTGCACAGAGATTGGTTGATTTAAAAGAATTAGAGAATCAAAGATTACATGTTATTATGGAAATGAATGCTCTTAAAGATGTGTTACAAGAAAAAGAAATGGAAATGGCGCAAGCCTATAGTGAAATCTATGAATTCTTTAACGAGCAAAAAGATAAGATCAAAGATCAAGAGCATTTACTTAAAGAATTAAGTGGATCAGATAGATTTTATTTTGAAGATGGGTCTTCAATTGGATCTCTACTTGAATTAAAACAAAGAATGAATAGTTTAAAGAAATCTGAATTTGATAAACATAATAAAGAAAATAATTTTAGTAATTGGATTAAAGATTGCTTTAAAGATAAAGATTTGGCTAAAAAGATAAAATCAGCGAAATCTAAAAAAGAAGTTCAACAAATTCTAGAAGAAAGTATTGTTTAATGCTTTTTCATAAAAGTAAATGGGATGACAAGAACAATAAATAAAATTATCCCTAAGGTTAAAAAGCCAAACTTATAAGAAATACTCATTAAAAATCCTGCAATAAAGGATAATGAGAATTGAATTACTGATGTAATCTGATTGTATAAGGAAAGGTAGGTTGCTTTATACTTTGATCCTTTGATTTCTTTTAATAAATAATGATTAATTAATTGGTTTCTACTCCACATATAACCATTAACTAGTGCCATTATAATGATTAATATGATAATATTAGGAATGAATGAAATTATAATAAAATATAAAGGAAATAAAAATAATTCAATTGAAAAATGTTGTTTTACTGAAAACTTATCTTCAATTCTATGGACTTTCTGACCAATTAGAAACCAAAAAAATCTGGAAAGAGACATCACTGCCCCTATGAAAATAATTGGAAGGCCTAAGCTTTCTAAATATACTGCTCTAAACGGGCCGTGAGCAAAAGTAAATCCTAAGATTAATCCACTAAAAATTGCTATAGGAAAGAAATTGCTTCCTTTTACTCTTTTTATTAATTTAAAAATTGAAAGTTTTTCTTTGTGATGAATTACTTGTTTAATATCTTTAAAACTTAAAACAAATAATAAACCAATTAAATCTACAATTAAAAAAACCTTGAATGGTAGTCTTATATCAATTGTTGTTAAGAAAGGTAGGCCTAAAATTAGTGGTAGACATAATAAAGAAACGTTTGCTGAAATTTTAGTCATAATTTTAGCAAATTCATTTTCTCTGTTTAATTTTGTTAAGGTGCTGTTTATAAAAGCTTCATTTGTTCCCCCTTTGAGAGAGCGGGCAAGGCACATCAAAACAGAACCCAGAGTAAAAGTCCAAAAACTATTTGCAATTACAAATAGAAATGTGGATAAAAAGGCTAAGGATTTAGATAAAATTAAAGTTTTCTTATAACCAAAATGGTCTGCAAAATAACCAGATGGTGTTTCAATTAAAAATGATGCAAGATAACCTAGCCCTGAATAAAAACCAATTTGTTTTGGAATAGTTCCAGGTAAAGTTAAAAAGAAAATTGAAAGAAGAGGAGCAAAACTACGTCTGGAAGAGAAAAGGTAAATAAAAAACTTCCAAAGATTATCTTTATATTCTGACATTTAATTGGAGAATTATTGCTTGTATAAATAATAAGCGAAAGTTTAAATGCATAATTATATTCTAAGGAGTTTATGAAATATAATAATCTTATTCCGGAACTAACTGTTACAAACCTTGAAGAAAGTAAAAGATTCTATATTAATATATTGGGGTTTAAAGTAGAATATGAAAGACCAGAATCTGGATTTGTCTATTTATCTTATCAAGGAAGCCAAATTATGCTTGACTCCGGTAATTCAGAAGGTTCTCCTTGGTATACTGGAAAGTTAGAAAAGCCATTTGGTCGAGGCGTTCATTTCCAATTAGATACTGATGAAGTTGATATTTTAGTGAAAAAACTCAAAGAAAATAATTGGGAATTAAAAGATGAACCTAAAATTCATAAGTTTCGTAAAGATGATGAACTAGTTGTTGTTAAGGGATTTCTAGTAATGGATCCAGATGGTTACCTTCTTATGTTTAATCAAGGTATGCCTCGTGAGAAGTTATAAGTGTATGACAAATAGTAGATAAGTATAAGATAGAATAAATATAAATAAAGAGAGGATGTAAGACAAAAAGAATACAGAAAGAATATTTATTGACCTAGATCACAATAGCCATCGTTGTTATTATCTATATATTGGCCACATTGTCCAGGGTGTGGATCATTTGAAACACCTCTTGGGCAAGTTACTTTTGAAGGAGTATCAATAATTTCAGGTTCTATAGCCTCTTTACTGCATCCAATTAATAAAAGTAGAAATAAAGCTATTATCAAAATTCTTTTCATAAAATCTGGATCTTAAATTTAATTTATAAAATTTATGGAGTTTGTGATTTTTTATTCGTATTTATCACAGCTTGTTTCCATTCTCCTTTTAATAAATGCTTTAAGATATAAAGAGAAGATGTGAAAACACCACAAAGGATTGTAATAAATAAGTATTTTGGAGAGGAGAAAAATACATCTCTTAAGAAGAACATTACAATAAAGAAGGTTGTCCAGATAACCCCAATTGCTTTTAGAACTGGTTTTAGATGGCCTGCGCCTTGTAAAATTGCAGTTCCTGTGAAGTATAATCCCTTAAGGGGTATTCCCCAAACTAAGATTAAGAAATACATTGTAACATAACTTATTACTTGGGCTTCTGAAACAAATAGCATTGCTAAACTTTTTGAGAAGATTAGTAATAAAACTCCCATTATTGTGACAATTCCTGAAGCAATAGATACTGCGTAAAATGCAGTCTTTCCGGCTCTTTTCATTTTTTGGGCGCCAATGTTTTGGCCAATCATTGTGATTGCAGCCATGCCGATTCCTCGAATAGGTAAAAAAATAATTCCTTCTACTCTCATAATAATTCCATAAGCTGCAACAGCAAGTGGGCCGTAAACTGCCATGAAGGAAGTAATTAATGTAACTCCAATTGCATCTAATGTAACTGATGCAGTAGCTGGGCCACCAATTTTTAAGATTTCTTTAACTATACTCCATTTAAATTTGAAATATTTTAATGATATGGATAAATATTTACTTCCCTTAGCTAAGCAATATAATATGTAAACCATTGCAATAAATCGTGTAATGACAGTAGCCAAGGCAGCACCTCTTAATCCAAGTTCAGGGAAAGGTCCGATTCCAAAGATTAAAAGATAATCTAAAATTATGTTTAATACTGATGTAAGAATCATTGAAATCATAGGTTTCTTCATCTCTCCAGTTCCACGTAGGATTGCATTACCTACAAAAAAGACAAAGATTGTCCAAAATCCTAAAAAGAATGTTGTTGAAAATTGAAGGATTAAAGGAATTAAATCAGATGGTGCACCCATTAAAGCAAAGATCTTTTTTTGAAATATTAAAACAGGAACAACTACTAAGATTGAAACAACTAATGAAATTAATAATGAATGTTCTGCAATATTACTTGCTGCTTTTTTATTCCTTGCACCTGTATATTGTGCAATTAAAGAAGTTGTTCCAATTGCTAAACCTGAAGCTATTGAAAAAACTAAGTATAATATTGGAAAAGTAAATGTAATTGCTGCAACGTGTTCTGCACCTAATTTAGCAACAAATAAAGTGTCTGCAAGATTATAACTAAAATGAAGGATCATAGAAACCATTACAGGCCAGCCTAACTTGAATAAACTAGGTAAGATCTTTCCTTTAGTGATATAACTATTATCTTTCATTATTTTCAAAGAAAAATGGACGGCTTTTAAAGGTTGTTGTTAAATTAAAAGTCGCAATCTAAGTCATATTTACCGTCTTCAGAACAAACTATCTTATCACTTTTAACATCATAAGAATCAATTCTAGAATTATCTACTTTCATTTTACAACAAATGTTTTCTGCAGTATTTTCTACTAAATCTTCATAGTCATTATCAAGTCCCTTAAGTTTAGTTTCACACCGGTCTAATTTTGCATTTGCGATTCCTAATTGAATATCAAAATCTTGTTGAATACTTTGTAAATTTGATTCATGATTTGTATTTGAATGAGATAAAGTTTCATTTAAACCCATTACTAAAATTTGTAGTTTTTTAATCTCTTGAGAATAAATATTTTTTTCTTCAGATGATTCTAAATTTTGTTTTTCAGCATTATCTAGTTCTTCTTGAATTTGGTTTAACTCGGCCAAATAATCACTTGAAGTTAAGTTTGAAGAAGCTAAAGTTTGATACGTTGAATAACCAACCATAATTGGTCTTATAAAAACAAATGCTAACATAATAACTAGGATTAGGGAAATAAGAGCAATGGTAAGTTTGTTTTTTGAGAGGTGTAATTTTTTCATATTTAAAGCATTATTTTGTCTATATTTAAAATTTTTCATTTGATATTGAGAATATTGACTTCTCAATATGTTTTTTTTCACAAACTCTATCGTGAATATAAGGGTGAATCATCCATTTAAAATTAGTTTCTAAGTTAACAAAAATTATTCTTAAATCTTCAATTAAGAATTTAGTCCAATTTTTGATTAAGAATTCTTGATTTTTTAAAGAATTATTTGTAACAATAATCTCATTTGGTTTTAATTTTACTTTAGACAAATCTTTATTGCAAATAACTTCTTCTTTTTTATCTTTATATTCTAGAATTAAAGTTTTACCCTCAATAAGTTTGAATTTACCAAAAGATTTACGAAACTTGTAATAGGTGCTAGCCCATTCTTTTAAATTGTTCATTTTGAAGAATTATTAAAAAATTATTTAAATATTTTAGGGTAAATTTAAAAGCTTACATTATTTACAAATAAATAATGAAATTTGCACATTTTGCAGACTGCCATTTAGGGGGATGGAGAGAGCCTAGAATGAGGAATCTTAATTTCAAGGCTTTTGAAAAAACCATTTCTGAGATATTATCTAAAAATGTTGATTTTGTAATAATTGCGGGAGATTTATTTAACACATCCCTTCCCGCAATTGATATCATTAAAGATACTGTTGTACAATTAAAGAGATTTAAAGAAAAGAATATCAAAGTTTATGCTGTTGCTGGGTCTCATGACTTTTCTCCATCTGGAAAAACAATGTTAGATGTTCTTGAAAAAGCTGAATTATTGGTTAATGTTGCTAAAGGAAAAGTTGAAGGAGATGTTCTTAAGTTAATATTTACTGAAGATGAAAAAACAAAAGTAAAAATTACTGGGCTTCCTGGGAAAAAAGGAATGCTTGAACAAAGCTTCTATAAAATTCTTGATAAAAAAAGTTTAGAAAATATAGAAGGTGAAAAAATATTTGTATATCACACAGCACTTACTGAGTTTAATGAATTGAAAATGGATTCAATGGCGCTTGCCTTTTTACCTAAGGGATTTACTTATTATGCAGGAGGACATGTACATTATGGTTTTTGTAAAGCAAAAGAAGATTATGGTACTGTTTGTATGCCTGGGCCTGTGTTTCCAAATTCTTTTAAAGAAATTGAAGAATTAGAAAATGGTGGTTATTATATTTTTGAAAATAATAAAGCGGAGTTTTTTCCTGTTAAAATTAAGGAAGTAATGAAAATTGTTGTTGATTGCAGCGGTAAAACTGCAGATCAAATTCTTGAAGAAACCTTGAAATTATCACAAGAGGTACTTGATAAGATTATTCTCTTAAGGTTTAAAGGTAATTTAGATGAAACAAGAATTATTGATATTAAATTCAAAGAAATTTATGACACATTCTATAATAATGGCGCTTATTTTGTTATGAGAAATGCAACACAAGTTAAAATTCAAGAAATGGAAGAAATAAATGTTGATTTCTCAAGTGTTGATCAAATTGAAGAGGAGATTATTTCTGAAAAAGAAAG
>Ga0233437_1007301_pt1 | contig 10744 bp, 9 predicted proteins | sample SI_122_August201_FD_182714 | JGI IMG/M metagenome (GOLD analysis project Ga0233437, IMG submission 182714) | Seawater microbial communities from Saanich Inlet, British Columbia, Canada - SI_122_August2016_200_MG | ecosystem: Environmental > Aquatic > Marine > Inlet | place: Canada: British... | reverse complement strand
TATCAACTTGATGTAAGTCATAATCCTCATTTTTATAAGGATATTGAAGATTTTATATCATTAAGTTGTAGAGTTAAAATAAATGATTTTCAAAAAGTTCTTGGAGGAGTTCCAATAAATGCTCATTACTTTAGAGCAAGAGCAAGATACACTTATTCTGTAACTGAATCTTCAATAGTTAAATTAGTTGAACCAGAAGGTGGTTTGCCTGCAGAAACTACCATGATATATGTAAATGAAGAAGAAAGAATAAGTGATATATTTAGAGAATATTATTATAATGAACCTTATCCATTAAGAGACTACACTAATGCATATAATGTAGATCCTTGTGTAGTCATGGGAATTATTTCTTCTGTTTCAAATAATAATCCAAGTGAATTAAGAACAGATTTACCAAAAGGAATAAGTAAAGGATTAATGATGTTAACAGATGAAGAAGCGGAAAATACTGCATTAACAATACCAACAACTGTTGGAGATCTTTATTATGGACCAACAAGTATACAACTAGGAACAAAAAGATTGCAATTGATAATGGCTTCAAGACCATTGGTTTCAAATAATGATCTTGTGGCAGAATATTTAGGTGGAGCAGATGCAGTAGCTCAATCAACAAACTGTGCTACAAAGAAAAAATATGAATGTAGTGATGATACAGAGTTTGCAAAAGTTGAAGTTTTAGTTAGATTAGTTAATGAATCAATAGATGAATGTAATGATTTAAAATTAGTTGAATCATGTGGTGAGATGAAACTTGAGAAAACATCACCTATGTTTAAACAAGGAACACTTGTATTATCTGGTGTTCCTGGAATTTCTGCATATGATGATTATGATTTAGATATTACAGCAGGAACATTCTTCTCTCTTGTTTTTGAAGCATATGTTCCTACAGGCGGAAGTGAGATGATTTATTCATTTGCAGGGTATTATTATGCTGATAGTGCCCCAACTACTGAACCAATTCTTCTTTTTGGGGAGAATTATAAAAAAGAAGATATTGTAGCAAATAAATGGCTTTTTATTTCAAATGATTATTTAGAAGGAAATTATCTACCTTTTGTAAGATATAAATTTAGTCTTGATGGAACAGGAGAAGTAACTCAAGTAGAATATGAAGTTTTAGAAAACCTTGTAATAAATAGCCTAACAATATTTGAAATAGAAGATACTGATTTAAGAGAACCAACTGCATTGATTGATGATTATATTTATGTTCAATATGTTGATGAATGGGGAACTTTCTTAGGAATACAAAGAACACAAGGATGGAATCCTTTAGGAAGAAAACAAATGTTGGTCTTTTCTTATAATGACAATGACGAAGAAAAAGTAGAATTTTATGCAGCACCTTGGCCAATGGATGTTACATGTGTTGATTCTAATGTTGAAGATGATGACACACCTGGTGTTTTTGGGATTGTATCGAGGAATAAAGAAAGAGGACAAGAACTAGTTGGATTAGATTATACTTCTTTCCAATTTGATTATGATTTATTTGCACAATTAAAAGGCAGAGCAGAAACTCCTGTTCCCACTAGTAGCAGTAGTGGAGGGTGGTGGCCATGGGGTGGAGATGATGACGATGATGATGTAGAAGAAATAGAAGTTGAAATAAGTAAAGAATGTATAGGTAAGTTAGCTCCACAGTCTGCTGCTCTTGTTGCTGCAGCAAATACACATGATATAGATGTTTGTTATATTATGGCAATACTTGCAACAGAATCATGTGGTGAAGAGTGTGCAGAATCATGGGCAGGTGCAAAGGGGATTGCACAATTTATGCCAGAAAGTGCATCAAAAACTGACCCTATTTTATGTAATGCTCAAGAAATTGATGGGGCTGGAACAATTACAAAAGATTATTGTGATGTAGCTAATGGTGGTTTTGATTATAGATGTGACCCAGTTAAGGCTATAGCTGCTTCTGCTAAATATTTAAAAGATGAACAAACTGCTTTTAAGAACGCTGCTGATCAAAAACATTGGGAAGAATTGGCTTTTTCAGCTTATAATTTAGGAAGAGGTAATGTTGCAGTTCTTTTAGCTGATGCTAAAATGGAATTTAGTGAAGATGATCCTGATTGGAATCAAGTTGCTCATATGGTTGATAGTGATTATGTAACTACTGCATTCCCTGGTTTGACTGCAGCAGAAGTTGAAACAAAAATAAAAGAAATAAGAGAACATCCTGCTAAAGCAATGGCTTATTATGAATATTGTAAGGAAATTGTAGATTGAAACAAATAACAACGATTAAGGCAATAAATTTACTGATTGTGATTTTGTTAGTTTTAGTTATGTCATCTTGTACTAATAAAGATGAAACCCCATTTGTAACTAGTGAGGATTTTTATGTTGGTAGTGTTGGATTAGAATATGATTTTTTTGAAAGTTCTCCTCCTAGTGAAATTTATCAAGATACAGAGTTTGAAATTGCACTGGATTTAGAAAACTTAGGGGCTTATCCATTAGGTGGATGGATTACAATATCTACTGAAGATGATTATATGTGTATAATAAATGATGATCATGAATGCACTGAATGGGAACCAAGTGACTTACTGGGGGATGATTATGTAGATATAATAAATTTAATTAATGGTTTCAAAGATGAGATTGATGAAAAGTACAAAGAAGTTCATGATCATACAAAACAATTAAGATGGTATAATAAAGAACCAGTAGATAATGTAGTAGTTATACAAGAACTTAATGAGAAACTTGATTTATTACATGTTCAAATTAGTGATTTAGCAGATAAGATTGATGAAGAAAAAGAAAAATTAAATCCAAAAAACGAAGCTAAGACAAAGCATTTCTTTATGGTTGGAAAATCTCTTTGGAATCCTCAAGGAGGAAGAGAGATGATTAAATATAATGCAAAAACAAAAGACATTGGAATTATGAGTACAAGACATGAATCAACTTTATTAGCATCTGCTTGTTATGAATATTCTGCAATAGCTACTGAATCTGTTTGTATTGATACTGATATAAACAACATGGGAACATTTGAACAGGTTTGTGAAGCAGAAGAAATTCCTTTACAAGATCAAGGTGGGCCTGTTGCAATAAGTGAAATTGAAACAAATATGTTACCGAGAACAAATCCAGATGGAGAACAATATGTTCAACCTCAATTTATAATTCATGTTGAAAATAGAGGAGATGGAAGAGTTATTAACAAAGAAAAGATTGAAGATGCTTGTACAGCTGCACCATTACAGAAAAATGATTATAATGCAGTGTTTTTACAAAGTTTAATTTTATCAACAGACATGTGGAATTATCATTTTAATGGTTTTGATCCAACAACAGGAAAAGAGATTGCACTTAGTATAGATTATGACTCAATAGAATGTACACCCAACCCATTAATATTACAAGGAAATAAATTTGATTATTTTAAATGCACTTTAACTGAAAATGTTGCAGAGTATGCAGAAGAATTAATGGCAAATCAACCTTCTTATACAACTCCATTAAGTATTACATTAAGTTATGGATATTTAGAAACAAGATCAAAAGATATAACAATTATAAAAGACCAATAAATATTGATGAATAAAATGAAACAAAGAAAGAATGTTGTGTGTTTGTGGATTTTAATTTGTTTAAGTTTGTTAATTATAAATGGATGTGATGAAGGATATAGACCAAGTAGTGATGATGTAGCTTATGGAACAGATGGACTTGTTATAGAGGCTGCAGAATTACAAACAACTTATTATGAAGGAGATTATTTGAATTTAGAATTATTTGTTAATAATTTGGGAATGTATAATAACCCAAGTGGGAAAATATTGATAGGTGGTTTTGATAGAAATGCTATTGGAATTTCAAGTGATCCAATATTGATTCCAGATGTTGCTGCAAAAAGTTCTTTTAATCCAGATGGTGGAACAGAAGTTGTGAAAGTTGATGAATCTAAACCATTAATTATCCCAATTGGAATTTATTATGATCCTATTTTGCAAATTAGTAGTTGTTATAATTATCAAACATATGCTTCTCCTAATGTTTGCGTATTAAGGGATCCTGAAGATGTATTTATTTGCAGACCAGGAACACAATTTTTAGATTCTCAGGGTGCTCCGATTGCTGTAACAGAAGTAACAGAAGAAGCATTAGAAAATCATGTAAATATTATTGTTAGAATTGAAAATCTTGGAGAAGGTGAAGTAGTTAATCCTCATGATGCAGTAGCTTTTGAAGAATGTCCTTATTCTTTAAGTTTTGATGATAAAGATGTTGTAAAAGTAGATATGCTTATAGCAAATTTAGGAGAACCTGACTGTACTCCATCAGATGGTTATGTAAAATTAATTGACGGTGAAGGAATGATTGCTTGTATGTTTACAACAAGAACAGATACAACACATACTACGCCCGTACATATTACTATTGACTATGCTTATACTGAAACAATAGAAGTACCTATAGAAATTTATGCTACATCTGAAAAACTCATACCTGGACATCCTGGTGTTAGTGGTACACAAGTTCCATATGGAACTTTGCCTGGAGAAGAAGAATTAGAAGGCTCATCAGATTGTAATTGTAATATTGCAGAAGAACAAGATTTTGGAGGATGTGTTTGTTTGTATATTGATGGACAAGAGCATGATTGTGATTCAGAAGATGTTGTTAAATTTTCTGTAGATGGGAATGGATATAAATTATTTGAAGTTAGAGGATCAAAAGATATAATAGGTTGTGGAACAAGCCAAGGAGAAGCAACTACAGAAGATTGCCCATTGCAAGTTTATAGATATATTCCACCATATCCAGCTACAAATGGGCTCCATATATGGGGAAGAGTAAAAGATAGTTATTCAGAGTATGTAAGGGAATTATGTACTATTCAACGAGCAAGTAATTAATAAATAATGTTAGTCTATGCAATATAAACCACAGAAGCTGAAGCTTCTTGGTTTGCGTTATTCTAACGCAAACTATATATATAAGTAAAGCTGGAAATAGGTAGAGGAGGTAGTTAATATGCGAAAAAATATAGTCATTGGGGTATTGATTCTTATAATTCTAGGTCTATCTGGTTGTACAGGTGGTACCGGTAATCAAGGAGTAGGTTTATCAAAGTGGTTTGGAGGTTCTATGGGGCTTATAGCTTCATTTGAGAGCTTTGGAGCTTCTGAAATATATGAAGATGAAAACTTCCCACTAGTATTATTAGTGGAAAATAAAGGAGAAGAACCAGTTTTAGATCATGAAGCTGAATTTGAAATTCTTGGAATATCTCCAAATGATTTTTCTGGAATTCAATTTACAATGGATAATAGCGATCCATTAGAACAAGTATCTGAATTTTTACCAGAAGGTGGTTTTGAAAGAATAAATTTTGGAGATGCTAGATATGATGCATTATCTGGAAGATTCTATGATGCAAATATTTTTGTGCAATATAGTTATCCTTATACAACAAAAATAGCTGTTCCTCAAGTTTGTTACAAAGAAGATCTTAGAGATCCAAGATTATGTGAAGCAGAAGGTACAAAAGAAGCATATGCATCTGGAGCACCAATTCAAATTAGTATGGTTACAGAAAGACCAGCTGGAAAAGGAAGATTATATCTAGAAATTCCTATTTACAATGCAGGTCAAGGAAAATCAAAAGCATATTTAGGGGATGACTTTTCTAATTTATATGATGAAGTTGCTTTTGAAGTTAAGACAAATGGATGGACTTGTACATCAAAAGGAGATCCGAGCATGGCAAGGATTTCAAAAGTAGAAAACGAAGCAGTAATTAGATGTATAAGTGATGAACTACCAACAGACACATTGTATTTATCCCAATTTGATTTAACATTGACTTATTATTACCAAGATCTTGTTGGAACAGTGATTACTATTAAAGAAAATCCTGAACTATTTGGAGAACCTAATTAGGTCTTCAATTTATTTTTCTTTATTCTTTTTTTATATTTTAATTATTGATGATAGAATTAATTATTTTTAGAATTACATAGAGTGAAGTTTGCTAATAGTGCTTCTAATTGTAAATATTCATCAGAACCTTCTGTCATTCTGAATTCAATTTCGCCGCATTTGTCAGCTAATCTAACTTTGTCTTTGTCGTCAATATTTAAGTCCCATATTTCTTTTTGAATTTGTTTAATCATATCAATTCCAGAGATCCCATATCTAAGCATTGTGTCTAAGAGTTTTTCTCTTGCTAAGATAAATTTGTTTTCAATTGCTAGGCCTAAGAATTCTTTAACTTCTTTTGGTCTTGCTACAGAAGCCATTGAAAAGATGTTTTCATCTGTTATTTCTTTACCTAAAGCTGCGCAGCTTTGTAAAATGTTTTCTACTCTTCTACAATCTCCGTGAGAAACTTCATATAATGCTTTTTTTGCTTTTTCATCTACTTTAAGTCCTTCTTTTTCTGCAATATGATCAACAATATTGATAACATCTTTTTCTTCTAATAATTTAAATCTGAAAACAGTACATCTACTTTGAATAGGATCAATGATTTTACTTGAATAATTAGCTGATAAAATGAATCTAGTTGTTTGTGTGTAGTTTTCCATAGTTCTTCTTAATGCTTGCTGTGCTTCTTTTGTTAAAGCGTCACATTCATCTAAGTATATTACTTTAAATGGAACGTCTCCAATTGCTCTTGTTCTAGCGAAGTCTTTTACTTTATGTCTTATTACATCAATTCCACGCTCATCTGATGCATTTAATTCTAAGAAATTAGATTTCCATGCTTCACCAAAGATTTTCTTTGCAATAACTAAAGAAAGTGATGTTTTTCCTACTCCTGCTGGACCTACAAAAAGTAAGTGAGGCATGTTTTTTTGCTCTACAAATGCCTTTATCTTTTGTACAATATCATCCTGACCTTTTATGTCTGAGAACTTCTTAGGCCTGTATTTTTCAATCCAAATAGAGTATTCCATTTTCTAGTTTGAGAAAAAGATGAGAATTTAAAAAGTTTCCGAAGGAAACTTAAGAAGTCTTAGACTTCTGTGAGTTATCCACTAGATTGACTAAATAATGTCTTCTTCTGCAACAACCATAAAATCACCAATTGCAATTACTGCTGAAAATGGTATTAAGATGCTGCCTGTTTTATCTTTCTCTAATTCAAGTTTTTCTGTATAGGATGTTGGATTAGCTAAAACTAGATGAATAAGCTCTCCTGAACGTGTTTCGAAGATAATATCACCTACTTCTCCAAATCGCTTTCCTGTTTTTGAAACAACTGTTTTTCCTAACAATTGTTTTGAAAATTTCTTTTCTTCTTCAGTTGTCATGTCAAACTCCCCTCTTAGTACTATATAATGAAAAGTAGGGGACGATGTCATATATAAAGTTTTTGATGTATAAATTGAGTATTATTTACTAGTTAGGGATGGAAAGTTTAAATATGGAAGGAAGATAAGAAAAAAAGAAATAGTGGAAATCAGTAAATCTCCAAATACCTGTCGTGTTCCCAGTCTGTTACATGAATTCTAAAATCATCCCATTCTTGGGTCTTTGCTTCAATGTATTTTTGGAAGGTGTGTGTTCCTATTGATTGCTGCATTAATGTAGACTTCTTTAACTCTTTGACTGCTTGCCATAAAGAATGAGGAAGAACTGTAATACTTTTATCTCTGAGTTTTTTTGCATCAAAATGATAAACATCTTCTTCTACAGAGTTCGGTGGTTGTATTTTGTTTTTTATTCCTTCTAAGCCTGCCCTTAGTAAGACTGCAAAGGCTAGATAAAGGTTACAACATGGATCAGGTGCCCTGTATTCTGCTCTTGCTGCCATTGATTTGCCTTTAAAGATCTTTGGGACCCTTATTAATGCAGATCTATTTGTGCAAGCCCAACAAACATATGTTGCAGCTTCATAACCTGGAACTAGTCTTTTGTAAGAGTTTACTAAAGGTGATAAAATTGCTGACATTGCTTTTGCATTTTTTAATTGGCCAGCCATAAAATATTTTGCTGTTTGAGAAAGATTATATTGGTCTGTTTCATCATAGAACACATTCTGGCCAGTGTTGATGTCGAATAAGCTTTGATGAACATGCATTCCAGAACCATTTATTTTTGAAATTGGTTTTGGCATGAATGTTACATGCAATCCATGTTTTTGTCCAATTGCTTTTAATGTAAATTTTAATGTTGTTCCATTGTCTGCTGTTTTTAATGCATCTCCATATTTGAAACCAATTTCATGAGAGCCTTCTGCAACTTCATGGTGAGAAGCTTCTACATCAATACCAAAAGCTTCTAATGCTTCAACCATGTCTCTTCTAACTACATAAGCTTCATCCATTGATAAGTCAAAATAACCTCCTTTATCATGTGGTAATGGACTTATTTTGCCATTTTCTTTTTTGAACATGAAGAATTCTAATTCTGGACCTGTTTTAAATTCATATCCCATTGCTTTTGCTTCTGCAATTGCTTTTTTTAGAATATATCTTGGATCACCTTCAAAAGGGTTTCCATCGGGCGTATAAACATCGCAAATAAATCTGGCAGTGTTGCCAGAATCTGATTCTAACCATGGAATAACTGCATATGTACTTGGATCTGGTTTTAGAAACATGTCACTCTCATGTATTCTTGCAAATCCTTGGATAGAAGAACCATCAAACCATGTTCCTGATAATAATGAATCTTTTAGATGTTGTATTGGTATTGTGAGACTTTTAGACATTCCTAAAATGTCTGTGAATTGTAAGTTAATGTATCTTACATTATCTGCTTTGCATTTTTCTACTATTTGATTTGCTTTTTCTTCAGTCATTAAATCTTCCATGTTTTCACCCTTTGTTTTATAGAGCACTATCTCTAAAAATGAAATTTAGAAATAACGCCTTCAATATTATGTTTTAAGATGTAAATCATATTTATAGTTAATTGTAGTTTTCCTAAACATATGTTTTGTTTATTGGTAATATTTAAATATACGTTTAGTTTTCTGCTGTTTTAATGGAACAGACTGAACAAATAACAGTAGTACCAATTGATGACAAAGATAAAGATATTCTTAATGTTCTCCTCAGAAATTCTAAATATTCTTTACGTGAGATTGCAAAAAGAGTTGGGTTAAGTGTGGCTACTGTAATGAATCGTGTACAAAGATTAGAGAAAAAAGGTGTAATTGAAGAATATGGTACAAATATTAATTATGAAAAACTTGGTTATGACATACAAATTATTATAGAAGTACAAATAGCAAAAGGGAAGTTATTTCAAGTGCAGAAAAAGATTGCAAAACATCAGAATGTGTTTGCTGTTTATGATACAACAGGGGATTTTGACGTTGTTGTTGTAGCTAGATTTAAGAATAGACGTAGCATGGATGGTTTTTTGAAGAAAATACAGACTTATGACTTTGTTATAAGGACTAGGACAAGGTTGATATTGAATATTATAAAAGAAGAAAGGATAAGAGTGAGATAAAGTGGAAATTAGTGAAAAGATAAATAGGAATATTGAGAAGATTGAGAAAGAGATTGGTGATGCTAGGTTAGTTGTGGTTACTAAATGTAGAAGTGTTGATGAGATTGGGCTTGCTATTAAAGCTGGAGCTAAGATTATTGGTGAGAATCGAGTTAAAGAGTTTAAAGAGAAAGTTGAGAGTGTTAAGGGTGTTGAGAAACATATGATTGGACATTTACAAAGGAACAAGGTTAAAGAAGCTGTTCAATTATTTGATTGTATTGAATCTGTTGATTCTGTGAAATTAGTTATTGAGATTGATAAACGAGCTAAGGAAGTTGGTAAAGTGATGCCTATATTTTTGGAAGTTAAGTTTGAAGAGCAAAAACATGGTTTTAGTGTTGAGGAGTTGGATGTTATGTTTGATGAGATTAATAGGTTAAAGAATATTAAGATTGTTGGATTGATGTGTATGGCTCCTTTGTTGCCAAAAGAGGAAACTAGGCCATATTTTAAGAAAATGAAAAAATTGAAAGATAAATATGGTGTTAAGGAATTGTCAATGGGGATGTCTAATGATTACAAAGTTGCTGTTGAGGAAGGTTCCACATTAGTTAGGATTGGAACTGCTATATTTGAATAAAATTTATATACTGAAAGTAATTAATTTTAAAAATTAATTAATTTTGTATATACCAAAGTCAGAAATAACAATTATTTCTGACTTTTAGTATAAAAGAAATTTTTATACAAGAGAAAATGAAATGCGAAATATGTAAAAACAAGATTCAAGAGACTTTTCTAAAGAAATTTCTAGGCACCCATGTAAAGGATGCTAAAGGTAAGAAACACTTAGTCTGTTTCGAATGCCAAAAAAAGTATGACAATGTCAAAGAAAAGATGTTAGAAGCGTTGTGATTGGTGTTTTTTATGAAAACCTTGTATACTCAAAAACAGATTGAATTTCGAATTATAGAATTGGCTAAAGAGATTGATAAAGCTTATGAAGGTAAGATTCCTTATATTATATGTACATTAATTGGTGCGAAGAAGTTCTGTAGTAAGTTGTTGCCTTTGCTTAATGTTGCTTATGAATATGATGAGATTAAATTAAAGAGTTATGGTGGTACAAAGGCTGGAGAGATTTTGTATGAGAAAGAACCATTAGGAAGTTGGAAAGGTAAGGATGTTTTAATTATAGAAGATATTGTTGATACTGGAAATACAATGGTTTTTGCTTTGGAAAAGATGAAGAGTGCTAATTCTGTGAAAATATGTACTTTATTAGACAAACCAGAAGCAAGAGAAGTTAAAGTTGAAG
>Ga0233437_1007300_pt1 | contig 10746 bp, 9 predicted proteins | sample SI_122_August201_FD_182714 | JGI IMG/M metagenome (GOLD analysis project Ga0233437, IMG submission 182714) | Seawater microbial communities from Saanich Inlet, British Columbia, Canada - SI_122_August2016_200_MG | ecosystem: Environmental > Aquatic > Marine > Inlet | place: Canada: British... | reverse complement strand
GGAAAAGTTATTTTATATTGATAGATGGGAGTTTTAGTTATCTTTTTTGACTATTTCCCAGATTTTTTTCTCAATTTCCTTCAAAAGCTTTGGATTTTCTGTGAGTTTATCTTTTGCAGCTTCTCTTCCTTGAGCAATAACTTCTCCTTGATATTTATAAAAACTTCCAGCTCTCTCGAGCACATTTTTATCTATCCCCACATCAATGACATCTCCTACCCAGGAGATTCCATTTATATCCATGTCAAACTCAGCTACTTTAAAAGGAGGAGCGAGTTTGTTTTTCTTGACTTTAACTCGATGACGACTACCAACGATGTCTTCTCCCTCTTGGATGTTGCCAATTTTACGAATATCCAGCCGTTGAGAAGCATAGAACTTAAGAGCGTTGCCACCGGTGGTGGTTTCTGGACTGCCAAACATGACTCCAATTTTCATGCGGATTTGGTTGGTAAAAATAACAGCAGTGTTGGTTTTGCTGATGGCGGCAGCTAATTTGCGCATTGCTTGCGACATGAGTCTGGCTTGTCGACCCATAGAATGATCTCCCATCTCACCCTCAATTTCTGCTTTGGGCACGAGTGCTGCAACAGAATCAATGACGACTAGATCTACTCCTCCAGATCTAATTAGAGTTTCTGCAATTTCTAGAGCTTGCTCACCATAGTCTGGTTGGGAAATCAGCATTTCATCCAGATTGACGCCAATTTTTTCGGCTCTGATGGGGTCTAGGGCATGTTCAACATCTATAAAGGCGGCAGACCCGCCTTTTTTTTGAACATTGGCAATCCCATGCAAACAAAGAGTAGTTTTGCCTGAGGCTTCTGGTCCATAAACTTCAATGATTCTCCCTCTGGGGAAACCACCGATACCTAAAGCTAAATCTAAAGAAAGGGATCCAGTTGAGATGGAGGGGAAGTTCTGATTCTTTTTGAGCGAATCTCCCATTTTCATGATAGAGCCTGAACCATGTTGTTTCTCAATTTGCTGCATAGCAATACCAACAGCTTGATTTTTACCTGTTTCTTTAGACTCTTCGACCTCTTTATTTTTAAGATCTTTTTTTCTAGCCATAATTTCCTCTCTGGGGTTGGGCAGTGACCTTTGGGTTTTTTATTGTTTAAGTGAATTCATAGTACTGTATAATTAAATAGCTTAAAAGTATGAAACTAGTGTTTTATTACACAAAGTGTAGTAGAACTTAGAAATTGCTTTGAAAATACCTTGAAACGGGCTGTGGCGCAGTTGGTAGCGCGCGCGCATGGGGTGCGTGAGGTCGCTGGTTCGAGTCCAGTCAGCCCGACCATAAAATTATGCCTAAGGTGAACATCCATCCCTCTTGGAATAAGGTTTTAAAAGATGAGTTTGAGAAACCATATTTTGAAGAGTTGACTTCTTTTGTTAAAGATGAATATCAAAAAGGTAAGGTTTATCCCCCTGGCTCTCAAATCTTTGCGGCTTTTGATAACTGTCCCTATCAGGATGTAAAAGTAGTAGTTTTAGGACAAGATCCATACCATGGTCCCAATCAAGCCAATGGACTTTGTTTTTCAGTTAGCAAAAAAGTGACAGTTCCTCCCTCGCTGCGAAATATTTACCAGGAAATTAAGAGTGATCTTGGAAAGAAGATCCCTGCTCATGGAGATTTACAGCACTGGGCACAGCAGGGAGTGTTGATGTTGAATGCAACCCTGACTGTTAAAAGAGGTCAGGCTGGATCTCATCAGGGTAAGGGTTGGGAAGATTTTACTGACGCAGTAATTAAGTTGCTTTCTGCAGAGAAAAATGGACTCGTGTTTTTGTTGTGGGGGAACTATGCTAAGAGGAAAGGTGAGGTGATTGATAGAAACAAACATTTAGTTTTAGAAGCAGCTCACCCCTCTCCTTTTAGTGCCCACAATGGTTTCTTTGGTTGCGGGCATTTTAGTCAGGCCAATCAATACTTAATTTTACAAGGCAAAAAAGAAGTGGAGTGGTAGGTTATGTCATTAAAACAAAAACTCAGCTCGATGCATTCTCAGCAGCGTAAATTGACCGCAGCTAAATATGGGACCGATGATCCACGCTTAAAAAGAACCCTAGAGTTAAAACAGCAAATGCTAGGAAGAAGAATTGATCGAGCTAGAGTTGAGGAAAAAGAGTAATGCCAACCTTGAATCAGTTTCAATCTGTTTACAATCGCCTCAATTCTCAGCAAAAAAAAGCCGTCGATAGTATTGATGGCCCAGTGATGGTGGTGGCTGGTCCTGGTACTGGTAAGACTCAGGTTTTGGCTGCCCGGATTGCTAATATTTTGCTTAAAACTGACACAAATCCCCGGGCAATTTTAGCCTTAACTTTTACTGATTCTGCAGCCAAAGAAATGCGTGCGCGACTGGTGAAAATGATTGGTAGAACTGGATACTATGTTCAAATTAATACTTTTCATGCTTTTTGCTCGCAGATAATCAAGATGCATCCGGAATATTTTCCAATTGATCGCGGCAGTGAACCTTTGAGTGATTTGGAACGCTATGATATTTTTCAAAAAATTATCGACGATACAGCTATCGAGGTAATTAAGCCTCTCAATCGACCTTATTTTTATCTAACAGATATGATGCGGGCGATTTCTGATTTAAAGAGAGAGGGGTTTTTGCCAGCTGATTTTGAAAAAATAGTAAAAAAAGAGCAACAACAGCTTGAAACTGAAAAAGATGATCTAAAAAAAACCCAACTAAACAAACGCGAACGCAATTTAATCAAATGGCAGGAACTAACTCAAATCTATAAAAAATATCAACAACGCTTACGCACTAGCTTGCGTTATGACTTTGATGACATGATCGCGTTGGTGGTGGAGGCTTTTGATAAACATGAGTTGTTGCTACGCGAGTATCAGGAAAACATTCACTATTTTTTGGTAGATGAATATCAAGATACCAACTCTGCACAAAATAAAGTGGTCGATCAATTGGCTTCATATTGGGGTGACCAAGCCAATGTTTTTGTTGTGGGAGATCCCAACCAATCTATTTATCGTTTTCAGGGCGCATCGGTGGAAAATGTCTTAGGGTTTGTAGAGCGTTATCAAAAATTAACGGTAATTACTTTGAATAAGGGCTATCGTTGTTCACAAAACGTTTATAATGCCGCCGCCAAATTGATTCGTCAGAATTTATTAACTGAGGCTAGCGGGCAATTGGCTGAATTTTCTTTCACCAAACCACTGACAGCTCAAACTAAGCAAAAACTAGCCATTAATTTATACCAAGCTCCAACACAAACTTTGGAAACAATCTATATTGCTGAGGAAATTATAAAACTTCAACAAGAAAATATCCCTCTAGATAAAATTGCCATTTTGTATCGCCATAATCGTGATGCCACTCAAATCCGAGAGACTTTAGATAAGTGGGGTCTAAATTTTGAAATTGATGGTGGCAATGATCTGCTGGAAAACGAAGCGATTCGTCAGTTATTAGCCTTTTTTCAAGTTATTGATGATGTGCGAACTGCTAAAGAAGATGAGCTATTATTTGAGGTAATGTGTTATGAATGGTTGGGATTGGATCAAGTTTTAGTGATGAGAGTGGGTCGAGCGGCTGGTAAAGCTAAATTGAGTATTTTTGAGTTAATAGAAACAGGGTATGAAGAATTTGCCAAGCATGACTTGGGAAATAAAGTAACCCTGCAGGATTTTGGACAACTACCCGCTTTTATCTCTAAACTTCGTGGTTGGGGGAGCTTAGATGCGACAGTGGTTTTTCCAGAGTGGTTTGAAAAAATAATTAAAGAAAGTGGTTTTCTAGATTGGGTAATGGAGTCTGATTTAAAAACAGAGTTATTAAACTATCTTAATTCCTTATTCAGAGAAGTTAAAGCTTTGTCTCAAGGCAGACCCGAGTTAAATCTTAGAAGTTTTCTTGATGCCATTGCGACAATGAAAGATCACGGTATTCGCTTACATGTTGAAGATCTTAACGTAAGGCAAAACGCAGTTCATCTCTCTACAGTTCATAAGGCAAAAGGTTTGGAGTGGGATTATGTCTTCTTACTTCATTGTTTGGATGGAAAGTGGGGCAATAATCGTACTAGAGACTTACTTCCCTTACCGGAAGGATTGTTACGAAATACCGACTTGTCTACCAAAGAGCAAAATGAAGACGAGCGACGCTTGTTTTATGTGGCTTTAACTAGAACTAAAAAGCAACTCACTATTTCATCCCCAGCAACAATTATTACCGACAATCGTACTAAAGAAGTCATCGGGAGTATGTTTATTGAAGAGCTCAAAGATCTTGAGTCTGATCTAAAAACCAGTCTAAAGAATATTGAGGCCCCAGAAATAATTAAACAGACAGATGATTATTTAACTAGACTTTTAGAGCCAGCACCTGTGAAAGAAATAAAAGTTTCGCAAAGAGATTTCTATCAGGAGCTAGTCAAGGATTTTAAGCTTTCGGTAACCGCCCTAAATACTTACCTGCGAGATTCAGAGGAGTTTGTTAATAATGTTTTACTACGAATTCCGCGAGCTAAGCCAGAGCCGATGGCCTTTGGTAGCGCTGTTCATCAGGCTTTAGAAAAATTATTTAAACATATTCAAGATGAGGCTGAAAAACCTCAGCTGAAGATGTTCTTACAGGAATTTGAAGAGTCTTTAACTCGGGAGCTAATGACAGCACATAATTTTGAGCGACGCCTAAACTATGGTCAGGAAATTTTAACTCAATATTATGAACAATTAGATGAAGTTAAAGCAGCACCTTTGTTCATTGAGCGCTTTTTTGGCTCTGGGTGGAGTAAAACCATTTTAGGTGATATCTATCTCACTGGACGGATTGACCGAGTAGATTGGCTCGATAAAGAAAAGAAATTGGTTAAGGTAATTGATTATAAAACTGGTCAAGCCAAATCTGATAATTATATTGAAGGTAAGATAGCCTCAGTAGGATTATCACCGCGAGAACTAGAGTTACCAAAAAGCATCAAGGGTCCCTACAAACGTCAGTTATTATTTTATAAATTACTCACAGATTTAGATGAGACCTTTATCCCTACTGTAACTGAGGGGGAGTTTGATTTTGTTGAGCCCAACAGTCGCGGTAAATTAGTCAAGAGAAATTTTGTCTTAAGAGATGATGATGTCAGTGACTTAAAAGATTTGATCAAACAAGTCATGCAAGAAATCAGAAATTTGAAGTTTTTAGAATTAATTTAATTATTTCCAGCTGGGAATGAAATAATAAACACTTTGGACAAAATTTTTGGGCATGGGTATGGCTGTCCAGTGTGGATAGAAAACTATAAAATTAAGAGCAATCATTGAGATTATTGTTATGACTGCAATTTTATTCCATCTCAGTTTCTTTTTTGAATCAGCTGCCCAAATTTTGACCAGCCAATAAGCAAGAATTATGCTCATGAGTGGAACAGCGGGCGCAAAATGATAAAAGAACATAATTCGAGGCGATAGTTGCCACGGTAGCCAGATGATAAAATAGGCAATCAGCAACAAATTGAGGTGAGTTGAATCTCGATTAGTATTGTTTTTAAGTTTATTTATAGCCAAAAATAAAATCGTCCAAATTACAGCTATAGCTGCGGCCCAAAATAAGATTGAGTTTCCCAACGAGTAGATGTTGGCGATAGTATTTTGATCAATGTAATTTACATGAAACCAAACTGGCTTCAAGTTTAAGAACCATTGCCAGGGTTGTGATTGATAGCCATGAGTTGCATCGAGATTAGTTTGATACCACCAGATTTGTTGATGAAGTTTATTTAAATGATTCCAACCCTTACCTTGTAAAAACATCTGACCATAGGAAAGAATATAGGTAAAAAATGGCAAAAGTCCTAGCACTAATACTCTCAATAAGCCTTGCTCGACCAGTTCATTCCAATCTATTTTTTTTGATAAAAATTTCTTAATCCAGTCAATAGCTTCTAGAAGACAAACTATGACTAGGGCAAAAAGCCCCGACCACTTACTACTCATAGCTAGTCCAGCTGACAAACCAACTAAAATCAACTTTTTAGCTTGAGGATTTTTTCGGTAATTAATATAGACAACCAGAGTTAATAAAATAAAGAAAGTTACATGAATGTCATTCATAGTAATTCTAGATTGAGTTAACAAAAGTCCATCCATTGATGCCAAAAAAGCAGCCAGTAAGCCAATCTTTTCTTTTTTGAATAACTCTTGGCTGAGTTTGTAGACCAGATAAATTACTCCCACACCAAATAAAGCCGAGCTCAATCTCCAAGCAAAACTAGTGTCGCCAAATATTTTGATAAAAAATGCTTGAGTATATTTAGCTAGTGGAGGATGCAACCAATCAATGGCGGTGTTTGGTTCGGGTGCACTGTGCCACCATTCAAAAGCTCGAGGATCATTATTGGCCATGAGCTTGGCAGTTACCGTGTGGTAAACCTCATCAAATATATATCGCTCTGGTACGTGCAGACGATAAATTCTTGTTATAAAAGCAAAAAATAAGATAGCAACTAATAATAAATGAATTTGCTTAAATTTCATCAAAGATTAGCTTAGCACATAAATAATGAGCATAACGGAAATACTCAGCAAGAAAACCGTAATTAACAAAGGCTTGTCTCGCAGTAAAACTTTTTCTGGTGATTCTCCTTGATTGTCTTCATAAACTAACTGCAGGTATCTCATGACTCCATAGATGGCTAACGGAACGGTCAGCATGAGTAATTTTTGAGACTGGAGCGTTCTAGGTAGAATTCCATAAAAAGTCGCAAACTTAACATCAGGTCTAGTGACTTGATCTTGAAAAGCAAATAGGGCATATGACAACCAGGTGGCATTGGCAAACATGCTCGTGTATTGATCTAGGAGTCGTTGGCTATATCTTTTTAGAGAAACTCGAGTCTCTCCTTCTTCAATAGTGGTTCCCTTAAGAAGAGTCCTTTCGCTTTGGCGTTTGCCCACAGCAAGAAACAAAGAAGCAGAAACTACGGTTAGTAAAAACCAAACGCTCATGTGTAGATTTACTACTACCGCACCAGCATAAATGCGAATCAAAAAACCAGTTGCAATTGAGATAACATCTAAAATAGCAACGTGTTTGAGTTTAAAGGCGTAAGTCAGTTGCAATAGAAAATAAGCAGCTATCATAAGTTTGAAAAAACTAGTGAACCAAAAAGAAGCTAAGAAAACGATGCTTAGTCCAGTGATGGCTGCAAATATAGCTATTGGAATGGGGAGTTTTCCAGAAGCAATAGGTCGTTTTTTCTTGAAAGGATGTTTTCTATCTGCCTCGTAGTCGATGACATCATTAATGATGTAAATACTCGAGGTTAAGATTGAAAAAACAATTATTGCTAGAGTGACAGTTACAGCATAGGGTAGGCCATCGCTGGGGTTATAAAAAAAGAAACCAGAGAAAACCAGCGCCGCATAAAGAGTAATATTCTTCATCCACTGTTGAGGACGAGCCGATTTAAAGATGAGAAAAGGAACGCTATTAGTCAGTTTCATTTAGATTGTTTAGGTTGATGAAGTTTAGCCCAGATTAAGAAACCAAAGACTAAGCCCATGACTAATACTAATGTCACCATCTTACCCCATGTTCCTAGCCTAAGCGAGAGTAAGCCCAGTCCTAGGCTAGATAACCAATAAAAAATAGCAATTCTTCTTCTGCCCCAACCTAAAACATCCAGCAACTTATGATGAAGATGCCCTCTGTCACCCCAAAAAGGAGATTTTCCTGCCAGAATTCTCCTAGCGATAGTAAAAATAGCATCAGCGGTAGGTATAGCAAGAACCATTAATACAGTGGCTACCTTTGCACCAGATAAAATAGCCAGAATGCTAAGGAAATATCCAGCCAGAGATCCGGCTCCATAACCAGGCATTATTTTTTGAGGATACCAATTCCAAAAAAGTAAGCCGATATAGGCACCAGCAACAATAAAACTCAAATGAGCGGTATTAAATTGAGTTGGGTCATCTATAAATTGATAGGAGAGTAAGCCAATCATCACGGCCGCAATAGCAACAAAACCTGGTAATTGTCCGTCAACGCCTTTGGACCAATTAACAATATTCATGTTCCAAACAATAAACAAAAGAGCAAAAATGTCCGCCAAGATCCAGATAGAGTGAGTTCTTCCTAAAAAATTAATTGGTATTTGAGGTTGATTGAGGTGAATTACTCCTGGTCCAAAAGGATTGGTGATGTAGGCAATCCCAATGCCAAAACCAACCACGATCAAACCAGCTAAAAGATTTATGCCGATTCTAAACAGAGGATGGAGATCATAAATATCGTCTAGAGTTCCACCAATAGTTAATAGTAAACCTCCTAACAAGATTCCAATTAGATACTTGTCTACTTGTAGAAAAAAAAGTGAGGCAATTAAAATGGTACCAAAAATAACCAAGCCTCCACCTCGCGGCACTGGACGCAAGTGTGTTTTTTTAGCATGTTTTGATTGTTTAGGATCATCTACCCACTTTCGTGATTTGTAAAATTTAATGATAAGCGGAGTTATCAAAAAGCCAAGTATGGTAGAAATAATAAGGGGCCACATGATTTTTAGTTAATAATAATTATTATTCTCAACAACGCCAACCCTAGAACAACAAGTATTCCAGCTGTAGTCCAAGCAAAAAGTTTCATTAGGAGTTGATCGGTGTGACGTTGAGTTTTAATAATCAATAAATGTAAGAAGCTAATGATAAAAGAAATACCGGGTATCAAAAAAAGCCACTCTTTAGATGTTAGGTGCTGGGATTCACGAGCAAGGGAATAGAATAAAGGAATTTGAGGTTGGGTACGAAAAAAGATTGCTAATGACCCCAAAACCATTAGAGATGATAAGAAGAAAGAAACCAGCATGGGTGCCCGAAGGTATTTAGGTATCCTGGAATATGACCTCATAGAGTGCCTAGCGAGACCAGCTCCGGCAGGCGCTTCCACATACTGAAGTGATCGAAATTACTATTTAGCACATAATATTTTTCTAAATACTCATTAAGACCAGGCAAATCTTCCCCTTCTTCATCCATGACGATAATAAATAGGGGCTTTTCATTTTTTACACTGTCCATGGTTTCTTGATAAACACCCAGGTCTTTAATGTGAAATGAAACAGTGAACTTGCCTGTGGGATGAGTTCCGGTTTGGGCGTAGAGCATTGGATTTGTGCCCCAGATAAATATTTCATTTACCCCAGACTGATTAATTATTTCTGAGGCTTTATAGTTATCTTTCATAAATCCATTAAAAGAATGGCGATAATCTATGGCTGACATTTGTCCTGAAGCTAGTTTAAAAAATCTTTGATAATAAGACCAAGCTGGGTAAGCTCCAAAGTCAAGCAATATTAAGGCGGCCGCAAATAACCCCAACAAAGAAAAACTCATGACAAAAGTGGGCAATTTTTTGCCCTTACTTCTCATAGCTTCGATAATTATTCCTAATAATAGAGCTAAAGATGGCACTAGTTGTTGAAAATAATGGGGGTAGGGTCTATTGGACAGTAGAGCTCCAACCAAAGACAAAATAAACCAACCAAATATTAATTGATGAGCTGGTTTGAACGACTTGTTTTTAAAAGTTAGTAATAAGTAAATAAAAGCAGCAATGGCTAACTTTCCTTGGAGAGTAAAGAATTGCTCAAGAATCAAGTTATTAAAGGGTAAACTCCAATTAGCAGCATAGTGGAAATTATAAAGTAAGCCGAATTGGAGGTAATCTTGACCAGCTCCAATCATCTTGAAATAAATAATTGAAATGAGAATTGGGGTTAGGATCCCTAAAATCAAAACCAAAAGTTGTAGTCCGGCTTTTGTAAATAGTTGCCACCATTGTCGTCGTGTATTTTTTGATTTGAGCAAATCTAGTCGATTTGTCATCACAAACCAAACCATCGCCATTAAAGCGCCAACATCTAAAATAGCAGGGACTTTTGTTAACACAGCTAAGCCAAAAAATATTCCGACTAAATAATTTTTAAAGGGATTTCCTAGCTTAGTAGTAGCCTGGCTTTTTTCTATAAATAGATTAAAAAGTTTAGTTTTGGTCATTATCCAAGCTCCCATTAGGACAAAGCCCATCACAAACAGCTCTCCATTGGGAATATTGCCCTCAAGCCAAGGCAGTGAAGTTAAAATCACAAAAACAAAAGTCGAGACAATCAGGGGAAGTTGTTTTTTGAATAGTTTTTTTCCAACATTATAAAAAGCAATCGTAGTAACAATCATCCAACCTAGATTCAAAAGCCTAAAACTAAGTTGGCTAGGAACAGCAGCTAGGTAGTAAATAATAGGAGTTTTGTGATCTACTATGTCAGCGTAGAGTCTTTCTCCATCTCTAATGGCATTGCCAATGGTGAGGTAGATGCCTTCATCTCCGTACCAATAGGGTTCAAAAAAATTAGGGATGCGTAAAAACAGGAGTAAGAGTAAAGCGAGTAATAAAAAGATATGAGAATATAGCCAACGATCAAATTTTTTTGTTAGATGGAACATTCCTTTATTATGAAGCAAAATCTAAGCTGAGGCTAGACCTTTTCCGTAACTCGATACTCGATGTACTTGCCCAACATTAGTCTGGTGTGTGCATCAATACCTGGGAGAGCTGAGAAAAAGAAGCCAGCTATAGGAAGTATTAGAAACTCTAAAGGTTGAACGATATATGAGAACAGATTTCTTTTTTGAGGGTGAGGTGGTCTGTTAAGGGCATCAATGATGAAGATTACTATCAATGAGAGGAGGGATATAGTTAG
>Ga0233437_1007296_pt1 | contig 10750 bp, 7 predicted proteins | sample SI_122_August201_FD_182714 | JGI IMG/M metagenome (GOLD analysis project Ga0233437, IMG submission 182714) | Seawater microbial communities from Saanich Inlet, British Columbia, Canada - SI_122_August2016_200_MG | ecosystem: Environmental > Aquatic > Marine > Inlet | place: Canada: British... | reverse complement strand
TATAGGCAGTCCGCTGTAATCCGGAAGATATTGATATTCATAACGGCTATTTTTCTGATGTTCAGTCAGGTGCCCGGCCGGAATGTTCTTTTGATAGACGAGACATTTACGCATCAGGTTCTCCCGTCGGTAAAATAAATCTGATTTGAATATTCAAGACATGTAGAACCTTCAATAAATTTGAATATTGAATAGTGATTTTTCCCTTTTCCAATTCGTAAATCAGGTTTTTGGCCACACCAGCCAGATCCGCCAACTCTTTTTGCGTTAAACCAGCATGTTTGCGAGATTTAAGAATGAGATCAGAGATTTGTTGAGTCATTTTTACCTTTATAATGGGGAAAAAATTTGTTTTTTGGTCATCATACCTCTGCTTTATAAGGAAAGCAATATATATTCCCCTTATAAAGGGAATATTGACCGTTTATCATCAAACGCTGGCATTTGAAGTGATAAATACTGGAAAATTCCCGTTATAAAGGGAAGGATCGGCTCAGAATAACTATAAAATCGTGTGAATTCTTTGCCGGATTGCCTACCGATACAAGTTTGAGGAACAACGGTGACACTGCTGTCATGCGACGAAAGGACCACTGAAAAAATCCAAACCCGCATTATCAATCAAAAATTTCTTTAGGAAAAAAATATGCTTTCACAATCAGATTATGAGAAAATTAGGAGGTTAGAACAACAGCTTAACTTACTTTTGAGAAGCTAGCATCCATCAGCCAGGGAATTGCTACCATAACCGCCGTCGCGAAATCAACGAGGTCTTCAGCAATTCATGCTTCCAGAGAGTCATGGAAAATGCCAATTGTTCGATGCTGCGGCTGAGGAATATTCCGACGTAGGCCCGTTTTTCCCGATTTGTTTTGAAATTGTGATTCGAGATATTTCCAGGATCGTGAAAAAAAGTGTTCCCTTACATGCGCGGGGTTGACAGCTTCCGAAGTTTTCGCGTTCCCTTGAGGCTTCCTGTTGCGCCAGCTCCACTATAGAAAGGCTGCTTGATGGTAACGTACGGGAAAATTGTATAAAATTCCCTGTAGATCGTTTCTATTCAAAGCCTAACCTCGAGTTTTCTTTTTTACTCCACGCGCCTTGACATTTTAAAAAAAAGCCAATATAAGGTTACGTAACACGTAACATAAAAAAATAACTTGGAGGATTTATGCAGAAAAGCAAACCACTGGCTGGAGTGAAAATTCTTGATTTGACTTGGGTATATGCGGGTCCATTTGCAAGTATGCTCTTATCTGATCTGGGGGCCGAAGTTGTAAAAGTTGAAGGTCCTCCTTTTGGTGATTGGGTAAGGATAGCGCCACCTCTCAAAAATAATAGCAGTGGCTATTTTTACATGTTGAATCGCGGAAAAAAGTCAATTGGCCTTGACTTGAAAGGCGAAAAGGGAAAGCTGGTCTTTTTTGATCTGGTAAAAGAGTTCGATGTGGTTCTGGAAAATTTTAAGGCTGGAACGATGGAAAAACTCGGTCTTGGTTATGAGCAACTCAAAGCGGTTAATCCCCGTATTATTCTGGGTTCTATAAACGGTTTCGGCAGTTCCGGCCCTTATTCTCATATGCCATGTGTTGATCCGGTTGCACAGGCGATGGGAGGATTGATGTCACTCACAGGGTATCCTGGCCAACCGCCTTTGAAAACCGGGCCTGCAGTTGCTGATTCCTTATCCGGATTATACCTGGCCCTGGGGATTTTAGGGGCACTTCGGCAGGTGGAAAAGACAGGGGAAGGTCAACAGCTCGAAGTTTCGATGATGGATGCGGTCTTTTCGGTATTGGAAGAAGCGGTCATTCGCACCAGTATGACCGGTGATCCGGGATCTGCCCGGGGGAATACAGATCCTCTGGGAGCTCCATGGGATGCGTTTGAAAGCAAAGATGGGCAATGGATCATGGTTTGTAACTTCAGCCCGGATAATTTTGAAAAAATTTACCGAATGATTGGTCACGGTGATATTGTGGATGAATATGGTGGCTTCACCGAGGATAAAATGGAAAAGCGATCACGAGACTTGTCAAAGTTAAACAAAATATTTGGCGAATGGGTAATCACAAAGAATTCGGATGAGATTCAGGAAATTCTCCTGGAGATGTCAATTCCTAATGGAATCGTCAAATCTGTCAGTGAATTACTGGAGGATCCTCAGTTAAGAAGCCGGAATATGGTTGTCGATGTGGATCATCCAAAACTGGGATCGATCAAAACCTTCAACTTTCCCGTCAAATTTTTTGGAAATGAAATGGGCATCGAGCCCGGGGAAAACCCACTGGATCCGGCTATCGGGGAACATAATGATGAGGTTTGTAAAGATATACTGGGTCTGAGTGATGAACAGATTGAAACGCTAAAGCAGGACAAAACACTCTGGTCATGATGCATAGAGAATCGTTATTAAAAATAGGTGAATTGGCGAAGAGGGCTAAAGTAACGCCCCGGACCATCCGCTTTTATATCCAGGAGGGGTTGCTCCCACAACCACAACGGATACAGAAAAACCTTGCACTCTACGACCCGAAATCTGTTGAGATGGTCAAGTCCATAAAAAAAGCACAGAATGAACGGTTTTTACCGTTGGTTTTGATACGCCAGATCTTGGAGCAGAATGACTATGACTATTCCTCGTTAGACATGATTGAAGTTCCCGCTGTCAGCAATAGTGGTTCCACACTTAATGAAAGCAGGTTGTTACCGGTCCTGACGGACCCTCAGATTCCAGAAAACGTGCTTAAAAAACTCAGGCAGAAAAAAATCATTCAAAAAGCAACGAACAGCCAGAAGCGGGCCTATACTTCGGGAGATCAGCAGATGTTGAATCTGTTGTCTGAGTTTCAAAAAAGTGGGTTGGAGTGGGATGATTTACTCTCCGCCCTGGTTTCGATTCAAAAATTGGTAGAAAATATCGCTGAATATGAATTTCAGGCGTTAATAGGAGGGATGATAAAAAATCCGAGTCGTGATTTCCAAACGATGCTCCGTATGGAGGATTCAATTCTACAGAGTTTTATCAACAAAACCCGCTATGCTTCGTTGAAAAATATGATCTCCAGAACCAAAAGCAATCTGGATTACTCCTTATTATCATCAGCTGATGAAGGGTTTTCAGTTCAAGCAGCGGAGATAGAAAAAGAGCTGGAGGATCTAAAACAACTTTTGCAGCCGGGATCACAGGATAAACGCATGTTGAATGACCTGGCTCTCGGTTATAGTTGCCAGGGGAACCAAGAGTTATCTTTGCGTTATCTGCGACGTATTCGGAAATTTGCACCTGATGATCCAGAAACCAATGTTCGCTGGATATGGTACCGGCGATTTACCCAGCGGGAACAGGATCAAAACCGATTGAAGAAACAGCTGGAAAATCTGGTTGCTGACAACCCTGAATTTTCAACAGGTAGAGCGTTCATGGCTGTGTGGCATGCATTTGATATACAGGAGGCCGATGCAGCGTATGAGATCATGCGTCTTACAAATCTTTGCTTAAAGGAGATCGAAGCCGCTGAAGAACACCTAACAGATGATCTTCACGATTGGACACTCATTCAATATATCAAGGGCAGATTGTGTGAGTGGCTTCAAGTCGTACCAGGATATACTGAATCCGGAATTAAGGATTTGGAGACAATTCTCTTCAGGAAGAATGATCTGGATCTTTACTACATGGAGCATAAACCATTTTTTTCAAAATGGCTTTGGCCTAATACCTATCTGTTCTTAGGAACATTATACAATCAGGTCGGTCGTTTTGAAGAAGCAGTTGATTTGTTGAAAAAAGGAAGAGGATATGGCATGCAATCCCCATACAGCGATCGCCTGGAATCTGAGATCGGGAAAGCAAAATCTGGAGTCGCAAATATGTCAAACAAATAAGGGTTGGCTCAAAAATTACTCGAGTGTTTCTCATTGCTGAGTCTTTATGGGACTTTTGTGGACAGATTATGCCAAGTTATTTTTGTACGATCCCTAACGTGTAAAACTAGGTCTACTTTTTCCAATTGGCTGCTTCTGACAAGTCTTCAGAGGCAGCAATCTATTAATTGTCAACTTTGAAAGGGAGATGAAATGGAAAATTCAAGTTCGGGTTTAAAACGCGGTTTAACGCTTGTGACCATGTTTACTTTAATGACCGGAGCCATGGTGGGAATGGCCTGGGCCGTTTTAGCAAATGTTTTGCTGGATCGAGGGGGCCCGGCGGTCATCCTTTCGTTTGTGGTTGCAGCTATCCTGTCGATCTTTATTGGACTCTGCTATGCTGAATTATGCAGTGCCATGCCCAAAGCAGGCGGCGAATATATCTATGTCAAACGCGGACTCAAACGATTTCCCGGATTCATTACCGGTTGGATTCTGGTGTTGGCCTATGCGTCCATGATGCCAGGAGAATGCATCATCATCGGAAAACTGGTGAACGGAATAAACCCCTCCTTCTCACCATCAATAACAGGCGTCATTGTTGCCATTATTTTTACAATTATCAACCTGTTGGGGGTTCGATTCTCAGGTAGGATTCAGTTTTTATTTACGCTAATTCTCTTTGGGGGCATTTTAGCCTATTTTGGTGCTTCTCTGCCCAAGATTGATGCTGCCAATTTTCAACCTTTTTTCGGGCGGGGGCTGGGTGGTGTTGCCATGATGATTCCAATCGCCATGTTGGCTTTTATGGGATTTGATATTCTACCACAAGCTGCTGAAGAAATTGACGCACCGATTCGTAAAATGGTTTTTCTCATTCCTCTCTCGATTGTGTTTGTGGCTTTCTTTTACATCATTGTGACGATCGCTAATGCGGGATTACAGCCTTGGGAAATCCTGGCGAAAAGCACAGAAAGCGTTCCAATTGTCGGCCCGGTCTCCATTGCCATGGGAGAGACGGGTGTAACCATAATTATGATTGCGGGGATCTGTGGATTGCTAACCACGATGAATGCCTTTTTGCTGGGAGGATCCAGATTGATGATGGCTATGGCAAAGGATGGGGAATTGCCATCACCCTTTGCATATGTTCATCCAAAGTTTGGTACACCAACTATTGGTATCCTTTTTCTTGGGGCGATGGGAGTAGCAGGAAGTTTTATCAAAGAATTGATTGTTTTATTTGACACCGCATCGGCGGCCATATTGATCTGTTATCTCCTGGTTGTTATCAGCCTGCTCCGTTTGCGCCGATTGGAACCGGACATGGAAAGACCTTACCGGATCTGGGGATACCCGGTTGTCCCCATCATTGCTATCCTGGCAATAATTCCAACCTGGCTTATATCCCTCACCTTGTTGACGACATGGGCCAAAGCTGTCTTTTTTGGTTGGGTCCTGATCGGAATTGGATATTTCATTCTTTTCCGCAATCGCAATAACTCACACTGAAAAAAGAGGGTCTGGTCAGTGAACTGATGTGGCGACCGCAGGACTTTTCAGGAAAAGCGAGGAATGAATCTGCACCAATTAACCCTAGAACGAAAACGGCATATGGATTTCATCAAATTTGAGACAAAAGGTAATATTGGGATCATCACCTTGGATAGACCGGGTCAGAATGCATTCAATTACCAGATGTACAAAGAGTTAAGAGATACTTTTGATAATATAAACGGTTCAGAGGATATCTGGTCTGTCATCATCCGGGCGGAAGGAAAATATTTCAGTGCAGGGAATGATGTATCCGATTTCCAGGCCGGCGTGATTGATGTCAGTATGGAGGAATACGGATACATGGTGGAAGCCGGGCTAGGCTCAGTTGTTAATTGTAGAGTCCCCGTCATATCTGCCATTCAGGGGATTGCGGTCGGTTCCGGGTTCTGCATCCCGACATACTCCGACATTGTCATTGCCGCTCCCGAAGCGAAATTCGGAATTACTGAGATAAAGGTCGGAATCATCGGGGGTGCCCCGGAAGCCAGTTTTTCACTCCCCCCGAAAATAGTCAGATACATGGCACTCACCGGAAACCTGATCACAGCCGAAGAGATGGTGGAACACTCATTTGTATTAAAAGTCGTTCCCAAGGGCGACCTGCTCGATACGGCCCTCGGGATTGCAGAATCGATCGTCAGGAATCCCCCGATAGCACTGAAGTATATGAAAGCATCTTTGAACAATATCTACAGGCCGGACATCATCGCGAAAAAGGTTGAATTTGATGGTGAAAAGACAGGTTTGCACATGCAAACAGAAGATTTTGGCGAGGCAGTGACTGCATTCATGGAAAAAAGAGATCCTGAATATAAAGGAAAATAATCAGGGGTTGAGACTCTCAGGTTTGACCATGATCATCCTCAGTGTCTATCAACCAAGGGATACCAAAGCTGACGTGGTCATGTAAGAATGGCCACGAAGTTAAGCTGCATTTTTCCAGCACAATACGTTGATTTTTCGTTTTTTCTCCAAAATAGACTGGTAACCGACCACACTACGCAACCGTCCCTTCACTCGTAGTAACCGTTTCAAATCATGCCTATTTAATTGTTTTCTTTCTAAAAGCCCTTAAATTCACTTTGTCACGGTTGTTAACTCTATTTCGCTTAAAATCACCAGGGAATGATCTTTTGTGGACACTAAAAAGGACAGATTTTTTTGATCAAAACATTGTTACAGTTCTGCGCTACTATACCACTTGAATTTGGCCTGAGAATTAGAAAAAGACTTTTCCCCTCTTTTGATTAAAAGCATCGTACTTTTCTACGAAAAATATTAAAATGTATCTTAAATTTTGCCTGATTCAGTATTAAACCACTAATATATCTCGTTCAAGGGATAGCTTGATTCTAGATTGAGTGAATCAGACAAAAAAACAAAATGCTGGTTGATGGATCGTTAAACTTCGAAAGTCAAAAGCCATCCGTTTTCTGGAATACATCAATAATGGCAAAGCTGTCAGAATGATTGGTACTTCTCAAGACATAACGATAATGAAACAGACTACACAAGACCTAAAAAAAGGCGAAGAGCAATTCAGAAGCTTTTTTGATAATAACCCGGATTATTGTTACCTGGTTTCAATCGAAGGCAAAATAGTGGATGCCAACTTGTCCGCACAAAAGATACTTGGGTTTGAGAATAATGAACTTTCAGGTAAACCTATCCAAACGATCTATGCACCAGAATCACACTCAAAAATGGAACAACTTTATGATCGATGTAAGAATGCAGGAAGATTGGAAAATGAAGAAATGGTTATCATCACAAAAGAGGGTGAAAAGCGTAATGTTCTTTTAAGTGTGAAAATGATTATAGATGAAGCTGGTAAACCGTTGCATTCACTTTCTATTCAAAAAGATATCACCCAACTCAAGCAGGCTGAGAAAATAGTACATGAAAAAGACGCTCTGCTTAAAAAGATCGGGATCATCAGCAAAATAGGCGGATGGGAAATAGATCTTGAAGCCAAGACGTCGTCCTGGACTGATGAAGTTGCTACCATTTACGAAGTTGACAGTGTCATACCGGTTAAAGAGGCAATTAAGCATTATCCCCCTGAATCTAAACCAATTATTGAAGATGCATTATGGAAGTTAGTTAATAAAGGTGAATCCTATGATCTTGAATTGCCATTTATCACAGCAAAGGGGAGACATCGTTGGATTCGCACAATAGGCACTCCCACGTACAATAAAACCGGAAAAGCAATCAAAGCGGCGGGGATACTTCAAGACATCACTGACCAGAAGCAGACCGAGGAGGCACTGCGCGAAAGTGAAGAAAAATATAAAAATGCTTTTAAAGCCAGCCCCGACCCTGTGAGTATTACAGGCCTAGACGGAGAATTTTTTGAGATTAACGACAGTTTTACTCAGTTTACCGGTTTTACTCATGAGGATGTGATCGGAAAACTAACTTCAGAAATTGGGATATGGTCAATACCGGAAAATCGGGAGACGTTTTTGGAAGGTCTTAGAAAAAATGGCTACATCGAAAACATGGAAACAAAAATCAAGTGTAAGAATGGCTCGTATAAAATAGCGCTGATTTCAGCTAGAATCATAAAACTGAGCAATGGGCCACACATTTTAACTATCACAAAAGATATTACCCGGCGTAAACACCAGGAGAACCTGCAAAGTGCTCAATTACGTATTATTAATTATGCTGTCAGCCACACAGATACAAAATTACTGCAGAAAGTTATTGATGAAGTCGAACAGCTCACCGATAGTCAGATTGGCTATTTTCATTTTGTTGAAGATGATCAAACCACAATGTCACTCCAGACTCAGTCTACGAACACCATGGAGAAAATGTGCACAATCAAGGACGCTGTGTCGCACTACCCTATTTCCAAAGCGGGTCCATGGGTCGATTGTGTTTAGGAACGTAAGCCCATTATCCATAACGACTATCAAAACTTACCGCACAAAAAGGCATTCCCTGATGGACATCCGCCAATTATTCGCGATCTTGCAGTTCCAATATTTCGTGAAAAGAAGATCATGGCAATTCTCGGAGTAGGAAATAAAAAAACGGATTATAATGATAGTGATGTTAATACAGTGAGACATTTTGGAAACCTGGCCTGGGAAACGGTTGTTCGTAAACGAGCGGAAGAAGATCTGAAGACAGCCTTGATTAAACTGGATCAGCTGAGAATAAATCTTGAACAAGAAAAAGAGTATCTTCAGGAAGAGATTAATCTGACATATAATTTTGGTGAAATCCTCGGGAAGAGCAAAAAGCTCAAGCAAGAGCTTATGAAAATTGAGCAGGTTGCTACTTCAGATTCAACAGTTCTTATTCTGGGTGAGACTGGAACCGGCAAAGAGCTGTTTGCCAGGGCCATACACCATCTAAGTACAAGAAAACAGAGCCCTCTGGTGAAGGTGAATTGTGCCACTTTACCCGCAACACTGATTGAAAACGAGTTGTACGGTCATGAAAAAGGTGCTTTCACTGGAGCTGAATCCAGTAAAATTGGGAAATTCGAACTCGCTGACAAAGGGACGATTTTTTTGGATGAAATCGGTGACCTACCCCTTGATCTTCAAGCTAAGCTGTTAAGAGTACTCCAAGAAAATGAAATTGAACGAATCGGAGGTACGGGACCTATTAAGATTGATGTGCGTGTTTTAGCCGCCACCAACAGGGATCTGGATAAAATGAGAGCAGAAGGCAAGTTCAGAGACGATCTCTTTTATCGCCTTAATATCTTTCCCATTAAATGCCCGGCACTAAGAGAAAGAAAGGATGATATACCGATGCTGGTTAAACACTTTCTGGACAGATTTAATATAAAAACAGGTAAAAAGATTAGCACGGTTTCTCAGAACACGTATAAAAATCTGAATGATCATAATTGGCCAGGTAATGTCAGGGAACTTGAAAATGTTATCGAACGAGCAGTTCTTCTCAGTTCCGGTGATGACCTTGACTTGGGAAACTGGTTCATCAGAGCCATTGAATCAAGCGCAAATGAATCTTTACAGACACTGGACGCCATGCAAAAAAAATATATCATTCGGGTTTTAAAGCAGACTGGCGGCAGAATTGAAGGGCAAAACGGCGCGTCAGGGATTCTTGGACTTAAACCGTCGACCATGAGATCACGTATGGAAAAGCTCGGGATTAAAGTTGGGAAAAACATCCACGAACTAGCATAGTGCCACGATATATCGTGGCACTAGCTGTTAATCTAAAAGCAAAACTTAAGTACAGACATTAAGATATAATTTTACAAAACAGCCACTTGAATTCATTTCGGGTGGCTGTTTTTTTTTAGCATTCATATTGCAGTATAATCATATAGCGATAAGAAAGAATTGAAGTGGTATAGATACCAGTTTGACTGCGTCAATCTTGAACTGTTTTGAGTATTTTTTTCTTTTTGTTGTCATTGTTCACCTCCGTAAGTCTACTGTTAAAACAAACTTAAATGGGTTTCCACTTTACCCGTTTTGTTAAATTCATTTTAATTCTTTAGGAGATCAAAATGTTTAAAAATATGTTATTAGCCAAAAAGCTTATCATTGGATTTGGTATTGTACTCATTGCATTAATTGCTGTGAGTGGTATCTCATATAACACCATAGACAATGCGTCAAAAGATTTTACGTTGTATCGGGAACTGGCCAGACATACTAATTTATTGGGCAGGTTGCAGGCCAATATGTTAATGGTGCGTATGAATGTCAAGGATTTCATCATCACTGGCAGTGATAAGGATAAAAAGCAGTACAACGATTATGTTGAAAAAACAAGCGGGTTCATAGAAGAGGCCCATAGAGAAATTCAAAATCCCGAGAGATCACGGTTGGTTGATAAAGCGGATTCAGCCCTGAAGGATTACGAGGAGGGGTTTGAGAAAGTGGTAAAGGCCCGGGATCTTCGCAATGAATTGTTTAATACGCTCGTTGCGGTGGGGCCCGTTGCTGTGAATACCCTGACTGATGTATTGGATTCCGCTAAAAAAGATAACAATATGACCGCCTCCTACTATGCGGCCATTGCAATGAAGCATCTGATACTCGGCCGACTCTGTGTTATGAAGTTTTTGGATGATAATGCGCAGGCAAGCCTAGACAGAGCGAAACAGGAATTTGTGCTGATGCAAAAAAACCTGGATGTGCTGGACAGGGAACTGCAAAACCCGCAGCGCCGTCAATGGCTGTCGAAGGTAGTCGATAATATGAATATTTATACGACAGATTTTACCAAATTGGCCAAGGTGATTTTTGACCGTGACCAGATCATATCAGGCACTCTGGACCGTTTAGGCCCTGAGATAGCCAAAGCAGTGGAAGATACC
>Ga0233437_1007294_pt1 | contig 10750 bp, 7 predicted proteins | sample SI_122_August201_FD_182714 | JGI IMG/M metagenome (GOLD analysis project Ga0233437, IMG submission 182714) | Seawater microbial communities from Saanich Inlet, British Columbia, Canada - SI_122_August2016_200_MG | ecosystem: Environmental > Aquatic > Marine > Inlet | place: Canada: British... | reverse complement strand
CCAGAATTCGTCCATTGGTATTCGTTACGGCTATATATTGAATATCCGGCTGAAGAGCGGTTTCAACCAGGAGGTTTTGAAGCTTCCGCTTACCCCAGTACCCTCCCTTTAATCCGGCACGGGCACCAGCCTCAACAGACTTTGCCAGGGCCGCGCTTTTTTCCAATAACAATTTGGTATGCTGCTGTTTCTGACGATGAATATTGGCCACGGTAATGTAGGTAAATATGGGCAACAACACCACAACAGTGCCGATAAAGATTGCCGGTGGAATACCACCCAATCTACTTTTTATTGAAATTCTTGGTTTCATGTTCAGAAAATAACCAAAATTTGTGCCGGACGACGGAGTTCCTCTGTTTTCTCGCCACGTTCAAAGGATTCGTAATATTCTGTTTTCAAAGGTATAAATAATGGCTTCATGATCCTATATGCCGTTCCAACCCGCTCGGATGCTGAAATTCGGGCATAAGGCACATCCTCTAAGATTATTCAAAGTTGCCAGAGCAATTGTTGAAAATGAGTAGAGACTAATGTGGAGACTCATTTCGGGACGGTCTGGCGGAGACGCCGGGCTTCGATCCTGGCAATCTCGCGCATGAGCACATAACCCAGTCGGGGCTGCTTCTCCATTAGGCCGGTAAGTGCAGCATAGTTCAACTCGATGAGGTCGGTCTCGTTGAGAAGAAACACGTCGGCGCTGGCCGGAAGCATGTCAAGGAACTCGATCTCGCCGACAAGGGGCTGCCCGGAAAGGGTGACGAAGTGCTTCCCATTTACCCGAACCTCGGCTCGGCCTTCCAGAATGATGAACATCCTGTCCCGGGCCTTTCCCTGTTGGATAATGCGCTCTCCCGCTTTCCCGCGGCGCAACGTGGCTACGGCTTTCAGCGAGTTTCTCTCCGCTTCGGTCAGTCCCGCGAACAGCTTGATCTGAGACAGAGCTTTGGTCAGCGTCAAGGCTTTGGCCTCGTCTGAGGCAAACGAATTGCACGCCAAATTCCCAAAGATCACGATCACAATTGCCCAAACTAACCGGCCTGCAGCTTTAGTAAACATCCGTTAATCTCCTTTCAGACGACATATGAGTAGCTCAATTAAAGAGGTCACCAAGCACACATCTCAATTTGCTTTTTCGTGATGTGAAATTCTAGACATAGGACACTGAAACAAAACTGGTGAAAAGATAAAAGTTAACTATACTGTCCCCGGAACTCCTAGCTCCTCCTTCCGCGAAAAAGCGACTTCTTATCACCTCACCTTCTTTCACCAGCCGGATACATGAGCAGTCCCAGTTTGTGTAATGTCCAGACGATTCTCTCAAAGAGATTCGAAATGTTGAGAAGAACGGATTTGTCCTGCAGCTCGAGGGTGCTTTGGGCGCTCAGATAGGTCCCATGAATCTTTTTTATCACATTACCTTTGTCTGCCGTAATCGCAAGCAGGATCTCAATATCCTGGGGATCTGAAGATTCAATGGCGTCCATTGCCGTTTGAAGAATGGCATCCAGCCCTTCAATGAAATTGTAGGCCGGCTGGTTCAGGGCATCCGGGGATGGCAACCGGGCCAGGTAATCTCCCAAGTGGAACAAACTGTTTTCAACGGATACGATGAGGCCTTGACGATTGATAGCCTGCAGGACAGGCTCGGACAGCTCCAGAGACAATCTCTTATCCACCAGCTCCGCGGAAAAGTCTTCGACCTCTTTGAAAACCTCCAAAAGAGCATTGTGCAGTTTTGACAGCTGCGATGTTGAACTTTCCTGCCGAATAACATCAACATAAGCCTGAAGGGTTTTGATAAGATGATTTTGTTCCTTTTCCAGGAGATCGAGAGCAATGTCAGGGCTATTTAAGACTTGATCGTTTATGAATTTTGGTTTGGAGATGTCGGCCGTTTCAACTTTATCCGGTACAATCTTTGTCACCACCCAGGCGAGAAGGGGAATAAGCGGAAGAAAAAGAAAGGTATTTAAGAGATTGAACCCGGTGTGTACCAGTGCGATCTTCGTCATTACGTTTACGGGCATCCCCAAAAGATGACTGACCCAGGTCACAATACGTTCGAGGACGTCCATATAAACAGGGAAGACCGCTGTGATCCATGCCACACCCAAAAAATTCAAGAGGACATGGCTGTAGGCGGCTCGCTTGGCGTTTGGCTTCGCCCCAATAGAGGCAAAGAGCGCTGTGACGGTGGTTCCAAGGTTTTCACCCAACACCAATGCCGCAGCGGTTTCAAAAGGAATCACCTGGGTGGCGGCCAGACCCATGGTGATCCCCAGGGTGGCGGATGATGATTGAACGATAAGGGTCAGGAAACAACCCACAAGCGCACATTTCAGGACCCCCACATAGTCGTTTGCTTTAAAATAGCTGAACCACTCGACGAATTCGGGCATTTGCCTCATAGGCTTAAACCCGTCCTTCATCAACTCCAGACCGTAAAATATCATCCCCAGACCCATGATCACTCCGGCGATGAATCGCGTGCGCTCGCCCTTTGCAATAAACAGAACGAAAACTCCTACCGCTATTATGATAAGGCCGTACTTGCCCACTTCGAGTGCCAATATCCATCCCGTTATGGTCGTTCCAATATTGGCCCCCAGGATGACGCCTATGGCCTGGGTCAACATCATGAGGCCGCTGTTCACGAATCCCACAACGAGTACGGTCGTGATTGAACTGGATTGAAGCAGGAATGTAACGCCAACCCCGGCGGCCAAGGCCATGAAGGGATTATCGGTAACAGAAGCGATGATTCTCCGCATACGGCGACCGGCCACGGCCTTCATCCCTTCGGACATACTCTTCATTCCAAAGAGAAAAATTGCCAGCCCACCCAAACCTTTTGAAAGCATTTGGAAAGCCAATTCAGAACTCATTTGCTTCTCCTATCTGTATCACCCCACCACGTTCTCCCTGCAGGGTTGTTGTAAGGGCTTGCAAGCCTGTCTTGTTGATACCCTCCGATATCATTGTTGCCTGGCACCAGGATTCACAGATCAGCCAGGACCAGATTCCGAAAAAGTATGTCGATTTAAACTGATTTTCAACCATTTGTAAACCAACAAATTGTGACAGGCTCAGCGCAAGGATACATATTCCAGCCTTCAAGGTGAAGCCTTCGTCTCAATTTCTCAAATTGTTGGGTGTTTTGCAGGGGGGAATGTGAAAGATCCACCACGGAAATGGCGATTTCCAAGATCCAAACAGGCACGGGATTTAGTAGGCAGGCAGGTGCTACAAAGTTCAGAAAATTTGTGTGATCTTGACAGATTCAAAACATATTGCGGCAAAATGTTTTTGCTATATACAATTGATATTGCAACGATTTAGATCGTTTAGAGGGCTGCAATAGATAGCCGTTATGTTGCGCGCTGAGAACCAGAGCTGGCTGATTGATTTTTCCTGTTCTTCTTTGACGGCGAGGCCTCCGGTCCTAGAGGGGGATGCTTTCGCACTGTCTGCATGCCAATCATGACTTCTGTACAGGTGTGTATTTTCGACGATAGCCTTAGTTTGAAGATTGCTGTATACGACGAAATTCAAATGTGACGGGGGGTGGTGGCTGGGATGGGGTTTTTATCCCGACCATACATCGATTGCCACGAGATAGGTGTGAATCCCTTATCAATGACTTCGCGTCTGATCCATTCGACGTTACTTTTGTTGGAGCGGCAAGTGCCAGTGTTTACCGTTAACTCAATGTCATAAATTTTGAAAATTTATTGCTCTAAAATTAGCATTAATAGACGCATAGATGCAAAACATTTTAATCTCGTTCCCATGCTAAAGCATGAGAACAAAATCATTTTCTTGAACTTAGGATATGGTATTACCGGAAACTGTCGCGTCGAACCCGTCCAGGTAAACCGCCTTTACCTTGCCGTTAAATCCCCCGTCAAAGGTCGAAGAGAGGGTTACCGTGCTGTTCGTAAGCGACATAGCAAGCCCTTCCGGTTTGTCTATTCCGCCGTAACCGTAAACAGCCTTCGAATAATTACCGCTGACAATAACGGTGCAATTGTCTATCACAACGCTCTGTCTGTCGGAGTTGATGGAGCCATTTATGCCGCCTGTGTCGCTTAGATCAGCATACTTTATCTCATTCTCGTTCAAAACACCGACCGTATACTTGAAGTATATGCCAGCCCAGTTGGAGTCGCCGGCATGTTTTGTAAAGCTGATATGGCCGCCCGACGTGCCGACAGCGGAGAGGACGCCGTAAACATATATGTATGATTTCACCTGGACCGTGATGCCGGGCTGGATGGTGAGCGTGACCCCTACCGGTACGGTGAAATCGGCTTTGTTGATTACCACGGGGCTGTCGGCGGGGGTCCAGACGGTGTCGACGGCGATGTCGGCGTTGACGTCGAGAGCTGCGACCTCCTCACAGAAAGGGATAGACAGAAGGAACACGGCGAGCAGACATGCTCCCGGGGATACTGTAATTTTGTTAATACCGGTCATTTGAAATACCTATCATTCGAGGATATACTACCAGACTCAGGGACGGAATGATATCCCCCAAATTCCATCTGCTCTATAAATCACTTAATTGGCGACAGGCCAACCCTGCCATCAAAAGGACCGTGTAATCCGTAATCGTCCCTCCTCATATTTTTGTCTATTTTGAATAATTTCGTCAGGGTTTTATGGTTAGCATTTGCAGTGTTAGCGATCCATTCGGCGCCTTTGGGGCCTTGATGATGGTTGTGTTCGGAGCTTGAGATGTGAATGTGGAGTTCCAACCGCCGTTGAGTGTTAGCAGTTTTGATGCGTTAAGAGCAATCGATTCTGAGTAAGTTCCCTGGGTTATCCTTATTACAGTCCCTGTGCTTGTTGCGTTGATCGCGGCTTGAATTGAAGTGTAACATGGGGTTTTGCCGCCACATGTCCCATCTTTGCTTACATATGTGTCTGTGACCGGGATTTGAACTGTAAATTTTCCTATACGGGTTCGCCACCCTTGCGCCGAATTGGAAAGATACTCGTTTGTATACCAGAAAGTCGCGTCGTCCAAGGGATCCACGCTCATAGAACTATAATCACCCCATCGATTGGCATTTGTTTGGGAAGCAGTTCCAGCGATTAAGGTGGCCTCGCTTTGAAGAGTGCCCGTGGCATCGGAAGCCAACCGTGTAGTATAGCGTATGGAGGGATACAAGGTCCCGCTCGATACGCTATACCCAAGCGCGATATTCCCATTACCGTCCATGGCGATACTTCCCATCCAACGGTGGTGGGCATCGGGAGAGTAGGTTCCCTCTTGGTAAATTGACCAGGAACCTCCACCGGTTTTGCGGAGCTCGAACCATCGGATACCGGCATGGTTTGAGAAATCAGCTACGTCCACCGTGAAGTTGCCAACCAGGGTCTCATGGGTGCCGAAATTACGATATTGGAGCCGCCACATTGGCCACTCCGAAATAACGTCCAGCTTTTGTGAGGTTCCCTGTTGCGGTATGCAGTCCCAGGAAAACCCGCAGACGCCATAATTGAAAGGGGATGTGGTCAGGGTTTGAGCAAGGGTGAATGTTGAGTTTGCTGGGGTCGTGAAATCAACATGAAACTCCCAAATCTCCAGAATATTGCCGGTCTTCATAGTATAGAAGTAATTGGGGGCTCCGGATGGGGGTGAGGTGGAACCATCGAGGTCGCTGGGTAGCATAAAGTTTCCTGTCTTCTCAAATTTCTGATAGGTCGCGGATTGACCCTGAAGCATCCTTGCACGGTCGAAGGCGTAGGCACCGACATCTGATTCGTTGGCAGACATGTAGTAGGCGTCAGACCAGACCGCGAATTTGGGATAGTCGGGAAAGTAATCGTTAATCTCAAAAGCATAAAGATAGTATGCTCCAGTTGGATCGGCAGTCTGGGAGATGGCGATACATTCGTGGTAAGGTGTTTCACACACCGCAAACTGGCTCAGCAGCCAACGACCCGCCAGAGGGTCGTACAGAACAACCGGGTCTCCATCGTTACACCTTTCGCACACGTTCCCTTCGCCCTGCCACAGCTGATTGATAGCGGTAGGTCCGGACAGTTTGTTGCCGGTTTTGTCAAAGATGGCAAAAGAGGTATTGACCATTTGCACGTAGTGGTTTGGACCAACATCACCGATCGTGTCAGGCGGCCATCCGGATCCCCCGCTCTGCAAACTCATTCCTTCAAAACTGAGGTCGGGGGAAGGGGTTCTGGCAGAACCTTTTCTATTGGTTTCCTTGACCAACGGATCAATCATTCTCGGATGTGTTTCCATTATACCTGTTGTGTATTTCCCGGGCTTTCTCGGAAATTCGCGAACGGGATCGCTTTTAATCCTAGGTTCTTGAACACGCAGCTGCCCTACCTCCCGGCTTATTCCTGGGATTACAGGTTCGCTCACAAGAAACGCAGCGCTATTTGGGGTATGAAAAACAGTTTCCTCAGCACGCAAGCCATTCTCCACAAAAACATTTGCGACCAGACAAAGGCAAAACAAGGCTGATATTGCTATTGGTTTACGCATCATTATTTTCTTTCTGAGTGTCGCCAATTACCCGCTGAGGAAAAATTGCCTTCGGGAAATTAAGGATAGGCTAAAAGGGATTGGGGATCAAGATCAAATATCCAACAAGAGATCAGCATCTGGAGATCGGATGGGGGATAGTCGGCAGGGCAAAAACAGAATGCGGAAGGGCTTTTCAGATGTTCAGCAGGTGAAGGCTGCCAGAGGTATTGTTCTGTTGGATGGAAATTCCTTGACGGAAGTATAATATAGGCAAACTTCCGTCACGTAACGACAGTCTACAGATAAAGCGGCCACAATAAGTAGTACCCTCTGATGGAACTAGGAAAGGCGTTCTTAATCATGCTGGGTGTTTGAATGTGGTTCTTATGTCAACCTGGTAGCCGCCTGATATATGTTGGAGATATCTCAACCCTCTGAACGCCTAACGGTTTATGATATCACACATTTTTTCGGTTTGAAATATATAGTAGTTATGTGGTATGACACTATTGAACATCAGGCCTAAAACTGGTCTCTCATGCTTCCTGAAATATTCCTTATCTGAAATTCTTTGCTTTCTGTTTACATCGAAAGTTGTGCTGTGCTAAATTGCGCAGGATTTAATGATAAATGGGTTAGCACAAGATATGACGATTTTCACATGATGTTTGGTTTCAAAAATGCTTCAAAGGCGTTGTGTAATTTGTTGGGTTTTGATAAAGAATTTTTCTAAATGGCATACGCTTCACGCTCAAAAACAGGCTCGCGCATATAATGCAATACCGATTCTCCCTATTCAGAAAGGTTCCATTTTAAAATATACATAAACCACCATGAGCTTATGGAGGATATAATGATGTATGCCCTTCGTTTATTATCTTCGTTTCTAATTCTATTCTCAACTATACTATTTTTTTTCACCATTCCCGTCCATGCAAAATACAACGATTACAGCCTCAATAAGCCAAGCGCTTTCAGGGATTATCAACAGACAATGATCTGGGACAGCGAAATTCTTGAGGCCCTGTGGGGGTTGAAAGGACAGTTGATGTTTTCCACCGGAAGCTGCTTTTCAGGCGGGTTTGTTGATGATCTCACGAAGCTGAACCACGCCGCAGTGATAACCGCCAACAACTGGCACGGTCTCGGCATGTCAATGTATGATTTCCTGCCGGGCCAGACCGACACCTGGGGATTTCATGACGAGTATTTGAATGCATTTCGAGATATAAGCCAGGGGCCGCCCACCTTCGAAGCGGCTTACCTGAGTGCCAAGGATACCATCCGCGAGACCGACGGGTACATCTGGTACTGGGGGGGCATCGAATTTCCACAGCTAGGCAACAGCGGCCAAGGCGCGAAGGGAACCCTGGCCTATAAGCCCGGAAACCGAGCTATTTTGTTCAGCGGCATGTGGGCGGGAAATGAATACTACGTCACATCGTTTGATTATACCATCGCCGGCGGGCGCAGCATGCTCATGAACGACTACGGATGGCCAGCTGAAGCAATCATCACCCTATTTTCGGACGGTAAACCGCCACCGGATCGTCCTATCTCGTGGTCCCTTTCAGGGGCGGGCAGCAAGGAAAACCTCTTAAACGCCATGAAATCGGCAGCCGCTGAACTGGGTCCGCAGAACACGCTGGCAGTTTTTGTTATCGCACACGGCCGCAGCAGCGCCATCATGACCAGCCGGCTCAAGGAAGATCGGCACACCATTGAGTACCTGCTCATTCCCAATGGCCGGATTATCGCGCCCGAAGGGCACATCTACCCGGCAGCCGATTATGGCATCACGCAGGTGGAAATCAAGGGGCTGAAAGACGTCTGGCCCGATAATTATGAGATAACCCTTCCGGATTCCCTCGAAGGCTGGAACTGGCGAATCGACCCGGACAAACGGTCCCTTTTTCTGGAAGCGGAAGACCCGTCCAACCAGAATTTATGGCTGGTCCCCGGTGTTGAATATATCATTTCCCTGAAATACCGGCGTTCGCTTTCAGACAATGAAGTGGGCCAAGGCGAGTGGATTCTGTGGCTTCCCGACGGGGGCGGTGGACCGTTGTTCATGAGCGATTACGGACGTCCGGGAGATGCAAAATGGGGAATCGGCGAACATGTGCCCGGCGGCAATGCGCTCGGTTCACCGGACCCCGCGTCCTGGGGCCACGACTGGACCACCGGAGGCGACGGCTGGATCCTGATTCCTGCTCCCGCCACCGATTCAGATAGTTCCGGATGCTTTATTCGAACCCTTCAGCCATAGAGATTGTTGATCGTTTTTTCCGTTGAGTCTCAGTAGCTATTTATGGCAACTCAAGCAAATTTTGTAATACCATTAAATCGGGCGGTCAAAAAATTCCATCGTGAGCTATGCCGGTGTTATGATTTTTTTCCCAAAAGCGAACTTGTGAATGTTTTTGCTATCACAGGTGCTGAAGGGTGGGTAGGTGAGCCACATACCCGCGCATGCCAAACACCTCAGAGAATATTGGAGCTACAGCAATTTTTACTGAGAAAAGCTTGCGACGGGCATCTGGAGGATATACTGCCGGATTGAAGATGTTCGAATGCCTCGGCCAAGTACGGACCGGGCCTCTCATTCCCCTGTGAATTCGACCTTTCTGCGTTAACCGAATAGGCTGATTCAATCTTATGATACGTAGTAGCCGCGTGCGGCGGGAGCGTAGTCTGAGATGCATCACCATAAGGCTGCTGAAGAAACCAGTCTACCCGACATTTGACCCCTTCTTTTACTTTTTGACCTCCTCCACAACTTTTTCCACATGGGACTCTTTCAGGAAAAAACACGCAAGTAATCCGAGGAGAGTCATGACAGGCAGCATGAGCATGGCAAGGCGGAAGTCAGCCACGGAGTAGCCCGAAACACTGCCTCCCCCTCTGCTCCAGTCGAGAATGTAACCTGCCGCGGGTTGGCAAAGACCACCCAGCAGCATGGTAATCATGTTGATGCCGGCAAGGGCCGTGCCGCCGGCATGCTCCGGGGCCACTTCCAGGCCAACCACAAAGCAGACAACCTGGATGCTCGAAGCCAAACCCACCAGGAGGATCAGTACATACAACGGCCAGAGCGCTTTAATCGGCAGAAACAGAAGCAGGCAGAGAAACAGGGTCGTAAAAATACATGACAGGACAAGCGGCTGCTTTCGGGTGCGGTGATGGTCTGAAAGGTGCCCGGCAATAGGCCCGCCCACGAGCCAGCCAACGTACAACATGGAAACCGCCGTGCTTGCCTGGTTGGTGGAGCAGCCAGTCATGGCAACCACGCAATCGTCACCCCACAGGGCACCGAAAACGGCCAAAGGCAGATAGAGCGTGCAGGAAATGAAACCTGTAATCCAAACCTGTACATTGAGAAAGACCACCCGAAGCCGGTGGACCAGGGCATCCAATCCCATGCCCAAGGCTTCTTTCTCCCTGGCGCGTCTTTCCTTTTCCCACGGAGGGAGTCTCGGAATCAACAGGAGCAGAACCACGGCCAGAAACAGGCCGAAAATGCCTGCGTCGGCCCAGGTGGACCGCCAACCCAGCTTGTGGACGGCGCTGGCAATGCCGGCGTTGCCCACTATCGCTCCTATCATGCCCATGGCCGTGGTGAGTCCGGCGAGCAATGCCAGCCGCTGGACCGGGAACCAGATTTTTGCCAGAAATATGGCACCGACAAAGGCAAAAGCCGACCCGAACCCCTGTAGAACCCTGCCCACGGTAAAGAGCGTCAGGCTATCAGAGCTATGACAGATCAGAGATCCGGCTGCCACGAAGAACACGGCAGGTATCAGCGCCTTGCGCACGCTCAGATGGTCAAAAATTATGCCCACGGCCAGTTGCATTGGCGCATAGATATAGTAATAGGCTCCCAAAGCGGCTCCGAGCATGGCGCCGGTGGTGTGAAAAGTTGTCCGGAGTTCGTGCTCCATGACGCCGGGTGCGACGCGAACGAAAAACTCATAGAGGTAGAAGCACGCCGCTAAAAACCAAATGACCCATGCCCGAAAACCGCCTTGTGTCGCCGTCATACTTGTCTTTTCTCCGTTAAGAGTGCTACTTTGCCTTTATTGAGCGAATAAGCCTCGGCCGCCAATAGAGACCAGGCTGGATTCTCGCACTTATTACGGGGTGCAGTCAATAGTTCGCGCCCTAGCCTGCTACAAAAAGGTGGCTGACGCATCTACGGGGAAAGAAACACATTAATGCGGTAAAATTAAAACACGAATGAGATGATAA
>Ga0233437_1007293_pt1 | contig 10753 bp, 12 predicted proteins | sample SI_122_August201_FD_182714 | JGI IMG/M metagenome (GOLD analysis project Ga0233437, IMG submission 182714) | Seawater microbial communities from Saanich Inlet, British Columbia, Canada - SI_122_August2016_200_MG | ecosystem: Environmental > Aquatic > Marine > Inlet | place: Canada: British... | reverse complement strand
TACCTTGGATATGCAGGACTAACTGTCTTGTGTATAATGGGTGGGATATCAATAGTTTATGGAGTATACAACGTATTCATAGTTGGAGTTTAATGGAATCAAAGCTACTGTTTGAAAAGAAAAGAACAACGTCAGGACAAAAAGCCCTGACGAAAAGTCAAGTGCTGCAACTTCTCGACGCTATAACAGATATTGAGGATCAGGCGTTGTTGACGTTAGCAGTCTATTTGGGAATCCGTCGGTCAGACACTGTAGCTATTGAACGACAGTATATAAACTTTGAGGAACATAGTTTAGTATTTTATGAACATAAAAAACGAGCGTTTCATAAAGTCTTTATGAATTCAAAAGTAGAACAATCGTTACAAATGTGGATGCAGCGTTCTAAATCTAAATGGCTGTTTCCAAGCCACTTCAAAAAAGGCAAGCACTTGAGTAGCAAGACTGCCTATAATATTCTTCAGAGGAATTTGAAGAAAGCAGAACTGCCTGCGAGACCGTTTCATGCACTGAGAGCCACGTGCATAAAACTACACCAAGCTGCTGGATTACTTCCAGAACAGACCCAACGGATTGTCAATGATTCCCTGCGAGTGATCCAGCAGCACTACACAACACCTTCTGACGAGGAGATGAAGAGAGCCGTCAGGGAGGCAAACATTTTATGAAAAACAAATACAGATTACTCTTCACAATCATTGGCTTCTTTGTCATTGTATTTGCAATAGAAGGTCAGTTAGAAATGATCGCTAAGTCTGGTCATGCAGAACTACTCAGGAGGTTCTTCAACCCGATGAAGGTTATGAGTTTTGTAGTATGAAAGACAAAAAAACATTTCGAGCTAAAGGGATAAGAAAGCTTGAGTCAGATAGGGAGAAGTTTATGAAGGAGAAAGAAGATGAATAAACAACAAGAGTTTTGGCTATTCTATGGAACACTTGTAGTGGTTGGACTTATTTTATCTGGTTGTTTGTATGTTATGGTTGAGAAGATCGAATGCTTTGAAAATCCTTGCAGCCAATGTATGAACGAAGGTTATATATGTACTGACCCAAATAGAATGGTTGATATGTCAAATAAATTAAATATGGAGTGGCTAAATGGCACGACGTAGAAATAAGAAAAACAAGAACAAGTATTCAAAACTAAAAATGCAGTGGAACAAAGAGTCTATTAAAGATAAACTTTGGAATTTCAGTTTCTTCTTTGAACAGAAGTTCCAAATGGCAAAGACACTTTTTGGCAAACAGTTCATGGTCAACAACCGTGCTAAAGTAATGAAACGGATCTTAAACGACAAGTGGTACGACAAGTTTGAAGAACAAGAAAAAAAGAGAGGTAATGTAATAGAATGATTGAATCACTAATGAGTGCATGGATATTCTTTTTGGGCGGTCTATTGGGAGTTCTCTGTTTTATTGCTGGCTTTATATCAGGAAGTAAGTTCTGGAAAGTCGGAAAGGAAATGGAAAATCTTCTGAAGGGAATTCAGTTCAAGATGAATAGACTACAAAGAAAGATTGATGACCAAGACCAGTTCTAACCAACTATAACTCTTTCCTTCGCAGGAAGGATCTTGTAGCCAGCGTCTTTGAGTAGTCTTATATCTTTGTTCAAAGTTGTTGAAGCACAACCAAGTTGTCTTGCAATCTTACTGTTTGAGAACTTAGTATTTTGAAGTAAGACTAAAGCATTTCTTTGTCGGTCTTTTAACGATCTCTTTTTGTCACCCAAAATATCTTGCTGAAATTCAGCTTCAACCTCACTATAATAAGACTTTGTGAATGCTGAACGCACAGTTTCATAATCAGATACTAGTTTTTCTGAAGGCATACCAACTGCAAGCCTTTTGAGTTTAACCAACCCTAGCTCTTTATGATGAATATTTGGGTATATATGATATGTCTTGTCAAAAGTTCTAGCAGGAGAAACAATAAGTGGCTTCAGTTTCACCAGTTTTCGCTTTGTATCTATCCCTGCAGTTATGAATAACATGTGAAACAACTTCCTCTGTTGTTTGTCAATGAAAGTTATATCTGGAACTGTGTAGAAAATGATTAAGTTCTTGTGTCTGAATATCTGTGTGATGTAGTTCAATACCTTGTTTGTTCTTGTGTTCCACTCACGGTTTCCAGAACCTTTGTCAGTTCCCATCTCGTCAAACACAACAACTTGTCCTGACTTACACTTATTAACAATCTTTAGAAAATCAATAGTATTGAAAGCAACTCGTTTGACTGTGAAGGATCTGTCAATGGCTTCAGCTAGCTTTAAGGCTGCATAACTCTTTCCACTTCCTGTCTCACCAACAAAACAACCCAGAAAGTTTTTGTTTCTGGCTATTCTTCTCTTGATGTATGTGACAAACAATCCTTGTGACATTTTAATCTATCTCTTCTTCTACTTCCCTTACAGTTGTCAGACCTGTTCTTGCACTGAGCTCCATAAGCAGACGGAACTGTGCCATAGAAAAGTCTTTCTTCAAGACCATCATTGTGTGCGGGTCTTTTGTTTGAGCAGTATTAAGTTTATTAACTTTGAATTTGAATATATCATTCAGCTCAAACTTTGCTGTTTCATACTTCTTGTCTAACTTGATAACTAGAAGTGATTCTAACATGTCAACCATGTACTGAGCTATCTCTGCATCATCAACAGTTCTTACTAAAGCGAGCTTTCGTCTGCAGTCATTTATCTGTAGATTTATGATGAACTTAAAGTTCATCAACTCTCTGATTGCTCTATCATCGTCGAATACTTGTTCTTTTTCTTCCATCTTCCTTATCTTCCTCTGCCTCGTAAGTGCATCATCATTAATCCAGCAGCCAGCATTATTACAAATACAAATAGTAATGTATCGCCAACTAACCCAATGATTCTTAGTAATCCTGAGAAGACCAAACATATAAACGCACTTGCAGTAATTGCTTCTTCCTTAGTATTAAATAAACTAAAACCTATCATTGATATTAAGAATATTCCTACAACCATTAGTGACCAGAACCATCCACAGCTACCTGCAGAGCCTCCGACACAAGTTACACCATTAATGTAACTAGCAAAGCCGCTAAATGTGCTGACGTTTGTTGGGTAATCGTATGCCATTATAAGTTTCTCTTTAGTACGGATGATACTACTGCAAATACAATCATTCCTACAAGGATTGCATTTATAGCAATTCCAACAGGATTTGCTACACTATCATCAACGCCTAGATCCTCCAATACATTACTTACTATCTCACTAAATGTGAATAATGAATTAAATACTAGTTTGATAACATTGATTGTTCCAGTCCACATTAGTTCTATTGCGTCAGGTATCAATCCTTGTTGATCGGTGTTAGTTGCATCTTCAATGTCTTCCGATAGTGACGCAGCAGTATCTAAGCTGTCATAAGTATCTTCCCAACCAGTATCAATTGTCATGTCGTAAGCATCGTTTATGCCTCCAACATATACTGAGCTGAGTATTACAGCTAGGCTGAACACAGCCAACATCGGTATTATGTCGCTCGGTAGCATTTGTGCCATTTTATTTGCTCACCATCTTTGTGATTATTAATATAGCCAAGAAGGCTACACTTGCTATTGAAGTTATTCCGATTCCAATGAATCCAATTAAGTGTCCACCCCACAGTCCAAAGACTCCAAAGAGAAGTCCTGCAGGTATGTTTCCAATCCATACACCTATCATAAACAAAGATAAAACAAGTAATGCAGTTAAGAACACACCTTCATCTCCAAAAGTTTCAAAGTAATCAACCACACTAACCAATATTCTTGTTACTAAAGTCTCTGAAGGATTTGATACAAAGGCATCTGCTCTAAAGTCACCAAATCCACTTGTAGTTAAATTACATGTTAGAGTTCCTGAAGCTGCTGAGGTGTTCACGTCACATACAACATTGCTTGATGTTGAAGTTATATTTGTTACAAGCAACCTTGCATTAGTTACATCTCCAGTTGTGTCTGACCAAGTGTATGTGAATAATTTAGTTAGATTAGCATAAGTTAAACTATAAGATAATCCTGTGATATTTTCAAAAGGTTCAAATGGGTTTGTCTTATCTTCTTGTGTGTAGAAGAATAGTTCACAAGACGAAGTCTCACAGAAAGGTCTTGTATCTGCTGAAGTGAAAACAACATCACCATTTTCATCTTCAATTATGTATCTGTATATAACATCTCCAGAACCGTCTAAGTGAAGTAGTGCCACACCATCTGAGTCTGTTTCAGCTATTTCTACCGTACGATATATGTTTTCATCAGGATAGAATCTACGAGCTTGTATAAGTGCATTTGGAGCAGGATCATATCCCGAGTCTCGAATCGTTGCTACAAATACCTTAGAGTCTGTTGTGTTGAGTAAGTATATATCAAAGTTCTGTGTTGTGTTAGTTAAAGTCAAATCTCTTAAGAAATGTGTTCTTTGAGAAAATCCTGTTGATTCATATTCCATAGACATATTAATTTCCAAAGATACATCTGAAGGATCCATACAGAATAAGTGATCTGGAGTCTGTTGTGTTGAATAGTTTTTAGATTGTGTTTGGAATATATAATCCCACGCAGAGAAAGAAGTTCCCGTTATAATAGAAAGATTAGCTTCATTTCTAATGGTGAAATTAATAGTTTCAGATGTAGCAGTAGTACAGTTGTCAAATAGGAATGGTGATACTGATTGAGTTTCTTGTGAAGTGTTTGTGTTAGTTATGTTAGCTGTTTGATTGCTCCAAATTATTTCCCATAAGAGTGGAACACTTGTTGCAGCAGCCACGTCAGGAGTAGTAAGTGTACTAAAATACGATGAACTAGTTGCTGAAAGATTTGTTTCAGTTGTATTATAAAATGTATTATTGTAGTATAAATTAACTGTTGGAAGATTTTCAGCTAAAGAACCTTCAGACATAATCAAAGTCATAGTGAAATCTTGAGGTGATAATTCTATAGAAGTTGCATTAAATGCAGTGGTAGTATTAAATCCTGAAACTTGTCCTGAGAAAAATAAGTTATCTAATGTTGCTTTATATGTTCCAGTTCCACTGGACAGAAAATTATTACCTGAGCAGAAGTATGAATATGTTAAATTGTTGTGGTTTGCTATAGCAATAGATTGGTTATATAGCGCAGTGCTAGTGTTTTGATTGTAAGCAGATATTCTTAAGTTGGTTGGACTAACATAACTAAATCTTATAGTGTATGTATCATCAACTGTGAAAGCACCCATACTAGAACTGTTTGCTTCGGATCCATCATCTCCAACTATATATAAGAAAACTCCAGCATCCATTCTAAGACCCATTAGATATAAACTCATATCACCATCACCAACTACAGGGTTCTTAGTAGCGGAAAAACCATAAGCATTAGCTGTATTAGCTGTAGAGTTTGGAGTAGTTTCAAATGCAGCTTCCATACCAACATCACCTCCGACAAAAGTCTGAGTTAAATCAAAACAACCAACACTATAACCTGTTGCGGGTCGAGTATAATCTAAATCTACTACACCATGACTCGCATTCCATGCAAACTTACCATTACCTGCTTGGGTTATAGTTATTACAGGGTCAGTATCTAAATTCATTTCAGTAGCAGTAGCATTAGCTACCATAAAGAATAATAACAATCCAAAAAGATGTTCTTTTTTCATTATTGAACACCTCCTTGTATTCTAGACTTCGCAAAGGTTACTACTGTGAGTGTTACTCCAAAAACTACTACCATGATAGGTAGGTTACCCAGAATGATGGCCGTCATTGGTAGCTCTGCTGCGTTTGAAGCTAATACTGTTGCTGAAGATATTTCCTCATAGATATTACTGAATATAACTGCTAGGAATGTTCCTATCATAGTCATTATAATTGTGAAAGGTACTAGTGCAGGAATCGAAGGTATAACGAGTGCTAACGCTATTGCAGATATAAGCAACCCAACATAAATGACCAATACACCAACATCTCCTGCAAGCAAAGCAGTACGAGTGTCTGCGATAGTATCATTGATTGCTTCTTCAGAAGTTGGATTAACTCCTTCAGCTAATATCTTAGTTTGAACTGGAACCGATACTTCATCATATAAGAATAATGAAAGTAGAAGTGTCATGGCAAAGCCAAGTATCGCTATGCCTACAAAGATCGTGTCTAAACTGATTGATCCTTTCTGATTCATTCCCATATATTCATAACCTTACTTTCTTTTAACCGTTTCTCTAGCTTTCCCAAATCTACATCAATACTGATTAATCTTAAGACTTGTGCGTCAGATATATCTGGTTTGACGTTGTGTAGCTTGTTTTTAATCTCAGCTATCTTCGCCTTGTCCTTTGGTGATATTCTAATTAGTATTGTGTTTCTCATCGCTTCACCCTGAATTTAATTTTATTAGCAGCCCAAGCAGTTAGATTTGCAAATATGTAGAACGCTAGGAATATAATTCCATAGTTGACTGCTGTGCTGAATGTCTCGACCATGCTCAACATTGATGGGTTCTTTATGTATTCTCTAATAGCTACGATTAAGAATCCGTTAGCTAAGTATATTGTTATGGCTGCAAATCCATATAGTCCCATTCTGATCCACTTGTGTTCATCGCTGAAGAAGTGTCCGAATATAGCGAATATGATACCCATAATTACAAAGAAGAAGATCACTCCAATAACAAACCAAGGCTTTCCTTCTTCAAAGTCGCTTGTTCTATCTACTTCAAAACTTGCTGAATCATTACAGATTCCACTAGCTAAGGTGTTTTGATTGTAGACAGTTAAGTTATAAAGTCCGTCGTAGTCAACGTCAAACTGGTCAGTTCCACCACAAGTAACTGTTGTGTTTTCGATACCATCATTAACTGTGTACCAACATAGGTTTCCACCTGTTTGAGTGAAGTTCATTTGCAAGTTAACGGAATATGGATACTTCTTATTCAATGGTTCAACTACAGATAGTGTTAAGAAAGTGCAGTTACTGGTTGAATCCCAATACTCAAAGTTCTCAGTATCAGACCATGTTGAGTTATCAGTTCCATCATAAGCATTGACTCTCCACCAGTATGATCTATCTAATCCCTGTTGGAAGTCATTCATATCTACAGTATAACTTAGTGCTGTTTGTGAGTAACTAGCATTAAGCAAAACCGTTGCTGCAGAGTCATTATAGATTTCTATGTTGTAAGTTAAAGATGTGTTGAGCGAATCTGTGGAACCGTTCCAAATGAAACTTACATTAGAGTTATTAAACCTATCAGCTCCATCAATAGGAGATACTGGAGCAGGTATAGTTGGAGGTATGTTTGTTGTAGTAACTGTGCTATTGGTTTCAGAGCTTATCTCTAGAGTATCAAAAACGAGTGAAGAACAAGTGTATGTTGTCATATCAACAGTTAGTGATGGTGCTAACTCAGACATACAAGTAGTAGATGTACATGCTGTTTCATTGGTCAGCATTAGACCTGAAGAGTTGTAGAACTTGTAAGTTGCATTCCATGACTGTCCTGGGTCTCCATCTGCGAAGGTTGTAGTACAAATCAGAGTTTCATTAGTGAAATTGTTTGCACTTTCAAATCTTTGCTCTGAAATTACTGGAATTGTGTTGACTCTGAATTTTGTGCTTGCACATAGAGTATTGACTCCTCCAATGGATTCAAACTCCAACTTCGTCTTGGTCGTCGTAATTTGGACTTGATAGGTGTAAGAATCAATCTTAGTTACTACGTAAGTTGCACCTTCATTGCCTTTGAACTCGAAATCGACCCACGTAGCCCCAGTTACGAAGTGGGCTTTATAAGGGCTATTTGCCCTCCATACCATAGGTTCAGACCCAGAAACACGGTACATAAACGTGTTTTGTCCCTTTGGAAGGTTCTCAAACTCATAAGTTTCTGAATATCGGTCTTGTTTCTTGTCAACTTTCATGGATTTGACTTTATTCTTGTTGTTTGAGACTAATTCTATGTTAATTGGGTTAGATTCCTCGATCTCAAACTTATAACCCTTCTTACCCTTAGTCAAAGCCTTGTAGTTAGCATTCTTTGGTAGATCTTTCTTAGTGTGATCATCAGAGCCACATACAGTGAAGTTATACAGTCCACTTGGGTGTGTTCCAGTATCATTATTGTATAAGAATGTTCCAGCACCAATGTTTGTTCTTTCGTCAAAGAAGACCTGTCCACCAGTTGAATTATATATTGTTGCGTTTGCTCCATATAGGTTTGTATCGTTGAGCGTTGCATTAAGAACAACGCTTTGGTTTGTCAAGAAGTATTGTTCAGATACATTAAACTCGCTTGGGTTATACAAAACAACTGCAGGGAATGTAATATCTAACTTGAAAGAAGCAGTAGTTGATTCATTCTCCATACCAGCACCAGTTGGCGTAACATTCCATTGGTAGTTTCCTTCTGTCAGGTTTGCACTTGTGTAATTGTAGTATGTTTCATTGGTTGTTATATTAATTACGGGTGATCCTGGAGTTCCAGTTAACCATACTTGTAATCTATATAGTGGAGACCATTCTGCATGTGTCCAGTCAAAGAATATCTGAGAAAGTCTATCTATTAGCTGATTAACAGGTTCTAACAAGCTTGGTGAAAAAGGACTACAATCTTGTATGTATGCTGAAGATTGATTTGTGAAAGTTCCCGAATCATAAATATGACAGTAAGTTAATGTTCCTTGCGTAGATATAAATGTAGCTGAAGACGTTATGTTAATATCTAAGAAGTCCATGGCTGCAGTCATATCAGTATGTCCTAAAATTGAGGTTGATTCAATTATAGTGTTTCCTCCAACCGTAAGAAGCTCGTTATCATCTTTCATTCTAGTTGTTCCAGATTCAACAGTAAGTGTGTTAGCTATCGTAATTGCGTCAGTTATATTAAGCTCGTTTGCGCCATTGCTAGCCACAAGATCATATACATTTCCAGTACAAGTTAGATCTACTTGTGTTTGTGAATTTGTGTCTATCTTTAATATTCCACTGTTAGCAGTATAAGAACCATCACAATCAACTGCGAATCCACCAGCATTTTCATTGGTGATTGTTGTTGTTCCACTGGTTGCAGAATATATTCCTCCACTGTTAATCGTAAGTGAACCCAACTCAATATTTGCTGAGCTTAAAACTGCATCTAATTCACCATTACCGCTAATTTTAACGTCTCCAGTTACAACTAAATCTGAACTAGTAGCATCATTTAAAACTAATGTTCCAACAGTAAGATTTAAATCATTATCTATAGTTGATAGCCCATCTCTAAAAATATTCTCTTGTGTATCTCCACCCATAGCTAATTCTAAATTATATGGATTACCTGTGCAAGTTATATCCATTTGAGTATTTCCACTTGTTGTGATTTTTAGTAATCCATTATTAGCAGTATATGTTCCATCACAATTAACTGCATATGTTGTTTCACTTGTGATGGTGGTAGTTCCTTGTGTTGCCTCATATGTTGCGCCTGAGTTTATTGTTAGTGAACCAAGAGTAGATGCTGCTGACCAACCATTATGTCCGAAAGTTCCTGTATTAGCAATAGTTGTATCTCCAGTAACTGTAATTGTCCGAGCATCATTATTTGCTCTGAATATTCCAGAAGTAACTGTTAAATCATTATCAATCTGATGTCCAGTAGCAACCCATCTAACTGACTTTGATGTTGTATCAACTTCAACATCGTACGCTTTCCCAGTTCCAGACATATCAATTAATACATTATCTATTGCATTATTAAATTTAAGTAATCCATTATTATGTGTGTATGTTCCAGCCGAATGGTCTATTGCATATCCACCAACTGTTTCATCTGTGATTGTTGTTGTTCCGCTGGTTGCTGTATATGTTCCACCTGAGTTTATTGTTAGTGAGCCGAAAGACATTGCACCTGCTTTTCCATCAAGAACTGCTGTATTTTTAATTACAACATCTCCAGTTACAGTTAAATTTCCAGATTCAGTTCCATCCCATACATCAAATGTTCCATCGTGTATTGTTAAATCATTATCAACTTGTATTGGGTGAACTGCGTTTACTCTAAAATCAACTACTCCTGCGGATTTATCTATGATTAAATTATAAAATGTTCTTGTAACAAAATCAGAAGTATCTAAAAATTGTTGACTTGCAACTGCTCCAGTTATGTTTATTGTTCCATCACCATCATCATAAACATCTGGTGTTACAAAAGCGATTGCAGCATCATTTGCAGCTAAGGCATCATCTAAATACATTGTTCCAGAAGTTAAAGTTATATTACCAGCAATTCTAATAGAACCAAATGTATGATTTCCTGAACCACCATCAAAAGTTGCGTCATTATTATTACGCATACCATAATTGACAGCTTGATTACTTCCAGATATTATTGTTCCTGAAGTTGATGTGAAGTTTCCACTGTTTGTTGTTCCAACAGTCATATTATTCATTCCTGTGGATGCAATATATGTTCCATCTAGATCAATAATAAGTGAGTTAAAAGACATATCTCCAGATTTTCCATCAATTAAGCCGCTTGCTCCAACGGTAGCCGTTCCATTAACATCTAAATCAAAACCATTAGTATCCCAAGTGAATCCATTTGTGTTAAGGTCAACTGGGCATAAAGCATCTTCTGTTTGGGTGAAGTCCGCAGTTAAATTACAATTACCTTCAATCCCAATAAAGTCTGTACGAATGTCGTGGTTTATGTTTCCAGGATCTACATGCTCAATTCTTAATTGAATTACGCCAGAATCATCAATCCATGTGTTTGGAGCTGTTGTT
>Ga0233437_1007290_pt1 | contig 10757 bp, 10 predicted proteins | sample SI_122_August201_FD_182714 | JGI IMG/M metagenome (GOLD analysis project Ga0233437, IMG submission 182714) | Seawater microbial communities from Saanich Inlet, British Columbia, Canada - SI_122_August2016_200_MG | ecosystem: Environmental > Aquatic > Marine > Inlet | place: Canada: British... | reverse complement strand
TATTGCCACATCAGACGGTTGTCATCTCGGTAGCTGATCTCCGTATTTTCAAAACGGATATTGGGGAGCTGGTCAGTCTGTCGACGGGTTTTGGCTACAAATAGGGAACCGAGTGAAGCCACTTTTTGGGTAGAGTGGTCGCCCGACTCCAGCATCTCGTGGAAGCGCTGGACAAAGTCATTGATCACTTCACTCTGGTAACCATGATCTGGATCGAGAATGGCGCGTGAGAGCATTGCAGTACGGTGGCGAATGCAAGACTCCTGTTCATGCTCACAACTCCCCTCAACAGGTGCAGGATGGAGCGCAAGAAACAGTTTACGTAGACCCGGATAACGCTGCATCAGCAGGTATTCAATGCGAGAGTCTTCCAATATTTCAGCAGTGTGACGTTGGAAGGGGCTGAAGTTATCCGCAATAATCCCTTCGGTCCACTCACGGTGTGCTGCAATGTGTGCCAGCACTGCACGGTAGCGGTTCATGCCGCTGATGTCGTTTAGCGGTTCGTAACTATCCGGTATACGGATACCATCTGCAGTGTAGTAGGGACGCGGCTTCTCATAGGGGTTGTATCCACGCGAATAGGGGACCAACTGCTCTGGGTTATCCCACATTGCACGCATGTAGAGGTCTAACTCTCGCTCGCTATCGACAAACAGGGTGCCACTGCGCTCCTTCATCAACATCGCCTTGCTGTCGGCGGTCTCCAGAGAAAAATACTCTTTCTGTCGTTCTGGATGGTTATTGTAGTACTTGATGCCGTAGTTAACCCAATTCAACAGCCCGCTAACCGAAACTTGATGAAGCAGATAAGGCGCTCTTTGTAGAAACTCAGGAAGGCTAGGGCTGGGGAAGGTGGAGTGGTGACCATGGATCGAGCCAGCGGTCTCCTCTGCAAGGTGGTTGACCAGATCAAAGTACTCCTCCATCTGCTCTTCTGTTGGCAGGCAGCGAGTCACCTCATTGAGTGAGTTGAGGAAGGGGTTAATGGAGTTACCATTGGGAGAGCGAGACATAATCCAGACCTGATCCGCACTCTTCTGAATGATGCTTTCACCAACCCGCTCGGCCATCTCTGGCATCTCTTCCAGAAAAACCATAACTGGCTCTACCCCTCGACCGATCATGCAGACTGTGGAGGCACCTGCAAGATAGGCCTCAACCGCCTCTTCTGAGAGGCGGCGTAGCGCATCCTTGATAAAGTCCTCAAAGTGCTCATCAATCAGCGGGAATTTGCAGCGCAACTGTTCGCGATAGGTTTGCAGCTCTTCTTCGTTCATTATTTGATCACCAAATCTTTAATGGAACCAGTCTGTTATTTGGCTAACTTAAACTATCACCCAAAAATTGCATCAACCGAGTGATCCAGTGTTTCACGAATATCTGCATCATCGGTAATCGGGCGCACCAGCGCCATACGGCAAGCGGCCTTTGCCCCAACACCTTGATTCATTAAGTTGGCTGCATAGGTCAGCAGGCGAGTAGATATACCCTCGTCTAGGCCATGCCCTTTCAGGTTGCGAGCAGTCTCGGCAATTTGCACCAGCTTAACTGCGGTCTCTGTGTCGATGTTTCCTTCTTTGGCAACAATCTCAGCCTCTAGTTTGGCAGAAGGGTAATCAAAATCTAACCCAGTAAAGCGCTGTTTGGTGGACTGCTTGAGATCTTTCATCAAGCTCTGGTAACCGGGGTTGTAGGAGATCACCAGCTGGAAGTCGGGGTGTGCATCGAGCAGCTCACCCTTCTTGTCGAGGGGCAGAGTGCGGCGGTGATCAGTCAGCGGGTGGATCACAACAGTAGTATCCTGACGCGCCTCTACGATCTCGTCGAGATAGCAGATGGCACCAATGCGTGCAGCCACCGTCAATGGACCATCGAGCCAGCGGGTGCCGTTGGCATCGAGCAGGTAGCGACCGACCAGATCTGAGGCGGTCATATCCTCATTACAGGCAACAGTAATCAGTGGTTTCTGGAGTTTCCAAGCCATGTGTTCAATGAAGCGAGATTTACCACAACCCGTTGGGCCTTTTACCATGACGGGGAGACGGGAGTTATAGGCTGCCTCATAGAGGGTGATCTCATCCTCCTGTGCCTCATAGTATGGCTCGTCTTTGATCAGGTACTGGTCGGTATTGATATCGCTCATGATGGAAACTCCAAAATAATTGGTTTGAATTTGTTCAGAGAAAGATACTACAAAATGTCTGCTTTATCTTTATCGGAAGAAACTGTTTAACCTGATAAAAAAGGTTGGTTATTGCCCGAAAAAGAGACCCCGCGAGGGGGTCTCTTTCCAGTAGAGGGTGTTCTTACTTATGAACGCCCAAACGGTCTCTCCATCCTGGGAAGATAGAGTCAGCATCATGAGGGAATGACTCGAACGCGCGAGCAAACTCTTTATGATCCTTCGCAAACTCGATAGGGTCTGCACCCTGCTTCCAGCACTCATAGGACTGACGCAGAGAGGTTGCACCAGCAGCTGGGCTGTCGATGTGACCATAAGAACCACCACCAGAGGTGTTGATGATGTTACCGTGACCCAAGTTCTCAAAGAAGCCTGGCAGACGCAGTGCGTTCATACCACCGGAGATGATTGGGGTGGTTGGCTTCATGCCGTGCCACTCCTGATGGTAGTAAGGACCGGTTACGCTATCACGCTCAATCATATAAGCGATGATCTTGTCGTCCTTGCCACCTTCCATCTTACCGTAACCCATTGTGCCCACGTGGATACCAGAAGCACCCATCAGGCGAGACATCTTGGCTAGGATAAACGCCGTGTAACCACGCTTGGAGCTAGGTGAAGTAACCGCACCATGACCAGCACGATGATAATGCAGGTACTGGCTAGGGTACTGGCGACGTGCCGTAGTAACCATACCTGGACCACCTACATAACCATCAACCAAGAAGGCAACCTTATCCGCATCAGAACCGAAAGTCTCCAGTACGAAGTCTGCACGAGCACACATCTCATGGTGATCATCAGCAGTGATGTTAGCAGAGAAGAGCTTAGCCTCACCAGTCTCATCCTGTGCGCGCTTCATCGCGTCAGCAACCAGAGGGATCACCTTCTTCATTGGACAGAAGACCTGATTACCCTGAGGCTCATCATTCTTGATGAAGTCACCGCCCAGCCAGAACTGGTACGCTGCTTCAGCAAATGGCTCTGGACGCAGGCCGAGTTTAGGCTTAATGATCGTACCAGCGATGTAACCGCCAGCAGTCACGTCACGACCAAGGATACGCCATAGGTCAGAGATATCCTTAGCAGGACCGTCAAACAGCTGCAGCATACGAGGTGGTACGTAGAAGTCCTGCATCTGCAGATCAGCACAGTCACCCATACCCTGGTTGTTACCAATAGCCAGTGTCAGGAAGGAGACGATCATTGCGCGGCCGTCAATGACATTGCGGTCAAACAGGTCATTCGGGTAGGCGATCTTCATGATGCCTTCGGCTTCGTCGATGTGGTATACCAGAGCGTCTACGCCCTTGGTGAAATCGTCCGTGGTGCTAACCTCAACATTGGTGCCTGTAGAGGACTCTGCAGCGATGTGAGCTGCAACCTCTAGGTAACCGTAACCGGCTGCTGGGTGCATAGTGTACGCCACCAAAATGTGACCGCCACCGGCGAGAAGCTCATCTTCGTCCAAGCTAAGGTCTGCATAACGTGCTGATTGATCCATTCCGTTCTCCTGAAAATTAAGTCTGTATGGACTAAAAAAAATCTGTTCTAGATGAGTCCTCTCATCCAGTGCGTTGAACTGTAGTGGGGGGTGAGTATAATTAACAGTAAATCTTTTTGATGTTTACCATAACTTTTTACTTATACCTAAACATGTCTCTCAACATTACTTTTCGCCAGCTCCGTGTATTTGAGTCCGTAGCACGTCACAGCAGCTTTACCCGTGCGGCTGAGGAGCTACACCTCACCCAGCCCGCTGTCTCTATGCAGATTAAACAGCTAGAAGAGAACTTGGGCATTGCACTGTTTGAACACCTGAAGAAGAAGATCTACCTCACTGAGGCAGGCAATGAGTTCTATCACACCAGTCGCACCATTAGTCGGCAGCTGCAGGATACGGAAGAGTACTTGAAAGACCTCAAGGGGGTGCGGCAAGGGCACTTGAATATTCTGGTGGCCAGTACCGCCAACTACTTTGCAACTAACCTGCTCGCCACCTTTATCCAGCGCCACCCAGAGATCACCTTCTCACTGGATGTCACCAATCGGCAACACCTATTAGAGTCACTCAGCGCCAACGAACCTGATCTGGTCATTATGGGGCAGCCCCCAGAACAGCTGGATGCGGTGGCTGAAGCCTTTATGGAGAATCCACTGGTGGTAGTCGTCGGCAAGAGCCATCCACTCTACCGTAAGCGCACACCAATAACCCCAAAACAGCTACAGCAGGAGCGCTTTGTACTGCGTGAACAGGGGTCAGGCACCCGTACTGCACTGGAGCGTTTCTTTGAGAGACGAAAACTGACACTGGATGCACCGATAGAGTTCGGTAGTAATGAGACCATCAAACAGGCGGTACAGGCAGGGCTGGGGTTAGCACTGGTCTCTGCTCACACCATTCGCCTAGAGCTAGACGCAAAGGTGCTACGCATTTTAGAGGTGGAAGATCTTCCTATTCGCCGTCAATGGCACTTGGTCTACCGTAAGGGAAAACGGCTCTCCCCTGTAGCCGAGTCCTTTCGTCAATTTGTACTGGATGAGGGCTCTACACTGTCCATCAATTCCTGATATAATTCGTCGGGTATTTTAAATGATGGAGCTAGAGAGATGTCATCGGTATTTTTCGAGGATAACGAGCGACAGCAGCTGTTGGATAACCTGCTGGAGCATTGGTGCAAAGAGTACAGCGGTTTTCAACGCGAACAGATGGAGGAGGTGCTGTTAAGAAATTTACAGGCCTATCCCACTGACCGATTGAAGGCAGCAATGAGCGATATCCAGACCGCATAAGGGGAACTGTGTCCTTCCAAAGTCGCTATAACCAGCTACCGGAGCACTTCTACCGTGAGGTTACACCTACACCACTGAAAAACCCCTTTCTGATCTCTTGGAACCACAGCTTGGCTGAAGAGATGGGGCTGGGGGACACATTAACAGCAGAAAAAGCGGCTGACTATTTTGGCGCAATGAAGCCATTATCCAAGACCCCGCCGATTGCGACAGCCTATGCCGGACATCAGTTTGGTCACTATGTACCTCAGTTGGGGGATGGGCGCTCCATCCTGCTGGGAGAGTGGAAAAATGGAGTCGGGGAGCACTGGGATCTTCATCTCAAAGGGGGAGGACGCACCCCCTATTCCAGATCGGGGGATGGACGCGCCGTACTACGCTCTACCATTCGAGAGTACCTCTGCAGTGAGGCGATGCACCACCTAGGGATTCCCACCACCCGGGCACTCTGTATGGTAGGCAGCGAAGAGGAGGTGCATCGGGAGTCAATTGAGTATGGAGCAACACTGCTACGCACGGCACCTAACCATATCCGTTTTGGCACCTTTGAGTACTTCTACTACCGACAGGAGTATGAGCCACTACAGCAGCTACTTAATCATCTAGTAAAATTTCACTTTCCACAACTCAATCAAGTCGCCCACACACAGCAAGCGCTGGAGCTGTTCAAAATAGTGGTCACACGTACAGCTCAACTGATAGCGCAGTGGCAACTGGTCGGTTTTGCTCATGGTGTGATGAACAGCGACAACATGTCTATTCTAGGGTTCACCATCGACTACGGCCCCTATGGTTTTTTAGACCACTATGAACCCGGCTTTATCTGTAACCACTCCGACCATAGCGGCCGTTACGCCTTTAACCAGCAACCCGAGATTGCACAGTGGAATATGCGCTGTTTGGCTCAGGCACTGCTCCCCCTACTTGAAGAGGAGCCCGAGGCGGGGGCTGAACTGCTACGTGAAGAGCTTCAAAACTTTCAAACACAATACCAAGCAGCCTACGACCACGGACTCTCCGCCAAACTGGGGCTGAGCTTTCGTGAGGGAGACCAAACTCTGCAACTACAGTGGCTGCAGTTATTAGAGTCGAGTCAAGCAGACTACACCCGCTCCTTTCGCGCTCTAAGCGACAGCAATAAGAGTCAGCTACAACAAGAGATTGGGAATCAGGCAGGGCTAACCACATGGTTATCCGCGTATCACCAACGCCTACAGTCAGAGGCCACTACAACAGAAGAGCGTGCTCACGCTATGAGACAGGTAAACCCCAAATATATCTTGCGAAATTATCTGGCACAGCAAGCCATTGAGCAGGCAGAAGCGGGGGACTACCGTGAGATTGAACGCTTACTGGAACTGTTACACAATCCCTATGATGATCAGCCTCAATTTGAAAGCTATGCAGCAACCGCACCGGAGTGGTCAAAATCACTTTCAGTCAGCTGCTCATCATAGATAATTAGCAATCTGGAAGAAGTGAAGTTTTGCATTAAAAGCGAAGGAGCGAATCGACACTGATCTGAAATCGGCTCTCCAGATCAAACTCTTGAATAAGCTGTTCTGCAGCAGGCTTACCGTGAATACGCAGCACCTCAGAGAGCAGCATGCGGATCGCATTTCTACTGTAGCCACTGGATAGGTCAAGTTGCTGATTCAGATAGTTACGCGCATCTTCCGGCGTCATTTTCTACTACTCCAATAGATTCTATTAATAAAAACAGATTGCTGAGACGTATATTTTACAGTAAATCTTGACTATAATAGTTGGCTATTTAAAAAATAACAGCCTAACCCCATTCTCTCCTACAAGGAGAAGGGGACAAAAGTATGAAAAGAGACACAAAACGATTCATAGACAATGACTGAGGAGAGCCATTCGATGTCAAATCGCGTAACCATTACAGATCACGCCACAGGAAAGTCGATTGACCTAGAGACAATTGAACCCACTTTAGGTGCTCGTCTAATCGATATTCAGCCACTATTTCGTGAGCTTGGGCTGCTGACCTATGACCCCGGCTTTACTGCAACCGCAAGTTGCTCCAGCACCATCACCTACCTAGATGGAGCAAAGGGAGAGCTGCTCTATCGCGGATACCCTATTGAGCAGCTGGTTGAGCAGAGCTCTTTTATTGAGACCTGTTTTCTCTTGCTCTGTGGTCACCTGCCCTCCAAGGCTGAACTGGACCAGTTCTCCAGTGAGGTACTTCAAGAGAGTCTGCTGCAGGAGGAGATGAAACGCTTCTTCGAGGGGTTTCGCCCCAATGCACATCCAATGGCAATTATGGTTGGCGTAGTCGGTGCACTCTCCGCCTTCTATCACGATTTTCAAGATATTCATGACCCACAAAACCGCAAGCACTCAGCCAAGCTGCTGGTAGCCAAAATGGCGACCATCGCTGCCTGGAGTTATCGCTACGCCAACGGCCTGCCCTTCACCTATCCACGCGGAGATTACAACTATGTGGAGAATTTCTTACATATGATGTTCTCTTTACCCACCAATGATTACACCCCAAATCCATTGGCTGTGCGTGCACTGGAGGTCATTATGATCTCCCATGCCGACCATGAACAGAATGCATCCACCTCTACAGTGCGCCTAGCGGGTAGCTCTGAGGCCAACCCCTTTGCCTCTATTGCTGCTGGAATTGGTTCCCTCTGGGGGCCTGCACATGGTGGCGCCAATGAGGCGGTCATCCGCATGCTGGAGGAGATTCGTGCCTCAGATCAACCCTTAGAGCACTATATCGAGCGAGCCAAAGACAGAAAAGATCGCTTCCGACTGATGGGTTTTGGACATCGAATTTACAAGAATTATGATCCCAGAGCCAAGATCTTACGAAAACTTTGTCATGAAGTTGTTGAAGGCTGTAAAACCACCAAAGAGACCCAGGAGCTGCTGGAGTTGGCACTGAGGCTGGAGCAGGTTGCCCTGGAAGATGAGTACTTCAAGCAGCGCAAACTCTACCCCAATGTTGACTTCTACTCAGGGATCATCATGCTCTCTATTGGTATTCCATTGAACATGTTCACCGTGATCTTTGCGATGGCAAGAACCGTAGGCTGGGTCTCACAGTGGAATGAGATGTTTGGCGATGGTCACTCCAAAATTGGTCGCCCTCGCCAATGTTATACCGGAGTAGAAGAGCGTGATTATCTGCCGATGAAACAACGTAAAAAATAAGCGCTTTCTTGATGTTTTGTTGACTGATTTTGCCCTGCAATAGTACTATTCGGCTCTATTAACTTTAAGGCATCTCCATAACCTCCATCATGACCAACCCCGGCTTTGAAAAAAACCTACTGAGTGGAAACACCCTCAATCGACGCATTCTGGTGATTGATGATGACCCCGGTATTTTGCAACTCTACCGGGCTACCTTCAGCAGCAATGATGATATTGCAGCAGAGTTTTCAGACCTGACTGGAATGGAGATGATTGATGATGGCTTCTCTTTTGAGTTGACAACCGCAACTCAAGGGGAGGAGGGGGTTGAGCTGGTGCGTACAGCTTTTGAGCAGGGTCGCCCTTTTGCGGTGGTTTTTCTCGATATTATGATGCCCCCCGGAATCGACGGACTGGAGACTGCAACCAAAATCCGTGAGGTTGATACCGAGGTCCACATTGTGATCTCTTCAGCCCATTCAGATTATAACCCCACCCATTTCCGTGGTTATGTCTTTGGTCACCTCTACTTTATGCGCAAACCAATCAACATATGGCCTATAACGCCAGCATGGGGTGGAACCGAAATCAGCAACTACAGAAAGAGTTGAATAATAATCTGGCCTATCAACTCTGGCTTAACAAGCTATTTGACACCTTACCCGTTCCGGTCATTGTGATTGATATTGAAACCCATCAGGTATTGATGAACGGGGGAGGAATTCAATCTAACCACCAATCCACTACCTGTTATCAACAGCTCTACCACCGGGATACCCCCTGTAGTGATGCTCAGGGAGGCTGTCCATTACAGTCCATTCGCGAGAACGGTGAACCTGTTGTGGTTGAGCACTCACATATTGCCCCCTCCGGTGAGCTTCGCCGTTATGAGCTGCACAGCATTCCACTCCATAATGAGCAGGGTGTGGTACATCAACTGCTGGAATTCTCCATTGATATGACAGACCGAGTTCAACAGCTCACAGAAAAAGAGACCTTGGTGCGGCAACAAAAGCAGCTGTTTGACACCTTCCGCTCTACTGCCCACACCATGAAAAACTCGGTCAGCTACCTCAATGGAATGGCCGAACGTATTGCTAAAATTCAAGACCGTTCTGGTGAGTTAGGGGAGTTACTCAGTGATGACCGGGTACAACTGATCCAAGAGCAGGTATGGATGATTCACACCATGTTGCAGCTGGCACTGGGTAATGCGAAAGAGAGCGCCAACCAACAGGCCACACTCTCTATCCAACAAAAAATTGAGGAGACGCTCTCTCTCTTCTCCATCTCTACCCTAGGCAAGGGGAAACAGGTTGCGCTACAGATGGTACATGGTAGCGATCTCTGCATCAGCATGACCCCGATTGACTGCCAAACCCTACTACAAAATTTGCTCAACAATGCCGCCGATGCGGTCGATCAGTATATGAGTGAGCTGCTTTCCAGTGGGAAGCCTGAGGATATTGAGCTATTAATGGAGATTCAGGACAAAGCACTGATTGGGCTACAGGTGACCCATAACAAAAATGAGATCCAGATTGAGGTCAGCAACCAAGGGGCAACCATTCCCGAGAAGCACCTAGAGTCAATTTTTGAGCAGGGCTTTTCCAAGAAAAAAAGTGGCAATGGCGTTGGCCTCTACGATGTGCGGCAAATTTTACGCCAATCAAACGGCTCTATCTCCGCCCGCAACCATGAAAATAGCGTAATATTTTTGGTAACGCTGCCAAGAGTAGATTGTGATTCATGAGTACTTGTTAGATAATTAAGAACATCCTTATACTGAACTATGTAATTTTTACGTAATACTTCTAAGAATATGAGCGAACAAGCCGCAACAATAAATTATGACCTTTTGAAGGAGAAGCTGAAGCCTCTACTCTCTAGAATGACTCTGCTCGTCGTTGATGACATGCCAATGAACATTGACAGCTATCGGATGATTTTGATGGAACTGGGCATTCCCCGAGAGAATATTCATGCCGCTACCAATGGCTTAAAGGCCTTTACTGCACTTAACTCTATCAAACCTGACTTGGTATTGGCCGACTGGAGTATGCCGGTGATGGATGGACTCACTTTTGCAAAAAAAGTCCGTGAAAGCAAACGCTACAAAGACCTGCTGATCTTAATGATCACCGCAGAGTCTGAGGCTGACCTAGAGGAGGCACGTGGTTATGTGAATGCCTTTCTCAGAAAGCCAGTGCGTAACATGGTCATTGAGAACATGATCCTCTCTGTAGTGGCAAAAAAACTGGCTGACCCCAACCACCCCTTCGGCAAAAAAAAATAATATCTAAAATACCTGCCTGTTGAAGAGCTCCTATACGGCGGCAACAGTTGCCTGATCACGACCATACTCTTTGGAGCAGTAGAGTGCTTCATCGGCACGTTCAATCATCTGCTTGCCATGATCTCCACGCCCCGCCCAAGTGGTTACACCTGCACTCAAGGTAATGTGTAGATCTGGATCAATCTCAGGGCAGCGATGCTGGCTACAGTGGCTGAGAATAGATTCAACCTTACTAATCGCATCTTCCAGAGGGGTATCCCGCAGGATCAAGGTGAACTCTTCACCACCATAGCGATACAGGCTATACATTAC
>Ga0233437_1007288_pt1 | contig 10763 bp, 6 predicted proteins | sample SI_122_August201_FD_182714 | JGI IMG/M metagenome (GOLD analysis project Ga0233437, IMG submission 182714) | Seawater microbial communities from Saanich Inlet, British Columbia, Canada - SI_122_August2016_200_MG | ecosystem: Environmental > Aquatic > Marine > Inlet | place: Canada: British... | reverse complement strand
AGTCACTGATTACAGGAGAGTGTTTTGGTATTCCATCTTTTGCTTCAGTTTCAGGTTCCATTGGTTTAATTACCATGCCCGGTGCTGCTTTTGGCCCGGTTATCGCAGGAATGATATTTGATATGACCCAAAGCTACCAATGGTCATTTATCCTGTTTGCATCGGCCAGTTTTCTTTCAGCAGGCATTATATATTTTGCCAGACCGCCTGTCTTCCCCGGGAAATGATCTCATTTTTTCAACCCCGGGTTTTTTTATGATTATAGTGTTTCCAGGCCTGTTTTATTTTGATCACAGATATTCACAAGGATCATTTATAGCGGTTGCCAAAAAGATTTTCTGAATGAATTTAAAAAAGTCCTATACTTTTATTCTTGGAGGATGTTAAAAGTGCACCAAATAAATTGGTGCACTTTTTATTGAAATAGAGGATCATGTCCCACAAATTTTTAAATCCTGCAAACCAGCTTCCTCTGTAAAACACCTATTGATTTCGTAATTGTTCAGCTCGTTAAAAAAAATCATCCCCAAAGCCCTGTCTGATGGTATTTGCAGGAGGTTAAGCGTTTAGCATCGAAACAAATATCCATCAGACAGGGCGGTTTCAAGCGTAAGAACTGAATAATTACTTGATTTCTTTATGAACCTGCTAGGCAACGATCTTTCTTGCGAATTCAACAGCTTTTTTCTGAACTGAATCACCTAAGGCATCCGGTGTTGTGCAGGAACCAATAAACAGTTCTCCTGCATTAATCGCCTTGTGGTATTTCTGCATACGTCCAAAAGCGTTAACCATGCCTTCTGCATTATCGTCATAGGGTCCGGCGCCTGTCGCAACAAGGGCCTGACGCTGGCCATCGATAAGAGATGCGTGATCCGGTAAATTAGCATTGGTATAAAGGCTGTATGTTCTGTCAATTATTGCCTTTATCTGGGCAGAAAATCCCCAGAAATATAATGGGGAACTAAAGATAACCAATTGTGAATCAATCATTTTTTCCAGAACTTCAGGTACATCATCTTTTTGAACACAACCGATGGCATCTGTTTTTTCCTTGCACTTGCCACATCCCATACACCCCTTTAAATTTTTAGGATGCAGGTAAATTTTATCCACTTTATGACCAAGGTTTAAAAGCTCTTCTTCAACCCAGGTTAAAACCCTGGCAGTATTTCCTTTTTTTCTGGCACTTCCCTGTAATATGGTAACGTTCATCGCTCCCCCCTTATTAAATGTTTATTTTTCGTTCACGGTATTATCTATTTTATGCGGAATGGTTTATATCATTCTACAATTTATTATTCCAGCCATGGAAGCAAATTTATCATTTGTATCTTCTTTTTTGCAAATTAAAGTTTGCAACCATATTCAACCCTGATGAGTTAACCTTCATGTTAAAATGAAAGAAAATCAACAATCCTTACATCTTTTAAGGGACAATTTATATCTGAAAAAATTATTTGTCCAATGAATAGTTTTGATACAGATAATCAAAAAATCTAATCATTAAGCAAGGGATGAGCCGATTATTTTGATTTAGTGCCGGCGGGCCACGTAAACAGTACCTTCAGACGAACCACGGGTTAAAGGATTATCAAACTCAATGGTGTGTGAGTCAGCACTTTTAAACACCCTTCCCAAAAGCTTGGTAAAAGAGTCTTCAGGGAAACCATCTGCCCAGAGGCCAAACACGCCACCCGGTTTCAAATGCTGTGCCAGCTCCTCTAAGCCTTCCTCAGTATAGAAACGTGAATTCGTCTGGTGTAACAGGTTAGTCGGACTGTGATCTATATCTAAAAGAATGGCGTCATGTCTTTTTGCAGGATATTTAGTATCATAGCTTTTCGACGTGTCCCGGGACAGGGCGAAAAAATCAGCATTTACAAGTCTGCAGCGCGGGTCTCCCATCAGGGTTTTGCCCAAAGGGACCAATCCTTTTTGGTGCCATTCGATCACCCCCTCTAAGTACTCTACAACAATGAGCGATATTACACGCGTGTCTTCCAATGCAGAAACAGCCGTATATCCAAGCCCGAGTCCACCGACCACAACATCAAGATTTTCTTTTTCCAACACGCCAAGGCTAAGCTTGGAAAGCTTAACTTCTGCCTCATGAAACAAGCTGGTCATTAAAAAATACTCACCAAGCTTCACCTCATAAATATCAAGGCCCCCGAGTTGAATTAAACGGCGCCGTCGCAACATCAAGTCTCCTAAAGGTGTCGGCCGAGAATCTAATTCTTCGTACATCAAACTCATTTTAAAACCTTTTCCATGACATACCTCTTTGTAAATTTATGCATCCATCCTACCATACTTAACCCTAAATTTTTATTTGGCCCTATAATAGATATCCAAATATTTTTTCAGAATATCGCTGACAATTCCCCTGGCGGGAAGTGTTGCAGCCATCCCATAAACAGGTGCCATTCCTTTTTTTGTATCCCGTGTCATTTTTACTTTTTCAACAGAGAGTTTCAGGTCATCAATAAACCTTTGACAAACCCCTTCCCTTGTATGCAGAAGGGTAATGGCAATATGAACACAGGAGGGCTTGTGAAGGCCGTTGAGACTCCATCCTTTTTGACTCATTTCGTCAAGTACCCTGTAAATATTAAGTTTTTTTGAAGCAAAAGCAATTACCCACAAGGGTTTTCCAAGGATATATAATTCCGGGATATCACAAATTCCCTGTTTGATTTTATCTGCCGTATCCATTATTTTTTGGGTGGCGGTAAGATATCCTTTTTCACCAATAGATAAAAGGGATGCCCAGCAGGCAGCGCTCAATGCTCCTGGTCTGCTTCCGGCAAATGTGGGGGAAAAATAAAGACCACCGGGCCAGTCAGTGGCCGTGTAGTACTGGAAATGCCGAAGTTCCTCACCGCGATACATGATAACAGAGGTGCCTTTGGCAGCATATCCATATTTATGGGTATCTGCTGACATGGAGGTAACGCCTTTAAGCCTGAAATCAAAATCTGGGATATCAAATCCTAATTTTTCGGCAAAGGGCAGTACAAAGCCGCCAAGACATGCATCCGTGTGAAAACCAATATTATGTTCCAGGGCAATGCCTGACATCTCTTCTATGGGGTCAATAGTACCATGGGGAAAGGATGGTGCAGAACCCACAATAGCAATGGTATTTTTATTGACAGCTTTTTTTACCCGGCTGATATCGGCCTGAAAATATTCATTGACACGAATATGCTGCATTTTGATATTAAAATACTGGCAGGCTTTGTCAAAGGCGGCATGGGCTGTTTCAGGGACAATGAGTTCCGGTTTTTTTATATTTTTTTTAGCCCGGGCAAAATCCCTATAGGTTTTCATGGCAAGAAGTATACTTTCTGTTCCGCCCGAGGTTACCGTGCCGCATATGGGGTCATCAGTTTTTTTTGACGACAGCATGGTGGCTGTCATTTCAATGATTTCAGCTTCAAATTTGGAGGCACTGGGCCAGAGATCGGAATGCAGCGGATTCATTTGAGATGTAATTGCATAGACCTGGTTTAAAAATTCAATATGTTCCTGGTTGCCATGGTAAACGGCTCCAGAGGCATAGCCCTGTTTCCATTTATCTTCTTCCCTTGTATTCATTTCTAGGATCTGGTTAAGGATATCATCTTTTTCAAGTGGTGTTTTGGGAAGGCAGGTGTTTGATTGAAAAGTGTCTTTATAGGGTTTTAAAGTGATCTCAAGATCCTTCATAACTTCATCAATCTCTTTGTTGACCTTATTTTGCACATAGGGTATTTTTTTTAAATATTTTTCAAAAAAACAGGATAATTTTTGGGGAATGAGATTAAATAGTCTTTCAATCATTTTTATTTGTTTAACCTTTTATATATTTTTTTATTCTGTTTATAAATGGACTGGTATTGTTTAAATAATTTTTTATAGAGCTTACGATTTTTTTGGCTGGGTATAAAAATTGAGTCATATTCGGTTCTTTCAGGTATTTCATCAAATTTAATGTATCCAAGGGCAACAGAACCAATTAGCCCAGCTCCCCTTGCATTTGCCTGGATGGGATCTTTGACCCTTCTAATCGTCCGGTTCAAAATATCGGCGTGGATCTGGCACCAGAGATCAGATTGCGCTCCGCCGCCGATAATGTTGATATTTTTCATTTTCTTTTTAATCATTTTTTCAACATATTTCAGCAGCCATTTGGCGTTAAAGGCCACGCCTTCAAAAACTGCTCTGACCATGTGGGATCGTGTCGTAGTTAAAGACATGTTGTAAAACCCCGATCGGGTATCAGAGTCGTCAACGGGGGATCTTTCTCCATTCAGCCAGGGGGTGAAGATCAGGTTGTCACACCCGGGAGAAATTTTCGCCGCCATTATGTTAAATGCTTTGTGTACATCTTTAACTCGTTTACAAGGTGTCAGTTCATCTTCCGGATAAATGATATTGTCCCTTAAAAAGTTCAGAGCCTCCCCTGCAATGTCCTGCTCATTGACCAGAAGGTATTTTCCGGGGATAGCAGACGGCAGAGCCCCCATATTATGGAACAGGTCTGTTTTTTTATAGGGCAGGTGACACAACAGCCACCCTGATGTACCCACGTAAAGATGACCTGCAAAATCATCAATGGCACCGGAACCAATGGCGGCTGAATGAATATCAGGTGTTCCCATGACAACCCGGGTGGATTCACTGAGACCAAGTTCCCTTGCAATCTCTTTTTTTACAGGACCTATGATATCTGTGGATCGTTTCAAATCCGGCAGTTTTTCCCTTGAAATACCAGCCATTTTGATCAGGTCATCGTGATAATGGATATTGTTAATATCCCTGTTATCTGTAACCCAGTGCAGGGTAATGGATTCATTGGAGGCAAAAAATTTTCCTGTAAGTTTCAGGTTTAAATAATCCTTTGGTTCTAAAAATTTATAGGTATTTTTATAGATATCGGGAAATATTTTTTTAATAAAAAGAATGTGGGCAATGGGATCTTTACCGGATCGTAAGGGGATGCCGCCCGTCAGTTTCAACCACTTATAAAGCTTTGAAATACCATACCCTTCAATTTTAATCACACCATCCGTAATTTCTTTCACATGGGAAGCCCCCCTTGCATCCATCCAGGTGATGGCATTCATAAGGTGGTTCCCGTTCTTGTCCACGGCCACAGTACCAGACCACTGGCTTGTGCAGCAGATGGCCAGAATATCATGGACAGGGACAAGATTTTTAGACAAAAGCCTTTTGGCTGCTTTGACAATAGCCTGCCACCAGTCATCCGGATTTTCCTCAACCCCGCCATTGGGTAGAAAAATGGTGTCTGTCTTTTCAAATTCATGATCAAGAACATCGCCAAGCATAGAGACGATAGCAACTTTTGGGCCTGAAGTACCCAGGTCAATGGCAAGAACGTACTTAGTATCTGAAGACATTATCCTCCTTAACAAATATTTTTTATTTGTATGTAATCATGCATTCAAAGAACAAACAAGCTTAGTTTGAAACTTAGTTTGAAACATAAATAGAAAAAATCGTAAAATTTTAATTGGAATTTAAGGATTAATACAATACTAAATTACAAAAAATAGGCGGATATATTTAAAATAATTGCTATTGCGAAATTGTGGGCATTTTCCAAATTGCCCAAAGTTTCAATTTGAGAACATTGAACTTTTAGATCCAAATTTTAAAAATTAATTCTATGGCTAAAAATTTAAAATACCAGATCTTGTGGTTGACATTTATAGGAAATAATCATGACTTCACGTTAGTTCTCACCTCTGCTTTGATGTTGAGCACCCAGCACTTCTTTTGGAAGTTATTACCGGGTTCTTGAATTTGCTCGTGGGTTTTTATATCATTATTGCGGACCTTGGTATTGCCGAATTTAGATTATGAATATCTTTCGAAAACATGAGTACTTTGAGCATCCTGCCTTTTCATGGAAGACAAATTGTTCTTTCAGATGTACCTCAAAATTATAATTTCCCCGAATTGTATTTTATATATTGATTTAAAAGTGTATGTACAAGAATTGATTTGGTTTTTTTAATTATAACATAGAATCAATACTGTACTCTTTTTAGCCCTATCAACAGCAGTAGAGTCACTCTTTGAAGGCGAAACCAATTCGTTTGATATTTCAGGCAGTGTATCCAGCATTGCTTGAGCGTATATGCTCTTAATTGCATAGTTCACATTCTGTGGGAGGCTTCCGGATATTTTAAATGCTGTTTTTGCGTTAAGCATAGCAATAATAACTCCAAGGACATTGCCATTTTCATCAAGCAAAGCTCCTCCTGAATTCCCAGGTTGAACAGGCACGCTTATCTGATAAAGCCTTAAATCATCCTGAAAACCAGTAAGACTACTTATTGTCCCTTTGGTATATTTTGCATTCACACCCTGTAAACCTGGATTTGGAAATCCAATTGTAAAAGCATCCTGTCCCATTTGGGCTGACCGCTTTGATGAAAATGCTATCGCTGGAAATGAACCATATATTTTTAATAACGATAAGTCATTGTTTTTATCATCACGTACTAGTTTTGCAATATAGGTATTCCCTTCATAAACTATTTTAATTTGCTCTGCATCTTTAATAACGTGATGGCAAGTTAAAATATATCCATCTTTTGTGATGAAAAATCCTGTTCCTGAACTGCTTATCTTTTTTTCAGTATTTGAAATTGAAGGAGATTGTTTTGTTTTTTGGTTTGGATGCTCTATTCTGTATTGAATCTCGGCTGCAAGCTCCTGTGCTTCGGATAATTGATGAGGAGATAAATATTTAGAATAATCGTCTCGATTTTCTATTGCTTCTTTTCTTAAATATTTTCCAGAATTATTCGCTACGGAAATACTACTCCAAACATAGGCAAATTTATAATTTTGTGGAGTTCCCTCACCTTTACCATATTTAATTGCAAGGTTATATTGAGCAAGAAATACCCCTTGCCTTGCAGCTTTTTTATACCAATAAACTGCCTTTTGATTATTTTGAGTTATACCTTTCCCAAAATCATAGAATTCCCCAAGCATATATTGTGCATTAGGGTTTGGTTTATCTCCATTTTCTACAATTTTTTTATACCAATAAAATGCCTTCTCATAATCTTCTTTTTCATGGTAGAGGTAGTTTGCTAATCTTTTTTGAAAATTCGTATCAATTGTATCTCCTAATGAACCAAACTCAGATTTAGCACCCAATGTCACCCAATATTCATAATTATTCATTTGAGATTTATCTATATCACTCAATATGTTTATCAATTTAGTACGTGCTTGCTTCTCTTTACCCACCCTCCGTTCGCCATTCCAGTATGCTTCTTCGATGGCTGCTATATAATATAAAAACAAGCCAAGCTTAATATTTTTCTCGACTCCAAGCCCTTGATATAAGAGTTCGCCAAGGTATAGACATATTGATGAAAAGTTATGTGAAGTATTGCTGTTAGAAATGATGCCAAATGCTTTTTCAAAAAAAGTATAGGCTTTTTCATAATTTTGTTTAACACCATATCCATAGAAATATATAAAGCCTAGATGATAATAATTAGGGGAATGCCAGGGATCTTTAAAATTACATCCTTGGTCATAAGCATATTTTAACCAATAACCGGCTTTTTCATAATTTTTAGGAAAATCAGAAAAACCGTTAAAGAACCGCATACCAATTGAGCAGATGATATCAGCTTGTTTATACCAGTATAGAGCTTGTTCTGAATCTTGATTAACTCCATGCCCTAAATCAAACAGAACTCCCAACATTTCTTGTGCATCTTTATTCCCCTGATTTGCTGACTTCTTAAACCAAAAAAAAGCTTTTTCAAAATCTATCGATTTTCTGAATTTTTCTATGGCATTCTTAATGTTCTCCGGTAAAGAGGTAAATTCACTATCGTCAGCATAATAAAGTTTTCCCATACGATATTGTGCTTTTGGATTACCTTGGTCTGCAGATTTTCGAAACCAATATAAGCTTTTAGTAAGATCTGAAGGCACCACTTTTCCTTCATAGTACATCTCTGATAGTTTTAGCTGAGCATGACTATCTCCCTGTTCAGCTGCTTTCAAGGTGTCCTCAAACTCACCGCCAAACAACACAGGAGCAGAATATAATAAAAACCATAAGGCAATTATCAGTATTTTTTTCATTCGCTTCTCTCCGTCATTTCACAGTATTTAACTTCGAAAAATCAAAAGCTCTTGGTACTTCTATCCCGATTTCATTCGCCACATTCATAAATGTAATTTTTAGGTCAGCAGTATTATCAATTTTAATATTTAGCAAATTAGCATAGGTGCAGATAGAATCAGCTTCACTTTGCTTAATATAACCTCTTTCTATAATTTCATCGTAATTTCTTAGTGTTATTATTTTACCTATCTCAAATTTTTGATTTTTATAGATCCCTGAGCTTACAAAATATAAAGTCGCATAGGTTGCACCAGCCAAAATCGCTACAAATGCAATTGCTAATATTTTTGTTTTAAAGACCTCAATACTATTTGGAACAAAAAGTATATTTATAAAGGTTAGTGCGAATGCCCCAATAATAAAGATGAAACCTGATATGCTGTCTGCTTTTTGTTTAGCTAAATTTTCTATCTGTGGGACACTGAAATCCCAGTACATAGAAGATTGTTTTTCCATTATTTCTGGTGATATGCTCAAGATGCCAATCATGACGTATATAGAACCCAACGTTCCAAAAATAGTGGCAAGTAAGTTTAAAAACTCATTTAAGTTCATGGTTTGCTATGATAATGGCTGTTATTGATATAATATTTTTTCTATCCTTTATTCCATTATTAAAAACTTTGTTCATAATAATTTCAACGCTTTGTTCAATAATTAGACTTTATTCAATTTATTATATGAAGTCAATCGGGAACTAAATTTTTCAGCTAATATTTTACTTGGGTTGTGGTGTTCAATGTGTCTATTATGAGTCGCCCAAAGCCTTTCCAATAAATGTATAGACTTCTTTTTCCAGTTCACAGTGACATTCAAATTTAACCCGCGACTCATTGTATTCAAAGTCTTATCATATCTATTTTTGTTACCTACCACAAAATGTTGTGTTTAAGATTAAGCTGAGGATTGATTTTTTACTCAGCCCAGACTATTAACAACCTCGGGAATCCTGAATCAAAACTCTACACAAGATGCAATTGACAGGAAATTTTTGATTACCCATAGAGTCAATCAATTTTTTATATAAACTCTGAATGGAAATTAGTGGCAATGGATTCAAACCATTTGGCCAAAATGCCAAGGTTGGCATTTTGGCCAAATAGAAAATTTATCCCAAGGTTTTGCAATTGAGCAATTTGAGCAAAGGTATGGTTGGCATAATAATCCCTGCTCCACATTTGTGAGGACAGCTTGAACACATGGGCAGACGAATCCTATGGACCCCGGATATTTGAAAAGGTTTATAAATACTTGCGATCACCCTGGGGGAATACTATTGATTTTCCTTTAGCCGTTGCCTGATTCTGCGGGGAAGTTTGGAATTTAAATTGTTCATTAAAAATTCTTTGAACTCTGAAAGAACTTGAATCCTTCCTTGAAAAAACTTTATTTTTTCAGGTTCATTTGAAGCATTTTCAAGATTTCTTTTGGCTTCAATTAATTTGTTAGTCAACTTTCGGAGTCGGCTTTTTATCGTAAAAAAATCATCTTTATATACACAAGTTTTATAATATTTGAAAGTATGTCATGCTTAATTGATATGCATATCCAACACTTTTTTATTTTAAGTGAATGAAAAATTAATGACTATTTTAGGTAAGCAAATATTTAAAATCCATAAAGATCATTGAAAATACCACTCAAAATGGTAAAATAGCAACTCCTGATTATACAATTTGCAAATAAAGAAAGGACACTTTGTGAAATCCACAGCCCTTGAGGTAAATTTATCCGATACAAAAGTTGACATTATCATTGACTCAAAATATCAGATTTTTCTGGATATTTTTTCATCATATTTCGGAATCTTAAACAGGATGAATATTTTTTTAAAAGAATTATCCCATCCCTACAAAAACTGGGAATTTATTGTCAGCGAGGCCAGGCATCTTGGTATTCATTATTTTTATATGTACAAACCGCATTTAAAGGGAAAGAGAGCACTGGAACTATTCGTAGATATTTTTATAGAGTCTTTTGAATCAGATTCAAATTTAAAAATAAAAACAAATGCGGCTGATAATTTAATGCTGTTTTTACAAGTAATTGTCAAAGAATCCGGACAAGAGTTAGACAGGTTTTTACCTGTTCTTGAAAAGGCCGTAAAAAAAATTGAATCCTATGAAGGCAAAGATTTTTATTTTTTTGTCAGATCATATTATCAGCCGGATAAAATTGCAGAAAACTTGTTAATCAATATTAAGAGTAATGAAACAATTTTTAAATCCTTAAACCCATTTTTGGTGAAATTTTATGATTCTTCATTTGATTACTGGTTGAGACAAGAAGACCCAATATCCTGGATTGGTAAGAGTATTGATGTAAAACTAATTAATGACAGGGTATCGCATATATTAGAAGATGTTTCACATAAAAATATATTGAAGTGGCGAAAAATGCTTGAGTCCATAATTCAAACCCTGGATAAGGAGCCTCGCCATGCAACAAAACAATTAACAGGCCTTGTAAGCTACCAGGGTTTTGTCAACCGGATTTGGGAAATACCTCAAAAAATAATTATGCAAACCGGTGATGATATCGAAGGCTTTCATCTGAAACTGACCCTGCTTTTTTATATTATTCATAT
>Ga0233437_1007287_pt1 | contig 10765 bp, 11 predicted proteins | sample SI_122_August201_FD_182714 | JGI IMG/M metagenome (GOLD analysis project Ga0233437, IMG submission 182714) | Seawater microbial communities from Saanich Inlet, British Columbia, Canada - SI_122_August2016_200_MG | ecosystem: Environmental > Aquatic > Marine > Inlet | place: Canada: British... | reverse complement strand
CAAGTTGACTTGTAGCGATGTATCTTACTTTGCTTCTAGGACGAAATTCAAACACTCCAGATAGCTCGTCTCGGTCAATAGGGGTGAACCCGTCAGCGGTAATTGTTTCATCTGTTCTCGGGTCATACACAGCAATGCCATTTTCAGATATCAGGGTTCCGTTGAATCCAAATTGTTCTCTAAGTTTCAGAAGACTGACATTTGATCTATTAGAATTGATATGAAAAAACCATCCTGTTGCTATTTTTTCAGCTACAAGCGCTCTGAATTCGTCCATATCCATGTTAGGTTGATATTTAGTATCAATTAGGCATCCGTCCACGTCAAAAAATACATCCATCATTTTATCCTTCCCCTGTAAAAGCGACAATTTATTGAAATTTATAAAGTTTCTGCGAAAATAAGTAAAAATAAAAAAATAACACCGCTAAGCGGTGTTTAAACTAACTTTAGTCAATTACCTTGTTAAGTGGGTATTCGACTATTCCCTCAGCTCCTGCATCTTTCAATCCAGGTATAAGTTCCCGTACGAGTTTCGTGTCAACAATCGTAATGACATCACACCAGTCAGAATCACTAAGCTTTGAAATTGTTGGGTTTTGCAGAGCAGGCAAAACTTTCAGCACCTTATCAAGGTCGTCATTACGTACATTCATCATAAGACCAACCTTTGTTTGTGCTAAAAGAACACTCTTTAAAAGCATTGCAATTTCATTTATTTTCTTCTTCTTCCAAGGGTTTTTGATGCTGTCGTTGTTTGCAACCATACGTGTTGTAGATTCAAGAAGTGTATCTACAATTCGCAAATTGTTTGCACGAAGCGACGAACCAGTTTCTGTTATATCTACAATTGCATCAACAAGTCGTGGAGTTTTGATTTCTGTAGCTCCCCACGAAAACTCAACTTTTGCAGATACGTTGTTGTCTTTTAGATATTGCGTCGTTAGGTTTACAGCTTCTGTTGCTATTCTCTTTCCTTCCAAATCTTTGACGGATTGTATAGGGGAATCATTGTGTACTGCAAGTACCCACTTTACAGGTTTGCGTCCTTGCTTAGAGTATATGAGCTCTTCTACCTCAAATACATCAGCCTTGTTTTCTACTACCCAATCTCTACCTGTTATACCAACATCCAGTACGCCATCTTCTACGTACATAGCGATTTCTTGTGCTCTTAGCAAGACACACTCGATTTCCGGATCATCAATTGTTGGAAAATACGAGCGTGACGCTACGTTTATGTTGTAACCTGCTTTTTTGAATATTTCAAAAGTAGCTTCTTGTAGACTCCCTTTTGGAATACCCAAGATAATCTTCTTTTCTCCATTTTTAGTTAGACTTTTCATATTTCTTCTCCGGATCGAAAACTTTTTTTCCAATCTCTACAGGCTCTCCATCCACGAGCTTACTGTAGAAACACGACCTATAGCCAGTGTGGCATGCGGCATCTCCTATCTGCTTTATTTTTAGCAGCACAGTGTCTTTATCACAGTCTACAAATATTTCTTTTACTTCCTGTATATTTCCTGAAGACTCTCCCTTCATCCACTGTGTATTTCTCGATCTACTGTAGTAATGTGCTTTCTTAGTCTCAAGAGTCTTGTCCCATGCTTCTTTGTTCATGTACGCAAGCATGAGTACATCATTTGTTTCTGCATCTTGTACTATTGCGGGTACAAGGCCGCCTTGTTTTTCAAAATCTAGTTCCATTTTACATAACCTCCTTTACGACCTCTTCTGTTGTGAGCATTTTTTGATCACCAGTTGTCATATTTTTAAGATTTACTTTGTCTTCTTTAAGCTCATTTTCCCCTACAATTATTACATAAGGTATGCAAAGCTTGTTAGCGTATTCCATATTCTTTTTGATGTTTCTTCCAATAAGATCCATGTCACATTTTATTCCTTCATTACGTAACGTTGACATAATCTTAATGCATTCTTCAGTTGTATTTAGTGGAATAATGTATACGTCCGCTACGGATTTACGTGTTTCAACAATATTTTTTAGTTTTAGAACATCAGTAATAACGTCAAGTCCAAAACTCATTCCAACTGCCGGAACTTCTTCTGTAGACCCAAGGAACATACCAATCATCTTGTCGAATCGTCCTCCCCCTGCAAGAGAAGATGACATGCTTTCATCATTCATAAATACTTCCAAAACTGTTCCGGTATAATATGAAAGTCCACGTGCAAGTGAGATATTAAGTTGTACATTCTTAGCACCAAATAATTCACAGTATTTTAATAGTTCTTTTATTTCTTCAATACCTTCTTTGTTGGTAAGAAACTGATCAAGTTTTTCTATGATCTTATTGTTTTCACTTTCTCCAATGTTAAAAATACCAAGTGCTTTTGCAATAGAATCATCAGGTATTCCTTTTTCTTCAAGCTCTTTTCTGACCCCATCGACACCGATTTTTTTCAGTTTATCAATAGATAGTATTACAGATTCTTGTAATTCTTTTTTTACACCAGCAAAGTCAAGCATTGCATTTAGTAGTTTACGGTTGTTGACAAATATCGTGACATCTAATCCAAGTTTTTTGAAGAATGTTGATGCAAGTGAAATAAGTTCAGCATCTACACGTACCGATTTAATGCCAACGACATCTACATCACATTGCCAAAATTCTCTGTATCTTCCAAGCTTGATAGGACCATCTCTCCAAACACGATCTATTTGATATCGTTTGAATGGTTTCTTAATTTCAGGATTCATAGCGATGACTCTTGCAAATGGTATTGTAAGGTCATATCGTAGTCCGAGTTTTCTCTCTGCATTATCAGTCAGAGTATATACTTCTTTGAGTATTTCTGCTCCACCAGCATATTTACTTGCTAGTGTGTCATATAGTTCAAGCGCTGGAGTTTCAAGTGGATTATATCCATATAGCTCGAAAATTTCCTTTAGCGATGCAACTATTTTGTCTCTGACAATCTTGTCTTCTGGGAGAAAATCCCGCGTTCCTTTTGGTGTTTTTAGTGTCATTTTGGAGAATACCTCACGTAAGTTTAATGATAAAGAAGGTGGTAACCGGGAGTTGAACCCGGCCCTACAGTTCCACAGACTGTAATGCTAGCCGATACACTATTACCACCATATATTGAATTTAAATTAATTATATTAGAAAGTTTATTCTGGAGACTATCACAGATGATGAATACGACCAGCGTCCTGTAACGCCTTAGCTCCAAGTACTATTAAAGTCATCATAGATTTAGGAAAGAATGCGGTATTATTTAAATGTTTCGGATGTAGTTCTAAAGAAGATTTTTTACTAATACCATTGCTGGAGTTTTCCCCTGTCTTATCTCCATTACACCATCGTATAATTCTTGTGGTGTCATGTTTTTTGGTTCAAAAACAACCTGACCAGGGTGATATCGAGAATAATCTGATGTGATAATTCTATCTTGTATTTTATCATGAAAAGGCGTTCCAGGGTATGGCACAAGTATAGAAAATGCTGCAGTGTCCATTCCAGATGCCATAGCTATCTTATTAGTTCTTTCGAATACATCTTTATTATCGCCATCAAAACCTATCATAAAATTGCCATCAACCGCAATTCCATGCCTATGATAATTATCTACTATCGTTTTCCATTGATCTGGTGGTACATACTTATTTGAACCAGCGAAGTTTTCAGGGTTAACAGTTTCAAATCCCACTAGTACTAGCTTTACACCAGCATTTGCCAGAAGAGCAACATTATCTTCATTAAGAGATGATACAGGGTCTGTTTCTGCAAACCATTTCATGCCGAATTTCCCAACATTCTTTAGTACTTTGTGTGCATACTCCCTATTGCTCATGATATTATCATCAACAAATGCTCCAGCAGTAGAAAACTCTCTCATCCGTGCAATTTCTACAAGAGTCTTTTCAGGACTGTTCCAACTTATCTTTGTGCCATATATTTGATTCGCAGCACAGAAAGGACATCTTCCTGCGCACCCTCTTGATGCAGTGACGAGTTGAATTATAGTTTCAACGTCAGGTTTAACTAAGTCCCTTATTGGAGAAGGTACCTCACTCATAAGGATGTGTACGCCTGCATCATTCTCATAGAGAGGTTGTAATCTGCCACCTTGGAAATCATTTAACAATTTGGGCCATAAACGTTCAGCTGGACCTTTAACTCTGGCATCTATATATGGTGCATCATCAAGGTCAACAACCGTTGGATGTATGCCACCCCATACAATTTTTGCTCCTTTTGCTTGATATGTTTCTGAAATTTCTCTAGCACGGCCAGCTACACTGGTCATTACAGATATTGCCACTAAATCAGGTTCCCAAGAATAATCCACATCTGATGCATTTTCATCTGTTACTCTTAATTCTACATCTTCAGGGGTAAGAGCTGCTAGCACACCCATCGTTAAAGAAGGAATATACATACCAACATCTACAAGTTTGCCCGGCTGCGCTCTAGGTAATATTAATTCGACTTTCATTGTCACTATAAAATGAAGATTAATTGGTTGTATATAATTCTTTGTATAAATTCCATCTATAAAGTAACCGTAAATATAACGGAACCATATAGTAAGGTTTATAATATTCCGTAATATTCATACAATTATGGTTGTATATAAATGTGCAATTCTAGCTGATCCCAAAAGCAGAGTATGGGAGTTTGCAAAAGAAATTTATACTAAAATTTCAGCGAAGAGTGACCAATTCTCACTTAATCAAGTACACATAAATAAGTTTAGAGATGGAGAAATTAAGCCTAAAATAGAAGATAATGTTAGAAAGCATAACTGTTTTTTTATACATGATTCATCAAAACCTCCAACTGAATGGCTTACAGAACTTGTACTTGTGAATAATGCTTTGCAAGGTTCTTCTGCGAATGAAGTTACTAATGTGTTACCATATTTGCGATTTGCAAGACAAGACAGAAAGGATGAAACTCGTGTCCCTATTAGTGCTCGTGTTGTTGCAGATATGATAGGTCTTTATGCTGATCGTGTAGTTAGTATTGACGTACATAATCCTGCATTACAAGGATTCTACAATATTCCATTTGACAATTTACTTTCGTTCTCAACTGTGATAAAGTATCTCAGAGCTAATCATCCAGATACGCTAGAAGATGTTATGGTAATGAGTCCTGATGCTGGTGGTACCGAACGTGCCAGTGCACTTTCTAAAAAACTTGGTGGAACAGGTGATATAGCTGTAGGCTATAAACGACGTGTGGAAGCAGGGAAAGTAGCTGATTTGAAAATACTTGGCGATGTCCGTGGCAAGAATGTATTCGTTGTCGACGATATTATTGATTCAGGTGGCACTTTAGTAAAAGCATGTGAGGCGTTAAAGGACGGTGGAGCAAGGAATGTGTATGCCTATGCTACCCATGGGATATTTACAAAAGGAACAGAACATCTTACAGCATGTTTTGATAAAGTATTTGTAAGTGATACATTAATACGCGATGGGAGTCAAAATGGCGTAGAAGTAATTCCATTTGCTCCTTTATTTGCTGAAGCGATATATAGAATTCATATGGGAGAAAGTTTAAGTCAATTGTTTGATGGAGATTATAGTTTGTAGATTCTAAGTTAGTAGCAAAGATAGATGGACCAAGCGGGATTGTTTGAGTGTAGCGAAAACTCGAGAACTTTAGTTCGAAGATGTTCAAATCCCACACTTATCTAATTTTGTTTCGCAGAAATAAAATATGGACCAAGCGGGATTTGAACCCGCAATCTCTCGGCTGCCAGCCGAATATTCTACCGGATTGAACTATTGGCCCTTACGTGTGCTTGAGCGACAAGCGAAACACACCTCTTTTATTCAACCTTTTGTAAAAGGTTGCTGGACCAAACTATTGGCCCTTATACGGATAAAACTATAGTTATTTTATAAAACTTATTTTTTGTTGCAATAACTACCAGTTAACAATACAAAACTATATTAATAACTAAAAACTAGGCATAAGCATGGTAGTACTCAAAGACAAACCAGAAGAAAAATGTGGAGTTTTTGGAGTTTTTGGAGTAGAGAGTCCTGCAGAATATATCTATCTTGGATTACATACATTACAGCATCGTGGTCAAGAAACTGCAAAAATAGTGACTGCCTCAAATGTTAAATTTTATGAGAAAGGTGGCAAAGGTATAGTCAATTATGTTTTTACAAATGAAAAGCTTCAACAATTTAACGGCCATATGGGAATTGGGCATGTTAGATATTCTACACAAGGTGGCGCTGGGTACAAGAATGCACAGCCATTAGGTGGTACAACAAAAAATGGAACAATCTATCTTGCGCACAATGGTCAATTCGCAAATTCCCATCTTATAAGACGTAAACTTCAGAATGAAGGAGTTATTTTTATGACTACAAGTGATACAGAAGTTGCTCTACATCAATTTGCAAGATCAAATGGCGCAACCATAATCGACAAAATGCGTGATGCATTAAAAGGCATAAATCCTTCATATGCATTATTAGCATTGACAAACAAGGAAGTTATAGCAGTAAGAGACCCAGCAGGAATAAAGCCACTTGTGATTGGCGAACTTCCAGATGGAGGAATTGTATTTTCATCAGAAACAGTCCCATTTCAAGCTTTGAATGCAAAGTATGTAGGTGAAGTACAGCCGGGAGAAATGGTTATTGCTGACAAGGATGGATTACATTGTGTTCAATTATTTCCAAAGCAAGAATCGCAACAATGTATTTTTGAACAGATTTATTTTGGTCATCCTGCAAGTTTTATATTTGGAAGCAAGGTTACGGTTGGAGAAGTTAGAAAAGAATTTGGAAGAATGCACTATAAATTATATCCAACAGATGGCGATGTAGTTATTCCAGTCCCGGATTCCAGTAATCAAGCTGCTTTAGGTTATAGTCAAGATTCAGGAATTCCTTTTGGTTTTGGGCTTATCAGAAGCCACTATATTGGAAGAACTTTCATTCAACCTAGACAAATAGACCGTGATGCAGGGGTTTTAAAAAAATATACAATAGACGAAACAGAAGTAAGAGGTAAGCGTGTAATAGTGGTAGACGATTCCCTAGTAAGAGGAACCACTTTGAAAAAACTAGTAATATTCCTAAGAGAAATGGGAGCAAAAGAAATACATGTTAGAATAACATCTCCACCATATGCACATAGTTGTTATCTTGGTATAGATACTGCAGAAACTGGTAAGCTTCTTGCTGCCAATAAAACTGTCGATGGAATACGTCAGTATATAGATGCTGATTCACTTGTGTATTTTTCCACACAGGACCTTCTTTCTAACAAGTATCTTACAAATAAATATTGCACATTTTGTTTTGATGGACAACAGAAAATTTTAAGGCACTAATATTTAGACCGCAGAACCAAGTGCAAAAAATAGTGTTGCAGCTAATCCCATCATGATTACAATCATAAAAACGATATATTCTGTGATAGATACAAGTATTATCCAGAGGAGCCCTACAAGAAGCCCTTTCTTCCATTCAATTTTAAACATTAGTATTGGCAATGTAAAATAAAGTATTACATTTACAGATTGTATACCTATTGAAAAGAAAATTCTCAAAAATATATTTGTGGTAAAAAATTCGCTTACCCAGTATAGCAGAGTAAGTGATCCTACTAATACAGAAGGCAACAATGCTTTCTTATAGCGTATGTTGGATTTGCATATGATTCCAGCAAGCCACAGAAACAAAGCGTTAAGGAACATAGAGATGAGAACTACGGCTATTGTAATTAATATCACTATTGGCAATGGAAACATAATAGAATTTAGACGAGTATACTATAAAAACTTTTCTTAAAAGAATGGTAAAATCCCAGATCCCCCACCAATTAAAGGCAGTAATAGCACCATTATTATCACTAGAGCAATCAGTCCCGATATCCATCCAAACGCCAACCAGATAACTCCTATACCTATGCCTTTTCCCCAATCTAATTTCAAAAAAAGTTTTGGCATTATTACGTAGGCCATCAAAGCAATTAGGGAAAATAGTTCTTTAAGGTATTTGAAAATAGCTCCCTTCATAAATATAAAAGGAAGTGATGCAGCTTTTATGAGAACCGTTGCAACAATTGCTATTATGGTTATTAGAAGCGCTTTTTTAAAATTTATTTGAACTTTTAGTAAGTTTCCAGCAAGTTTTAACAATAATGTTTGGACAATAAAAATAGCAATGAGAGCTATTATTAGTATTGATATGATCAAAGGTCGATTTATTGGTGGAAATGATCCCATAACATATATTAGAAGTATATTTGTATATAAACCTTATCACGAAAAAAACATACCAAACATTTTTTTCTTAGGTACACGTTTAAACCGAAGAAATTTATTCAGCTCCCTATCAATACCATCATAACCCTCAAATAATTTTTCATCACGTCTAAATACAGCAGAATGATGAAGTGATTTTCCACCTTTTGTTGTCTTGAATTTATGTTTCTTATGAAGCATCTCGTGGTACATAATATAGTCAAGCAAGTGTATAGGAGATTCCTTAAAGAAAGAAGAAACAGTAATAGTGTCATTTCCATATTGGTAATGGCCAAGTCGTCTTCGTGATGCAGTTCCCCAGACAAGGTTCGCTATTTCAATTACGCCAAAGAAGTACTTGTCATTGACTCTCTCAAACGATTCACGCAAAATTGGGTCTATATTGGTCTTTGGGACAGCTTTGTGTACATGTCTCATGAAGGATTCATAAAATTCGATATTATTTTGTGGATCTGCCTTAAATTTAAACAATTTTAGCATAAGATGTTGCAACATTCCTATCTGGATATCATCATCAACACTTTTCCATTCGTATGCCATCTTAAAAGTAAAACTTCTTCCACCACGTAAATAATGGACATTTGCATTATAAGACTTGAATGCACGCGAATATTTCAGCTCAAAGTTATAGGAAGAACCATCGACATTGGGATATAATTTCCGAAAAGCATCATTACAGAGTCGACTCATGTGTTATCATAATTGACGCTTGTTTAAAACGCTTTTCACAAACTTTAAAAGCGATGTTTGATTCTTGAGGTATATGTCAGAAATAACCGCAAAAAGACGGCATGAGTTAAAGAAGTTCATAAAACAACTTTCAACTTATCGTGGACGTCATACGGAACTTGTCACTGTTTACGTGCCAGCAGGCTATGAATTATCAAAAATAATTAATCATTTACAGCAAGAGCAGGGTACTGCTACAAATATCAAGTCATCAGGGACAAGAAAAAATGTTATTGATGCTCTAGAGCGTATGATACAACACTTGAAACTCATACCTCATACGCCACCACATGGACTTGCAGCGTTTGCAGGGAATGTTGCAGAAAGAGAAGGACAAAGTGATGTAAAAGTGTGGTCTACTGAACCTCCTTTACCTCTAAATATCCGAATATATCGTTGTGATAAGGCATTTGTTATGGAACCATTAGAAGATCAGGTTTCAACAGAGAAAGTATATGGTCTTGTGGTTATTGATCAGCGAGATGCGGCAATTGCAGAGCTTCAAGGTAAAAAAATAGTGCTAAAGAAAAAAACACATTCTGAAGTTCCTGGTAAAATGCGTGCAGGAGGACAATCCGCCCCACGTTTCGCTAGACTTAGAGAAGGTGCAAAAAAAGAGCATTATAAGAAAGTTGCTGATTATATGAAAGAGGAATTTCTTTACAATAAAGACCTTGCTGGAATTATAATAGGCGGTCCATCGACAACAGTACAAGATTTTCTAAACAAGGATTATATTACTGGAGATCTTAAGAAGAAGATACTTGGAACAAAAGATATATGCTATACGGATGATTTCGGATTACAAGAATTGCTTGATCTTTCTACAGATATTTTAGCATCTGAAGAAGTGGCAGATGAAAAAAAGATCATGAAAAAATTCTTTGAATTATTGAATACTGAACTCGGAAAAGTTGCATATGGTAAAGATGACGTCATGAAAGTGCTTGAAATGGGAGCTGTTGATAAGTTGCTTTTATCTGAAAAACTTGATGACGAAATTATGGAAGAGTTTGAAGCTAAAGCAGAGGAGCTTGGAACTGAAGTAAAGATTATTTCTACAGAAACTAGAGAAGGAGAGCAGCTTAAGCAAATGGGTAAAATTGCAGCAATATTACGTTATTGTGTTGACTATACAAAGTAATTTTTCCATAAGTTTTATATAGTATAAGTATATAGTGTAGTATAAGTTTATAAAATGAAAAAGATACTTCATTATCCAAGGTTAGATACAATATTGAACGTTGAAAATCTAATAAAAGTAGCAGACGAACCGCTTTCTAAGAATGAAATTGATAGAAGACTGAAGAAAAAAATAATGCGTACAACTCTAAATGTAATTTTAGAATACCTCGAGGAGAGTGGAAAAATTGCACGGTTAAAAGAGGGAATAATATGGATTTTCCGGGAGGATGTAAGCAAGACTCTTAAAGAAAAACTCAAACAGGGAATACCTGTAGCATGAAACCTGTAATAGTAAAGTTTGAAAGAGAAGCTTATGAGGAATATAAGAAACTCCAGAATTCTATTGATAAATCTAAAAATAAACCAACAAATAAACAATTACTCTTTTCGATAGATAATGCAATTAACAATATAAAACTAAATCCATACTATGGGAATTTGATTCCTAAAAAGTATCTTACAAGTAAAGTTATAGATAAATATGGTACAAATAAAATATTGCGCGTAGAGCTTGTTGGATATTGGAGACTTCTATACACTCTAATAGGAGACGAAGCAAGGATTATAGCGTTCGTGC
>Ga0233437_1007285_pt1 | contig 10766 bp, 9 predicted proteins | sample SI_122_August201_FD_182714 | JGI IMG/M metagenome (GOLD analysis project Ga0233437, IMG submission 182714) | Seawater microbial communities from Saanich Inlet, British Columbia, Canada - SI_122_August2016_200_MG | ecosystem: Environmental > Aquatic > Marine > Inlet | place: Canada: British... | reverse complement strand
TCTACGTGAGACACGAGAAGAGCTTGGGGAAGAATTTGCGGAGATCGTAGAGGCAGAGCTCAATAAAGACGAAAGCTTTATAGAACTTAACCGAATAAGCACCGATGACATATCTGTAGCTAACTTTGGTGTAATAATAGATGAATCGGCATTGAAAGAGATAGAACTTAACTCATCCACTGGTGGAAGTATAAGGTTGATCTCAAAGAGTGATGTAGACAATATTCGCGAGCTAAAAAAGACAGACAGAGAAAATGGCGTCCCAGAAGATGAGGTGGTAATGTTCCCAGACGACATAGAAGCGGTAAAGCTAGCATTTGAGAAATTCTCCTAAATTTGACTAAATAAATTATCTATAGTACAAATTAAGTCTAATGACTAAACTTTTAATCGTTGAGTCGCCTGCAAAGGCGAAGACAATTGCAAAATATTTAAATGACATTCCGGATCAAACGGATAGTTTTGTCGTGACTTCAAGTGTCGGGCATGTCCGTGACTTACCAAAGAGCAATAAAAAAGCGATAGACATTGAAGCAGGTTTTGTTCCCCATTATGAAATCTCAAAAGGTAAGGACAAGGTAATAGCTGAAATAAAAACTAAAGCCAAAAAGGCAAATGAAGTACTACTCGCAACTGACCCCGACCGTGAAGGTGAGGCTATTGCATGGCATTTGAAGGAAGTATTAGGTCTCAAAAACCCTAAGAGGATTGTATTCAATGAGATTACAAAAGATGCAGTACAAGAAGCAATAAAACACCCAAGGGAGATTGACGATAAACTTCGTAAAGCACAGGAGGCCCGCAGAATACTTGACCGCCTCGTAGGTTATGACCTTTCAGGACTTATTTGGAAAAAGGTGCGGTACGGACTCTCCGCAGGCCGTGTGCAGTCTCCTTCACTTCGTATAATAATGGAACGCGAAAGAGAAATACGCGCATTTATACCAGAGGACTTCTGGGTTATAACTGCTGATGTAAAAAACAAAAGTAATTCCGAGTTCCCTCTTACATGTTCTGATGAACCAAGAGAGGAAAAAGAAATGCAAAGGATTATGGATGCTGGAAAGAAAGGTGCTTGGAATGTAACTGATATCAAAGAAAGCGAGATGAAGCGCTCTCCCCGCGCGCCCTTTATTACCTCAACACTTCAGCAAACTGCCAGCACACGACTTGGATACGCTCCGTCTAAGACTATGGGTATCGCACAGAAGCTATATGAAGCTGGGCATATAACCTATATGCGTACAGACAGTACTACTATGTCAAAGCAAGCACATGCTCAAATAATAAAAGTAGTAAATGACAAATACGGAAAGGAATATTATATGTCGCGTACATTTGCCAAGAAAAGTAAGATGGCTCAAGAAGCCCACGAGGCAGTAAGACCGTCTGACATAACAAAAGACTCTGCTGGAGCTACAGAGGAGCAGAAAAGTCTTTACAGACTCATCTGGCAGAGGACAGTAGCATCACAGATGACAGATGCAAAACTTCTTAAAATGAAAATGATTGTAAATGTAGCGGACGGCTCTGTGCCAGACTTTACTACTAACGGCTCACGAACACTTTTTGACGGCTGGTTCAAAGCAGACCCTGACGCGCGCGGTGAGGATGTAGAGCTTCCAAAGGTAGATGTAGGTGAAACTCTTAAACTTATAGAAATGCACGACGAAGCTAAGCAGACTCAACCACCGTCACGCTACACTGAAGCAGGCCTCATAAAAGAACTTGAAAAAAGAGGTATAGGCCGACCTTCTACTTATGCATCTATTATGCGTACATTAAACGACCGTGGTTATGTAGAGAAACAGGGTAAAACTCTTTTCCCTACTGACACAGGGGACGTAGTGAGTTCATTCTTAGAAGAAAACTTTGAAAAATACATAAGCGACTCGTTCACAGCTGAGATGGAAGATGAGCTAGATGAGATAGCTTCAGGGGAGCGTGAATATGCAAAAACTCTTACTGACTTTTATGGACCTTTCACAAAAGAGGTAGATTCTAAAAAAGATATTGAAAAGATTACAAACATGGGTGATGCGCCAGAAGAGTTTAAATGTCCAGAGTGTAAAGCGAATATGGTTATCAAACTCTCTAAAAATGGAAAGTTCATGAGTTGTTCTCAATTTCCCAATTGCCAAGGTGCAAGAACTATAGAGGGTGAAGAGCTTGAAGGACCAAAAGAAACTGGCGAGGATTGCCCGAAATGTGGACTCACCTCTCCGGATGAAAAAACTAAAACTGGCAAAATAAAAAAGAAAGAAGGTGGACGGCTCGTAGAAAGAGACGGACGATTCGGAAGGTTTATTTCCTGCAATAGATACCCCAAATGTAAGTTTATAAAAACCTCTCCGGAAGAAGAGGCTAAAAATAGAACAGGGGTTAAATGTGGTAAATGTAAAGATGGTGAAATGTCAGAACGTCGTGGGCGGTTTGGGCTTTTCTACAGTTGTTCTGATTACCCAGAATGTAAACATGCTATAAAAGCAAAGCCTACTGGCGCAAACTGCCCGATGTGTAACTCACTAATGATGGAAGGCACAAAAACCATCCCTGAGCGCTGTTCAGACAAAACTTGTCCAAATCACAACCCACACAAATTGGATAAGAAATAAAAACACCTTATACAAGGTGTTTTTATTTGCATTCCGAAATTAAAGGCATATTATAAAAATATGAATGTTAAAGATATCTTAAACCTAATGGCTTCCCCATCTGAGGAAGATATAAAGCTTGTAGAAAAAGCCTACTCTTTTGTTGAAAAGGCTCACAAGGATCATAAAAGAAATTCTGGCGAGCCATACATAATTCACTTGTACGAAGTAGCAAAGATACTCGCAGGACTTGGCATGGGGGCAAAGACCATATCGGCAGGGCTTTTACATGACTGCATTGATGACGTAGGTGTAACAAGCGAACAATTACAAAAGGAATTTGGGGACGAGATTAACCGCTTAGTACTTGGAGTTACAGAACTTGGACTTTTGAGGTACCGAGGACAAAAGAAACATGCTGAGAGTTTGCGTAAGCTTTTTGTAGTTACCTCTCAAGACATACGTGCTCTTATTGTTAGTCTTGCAGACAAACTTCATAATATGCGGACCATAGAACACAATACGAAGGAAAGCCAACAGAGGAATGCTCACGAGACACTTGAGATATACGCACAGATAGCGGACAGGCTCGGTATGGGGCAAATGAAAGGAGAACTTGAAGATTTAGCATTTCCTTATATTCACCCTGAAAAATATAAAGAGGTTTTAAAGCTACGCAAGGAACGAAACAAAGAGACATTAAAAAGACTTGCAAAGATAGACCGCTCACTTAAAAAAGAACTCGCAAAGAACAATATTCTGAACTTTAGAACTGACTATAGAATGAAGCGGTTATATAGTTTATATAAAAAACTTGAAAGAAAAGATAAAAACATAGAAAAAGTGAGGGACATTTCTGCACTTCGCATAATAGTACCAACAGTAAGTGACTGCTATCAGGTGCTTGGAATAATACACAGTGTATGGCAACCGCTCCCAGGTAAAATAAAAGACTACATATCCTCCCCTCGTCCTAACGGATACAGAAGTTTGCATACAACAATCTTTACAGGAGACGGTGGGCTTATAGAGATACAGATACGAACAGAAGAGATGCACCAAGAAGCAGAGTATGGCATTGCTTCACACATGGCATATAAAGGTACATTTGATAAAAAAAGAAAGGTATCAAACTTAGTATGGATGAAAGATTTATTCTCTTCAAGGATAGCAAATACTATAAAGAGATTCCGTAATGGCAAAGGTGAAGAGGAAGTAAAAGAAGAAGTAAAAACCTCAAGCCGAAAAAAGAAACAGAAAGAAAATGTACCGGTATACCCAACAGATAAAATACCAAAATGGATAAAACAAATCGCAGAAGAACAAAAGAGCGTTCCGGAATCAAAAGAATTTCTTAATGATCTTAAGTCAGACTTCTTTAACTACAGAGTTTTTGTATTTACACCAAAGGGTGATGTGATAGACCTACCTGTAGACTCAAGTGTTATTGATTTTGCATATGCTATACACTCTGACGTAGGTAATCACTTATCGGGTGCAAAGGTCAATAGTAAATTTGTATCTATAGATACAAAGCTTAAAAACGGAGACATAGTAGATATAGAGACTAAGCCAGCGAGTCATCCAACAGTAAAGTGGCTTAAGAATGCAAAGACATCTACGGCACAAAGACACATACGCAACACTATAGCTGAATCTGAAACTAAATAGAGAAGTTTTTTATAGAATATAGATCCTCGTCTTCTGCTTCTTCTTCTTTTTCATTTTCTGATCTTTCGTCTAAGGCAACTTCTTCTAGAAGCTCTTCTTTGTTTGCATCTATAAACCTCTCTACTTCTTCCTGCCCTTTTGAGCCTTCTTCTTTATTTAAAATATCTAAAATACCACGCAGGTCATCTGCAGAGAAAAAGTCTATAGTAAGCTTACCTCCAACTTTTCTTTTTTCTATTTGTACTCTAGTACCTAAAGTATCTGTAAGTTGATTCTCAAGATCAACCATCTCTGGGTCAAAGCGCAATGACTGTTTTCTTACTTTGTCTGATGCTACTCTCCGTGAGATCGCTTCTGCTTCACGTACTGTTAACTTCTTTGCTAGTATCTCCTTAAAAAGAGCCATTTGTTCTTCTGCTCTACCATTTAGCATCATTACAGGGCGTGCATGACCTTCTGCTATATGTCCTTCTGCAAGCGACTGCTGAACTTCTTCGGGGAGTGAGAGAAGTCGAATAGTGTTTGAGACATACTCACGACTTTTACCAACCTTCTGACCCACATCGCTATGTTTAAAATTAAATTCATTCACAAGACGTGAAAAAGCATGAGCTCTGTCTATGGCGTTTAGATCTTCACGCTGAAGGTTTTCAATAATAGCGAGTTCAAGTTTTATTCTATTGTTTTCTTCATCATTGCCTTCAAAGGTTTTAATTATTACTGGTATCTGAGATAAACCCGCTATGTGTGACGCACGGAGACGGCGCTCACCCGCTATAAGTTCGTAGGCTGTATCAAGACCTCCACTGTCTGTTTGAAACTCTTTACGCGTTACTACAAGAGGTTGGAGCACACCGTACTGACGGATAGAGTCCGCCAAATCTTTTATCTTTGATTCATTAAATTCTCGCCTAGGTTGATACGGGTTTGGCTTTACTTTGTCTAGCTCAATCCAATAGATTGAATCATTATTAAATTGACTTATTTCGCTCATATTATTCCAAATTATATCATAAAAATTTCGCGCGGGAAAAGGACTTTCCTCGGCGTAACGTAGTGGAGCGGAGGAGGGTCCTTGAGGAGTGCGAATTGATTTATATAAAAAATTTAAGTACACTACAATCATTGCCTTCTACTGCCGGAGTGGTGGAATTGGTATACACGTACGATTCAAAATCGTATGCCGCAAGGCTTGTGGGTTCAAGTCCCACCTCCGGCACAATTAAAAACACCGTCGCTTAAGCGACGGTGTTTTTGTGCTTAGATTTTTCCTACCAAATCCATCCCCGGTTCTAATGTATCGCTCCCTGGAGTCCAGTTCGCTGGGCATACCTTATCCCCATGTTCATGAACAAACTTAGCAGCTTGAACCTTCCTTAGAAGCTCTTTTGCATTACGTCCTATACTGTTGTCATGAATTTCCATAGCTTTAAGTACTCCGTCTGGATTTATAACGAAGCTTCCTCGAAGCGCTAGACCTTCGTCTTCTATTAGTACTCCCATCATTTCTGAAAGCATATGGTTCGCATCCTCTGCCATTGGGAACTTAATCTTCCCTATTGCCTTTGATGAGTCATGCCATGCTTTGTGAGTGTATACTGTATCTGTACTTACTGACACCACTTCTGCTCCTTCCTTCTTAAACTCTTCATATAGCTCTGCCATATCCTCAAGCTCTGTAGGGCAAACAAATGTAAAGTCAGCTGGGTAGAAGAAAAGTATTAACCACTTCCCTTCAAAATCAGATATCTTCATTTCCTTTTCGTCGTTCTCATGGAAAACTTTGAAAGATATATCTGGTAATTTGTCTCCTATTTGGACTGTGTCTCCGAAACACATATCGCTACAGCAATCTAGGCAATCGGACTCGCCACAGATGCCACAATTATTTTCTTTTGACATATTTTTTAGTAGATTTAATATTAATATTAGGTATTATATCACGATGAAAGACAAAATTAAAATCATCGTAATCTTGGGTCAAACTGCCACTGGCAAGAGTGATTTAGCTGTGGAGGTCGCCAAAAAGTTTGATGGCGAGATTATCTCTGCTGACTCAAGGCAAGTATATAAAGGTCTAGATATCGGAAGTGGAAAGATCACCAAAAGAGAGATGCAAAGAGTGCCGCACCACCTTCTTAATGTAGCCAATCCTAAACGGCAGTTTTCTGTAGCGCAGTATAAAAGGCTAGCTGATAAAAAGATAGAAGAGATTAGTAAGAAAAAGAAATTACCAATAGTAGTAGGCGGTACTGGTTTTTATATTCAAGCCGTTGTTGATGATTTAGTATTGCCTGATGTGAAGCCAAACCAAAAGCTTCGTAAAGAATTAGAGAAAAAAACTGCAAAAGAGCTTTTTGAAATATTAAAGAAACTAGACAAAGGCCGTGCAAAAGATATAGAAAAAGATAATCCACGAAGACTTATACGAGCCATTGAAATAGCAAAGATGCTTGGTAAAGTGCCGAAGCTAAAGAAGAATTCAAAATACGAAGTACTTCAGATTGGTTTAAAACTCCCTGAAGATAAACTAAAAGAGAATATTAAAAAGAGGCTATTTACTAGAGTAAAAAAAGGGATGGTGGCAGAAGTAGAACTCCTGCACAAAGAAGGGCTTTCTTGGAAGAGATCAGAGTCACTTGGACTTGAATATCGCTTCTTAGCACAGTTCCTACAAAGCAAGATTAATAAAGAAGAGATGCTAGAGAAAATACAGACAGAAAGCTGGCAGTTTGCCAAAAGGCAGATGAGGTGGTTCAAGAGAGATGAGAGGATAAAGTGGTTTGGGCCGAGCGAGGTTTTAAAGATAGAAAGAGAGATTAAAAAATTTATAAAGTAAACACCTCAACGTATTGAGGTGTTTACTTTTTGCGGGCCCACCAAGACTCGAACTTGGAACGACGGTTTTGGAAACCGGAATTTTACCATTAAACTATGGGCCCCTCTATTACCTTTTAATCAAAAAGGAGCACTTTAATGCTTCTTTTTAGATTATATCAAAATTGTAGGTAATTCCTATTTTTTACCTTCTTTGTGCTCAGTTTGCGCTTTACACCACTTACAATACTTCTTGAGCTCTATTTTACGCTCAACTTTCTTCTTATTCTTTCTGCTCCAGTAATTGATTCTCTTACATTTGGAACATACTAGTTTTATTAATCTTTCTTGTGACATATTTATTATTTATATTGAGAGCTTACTATACTCAATTTAATTATTTAAGTCAAATAAGCTCTATCTACTTTTGTTGTCTATATATCTACGAACTTCATTTCCATCTTTGTCTTTTCCTACTAATTCATAGGGAGCTCCTTTTGAGTCCCACTTTACGAAAATATCTTCTTCATCATATTCTATAAATGATTCACTTGTAGAGATTATCGAACCACCGCTTGAAGCAGGTACAGTAGCTCTACTGGGTCGACTACTACATTCTATTTCATTCCATGGGCCAAACTTTGTATTTTCGTTAAAAAAAGTTTTCATTATGGTATCTACAATAAGGAATGCTCCTAGGACAAAAACAAAGCCAATGAACACATTTGTAAATATCTTTGTTGCTAGCTTTATTTTATCAGCACTACCTCCAGCTGTGAGATACAAGAAGCCAGCATATACAAACATAAGTGTTGCTACCATTACCGATATAGTAATAATGAAAGACAGTATGTTTTGTATTAACTGTACTATATGACACATTCCACAATTCTCTTCAAAGCCTAATCCAACCTGTTTACCTTCACTGTTAAATATAGGTACAGTCAAAGCACCCTCATTGCAGGCCGGCACTATTCTGTCCAAAAAACCCTGTGCGGAAGCAGGCTCAGGTGTGACCACTATAGGTGTAAGCATTATTGCTAATACAAAAAGAAATATTAGAATTTTCTTCATTGAATTAATTATACCACCTCTTTCTTTTCTTCTACAACCTCTCCTTCCACAGCTGTTGCTTCGGCGGGCAGGTCTGTTGGCTTTTCTTCTTCTTTAGGAGCTTCTGCTTCAGGAGCCTTTTCTTCTACTGGAGCTTCCTCTGTTTTTACTTCCTCATCTGGAGCTTCTGTTGCTTCAGCACCTTCTGCTGGAGCCTCTTCTTTAGACTCCCCTACTTCCGCTGAAACATCTCTGGTGTTCTTTTTACCTCGAGATACATGTTTCTTTTTAGTTTTTATAATCCCCTCTTTTCTAAGAATATTATTAACAGTGTCAGACACCTGAGCTCCTTTTGAGATCCAGTATTCTACTCTGTCGCCTTTGATAGCCACATTGTCTCGCTTAGGGTCATATGAACCTAGGACTTCGACGTTGTTACCACTTTTCGGCCCCTTTTGTGAGTCAGTACAAACAACCCTAAAAGAAGGGTCATTTTTCCGTCCAACTCTTTGTAATCGTATTTTTAACATAAGTAGCAAGATAATAACAGAAAATCGTTTTGATATCAAGCTTTTTTCTGCTATACTCCAAGAATTACACAATCTAATGGAAAACAACGAAAATAAAGGTGAAAATTCTAATATAGAAGGTCAGATAACCGTCTCAAGGCGAGGAGTTGGTTACGTGCCAAACGAAGCCTTTGAAGAGGACATAGAAATACAAAATGACTACATAAATACAGCTCTAAACAGAGATACTGTGGAAATAGCGCTTTTACCTAAAGTAGAGGGTGAACGTCTGCGTGGCGAGGTTACTAAAATTATAAAACGTGCAAAGACACAGTTCGTAGGAACTATAGAAAAGAAAGATGGACTTTCATTCTTAGCACCTGACGACCAAAGAATGTACATGGATATAATCCTTCCCCCTGACTCAGATGTGGAAGACGGAATGAAAGTGTTAGTTAAAATGACTGACTGGACCGACCCAAAGAAAAATCCTGAAGGAAAGATACTTGAAGTATTGGGTAAAAAAGGTGAACACAATGTAGAAATGAAAGCCATCGTACTTGGGCATGGTTTTGACACAGGCTTCCCAGAGGATGTAGAGAAAGCCGCAAAAGAGATCGAAAATAAAAAGACTGAAATATTAAAGGAGGAAGAGAGTAAAAGAAAAGATTTTAGAAATGTTACGACGATGACCATAGACCCACCAGATGCTAAAGATTTTGATGATGCAATATCCCTCAAAGAACTTGATAATGGCAATTTGGAAATCGGTATACACATCGCAGACGTGTCGCATTATGTGACTCCAGGAAGCCCTATAGACAAAGAAGCTCAAGAACGTGCTACATCTATCTACCTAGTAGACCGTACAATACCCATGCTTCCTGAAGTTATCTCTAACGACGTATCAAGCCTTAACCCTAACGAAGACAAGCTCGCTTACTCTGCCGTGTTTGAGATTACAAAAGAAGGTGAGGTAAAGAGTCATTGGTTTGGTGAGACTATGATCAACTCTGATAGACGCTTTACATACGAAGACGCACAGAAGACAATTGACGCAGGTCAAGGAGAGTATTACGAAGAACTTAAGACTCTTGATGATCTTGCTAAAATTTTAAGAAAGAAGAGATTTGAAAACGGCTCTGTAGCATTTGAGCATGACGAAGTACGGTTCACCTTAGATGAGAACGGTAAGCCAACAGGAGTAGAGAGGAAAAAAATGTTTGATACAAACCACCTCGTGGAAGAATACATGCTTCTTGCAAACCGTGAAGTAGCTGAATATGTATTTAAGCTCAATAAAAAAGATTTGTTCTTCATCTATCGTACACACGATGTACCTAACCCTGACAAAATAGAAGCTCTTGAAATGTTTGTAAAAGCAATTGGTTTTGACTTTAACCCTAAAGACACAGGGGTAACTACACATGATTTAAATAATCTGTTCAAACAAATAGAAGGTGCGCCTACAGAAGAACTTATCAAAATCTCTGCTATACGTTCTATGTCTAAAGCCGTCTATGCTAACAAAAACATCGGGCATTTTGGGCTAGCTTTTAAATACTATACTCACTTTACTTCCCCTATTCGTCGTTACCCTGACCTTATGGTCCACAGAATCCTTAAAAGTCAGTTGCAGGGTAAAGAGATTCCTGCAGAAGAACTTAAGAAATACAATGCTCTTACACTTGTCTCAAACGACCAAGAAGCTGAAGCGACCCAAGCAGAGCGTGATTCTATACGCTACAAACAAGTTGAATATATGAAGGATCATATCGGTGAGACTTTTGACGGTAAGATCTCAGGTGTTGCTGAGTTTGGACTATTCGTAGAAGATGAAAATACTAAATCAGAAGGGCTTGTTCATGTAAGTAAAATCGGCAATGACTTCTACACACTTGATAAAAAAACTTATAGTATAAAAGGTGAACGAAGTGGTAAATCTTATACCCTCGGTGACAAAGTAAAAATCAAACTAATGGGCGCAGACCTAGACAATAAAACTCTTGACTTTGTGATTGTATAAACAAGATAAAATACCCTTACCTGCTCTACATTGAGCTGATAAGGGTATTTATATGCCATGAGGCACATTTTCATTCATAATGTTCTGGTATCCAGG
>Ga0233437_1007282_pt1 | contig 10769 bp, 13 predicted proteins | sample SI_122_August201_FD_182714 | JGI IMG/M metagenome (GOLD analysis project Ga0233437, IMG submission 182714) | Seawater microbial communities from Saanich Inlet, British Columbia, Canada - SI_122_August2016_200_MG | ecosystem: Environmental > Aquatic > Marine > Inlet | place: Canada: British... | reverse complement strand
CAAGCAAGTTATTTCCTTTATAGAATAATGCCGCACCTTGATGAGATGTTTGGATTTGAATTTTATCAATTTGAACAAAAACAACTTTTGTAAAAAGCTTTTTTGATTCTTCAATTAATGAATTCGCTGTTGACCATTTAACTTTTTTCGACCCAATAATTAACAAGCTTGTCGGTAATTTATTCGCAATTAACTTTTTTCTTTTTTGAACACTTTCTTTCTTTGACTTTTTTAAAGCCTTTTTTCGAATAGTTTTCTTTATCGTTTTTACCATCACAAACACCAAACGCTATTTAAATATCCTTCCAAAAACTGTTTTTGACAATGACTCTTTCAAATCGATTAAATCATCTGCAAAATGTCTTTTTGCTCCGCGCTCTTTTATTTTTCTAGAATAAAAAGACGCAATTTGTTCTTCTAATTGTTCAGAACAAATTTTGTTAAACGCATTAACTGGAATAATCGGATCAACTGAAATTACGTGTCCTTTTACTAAATCAACTCTTGCAATATCATAACCTGAAACATTGGCTGCACGGACCGCATTACTTCTTTCACTCTCACTCGTTTTGTAATACCGTCCTTTGTTTAAATCTGTTACACAAACATTACCCATTTTTCTTTCGATCGCAAAAACTTTTTCTCCAATAACTACGCACGATACTACGCACTCATCAATATATTCTCTTAACATGAATCCGTCAACATCTTGTTTTATGCTACTTACAAATTTGTTTAGTTCTGAATCTGAATTAACTACCATTGATTGTTGTACATTTTTACCTGCAAAAGATTTTGCGATTAGAGGATACGAAACTTTGTTTGCTAAACGCATAATATTTTTTCCTGACCCCGAAGTTAATGTTTTTGGAGTGTTTACTCCGTTCACTGCTAAATTAACAAATTTATAGGGTTCGTTCATACCAATAAAAAAAGAGCCTGGTTGTAAATTAACATAAACTCCTTTGTTTTGTAATTGTTCAAGTAACGGTTCAATAAATGGAGCTAAAGATAGACGTGCTTGTAAAAAAACCGCATCATATTTTGGGATGTTTTCTTCAATTGCTTTAACTAGCGTATTTTTGTGTTTGCTAACCAAACTAACTTTTAATAAACGCAAATAATTCGCTTTAATTCCCTTGTCTTTTAATGCGTTAACAAAAGGGTCTGCAACCTTCTTTTTCTCAGCTAAAACTAATACTCGCATTTGCTCACCCAATAACAACATATAAAGAGCCAAAAACCTTAATAAGCGCTTTACCCTAATTCTAGAGGTAATATGCTTACACGCAGATCTAAACGGAATAAAGACAAAAGTATGGTTGGACTAGTAGAAATCGTTGAAATAATTGGCGAAAAAGGTAGCGTACGCAAAAAAGCTTTGCTTGATACTGGAGCTACTCGAAGTAGTGTAGACGTTAAAATTGCTGCAAAAGCTGGGATTGGCCCGATAATTTCTAGTGTAAAAATAAAAAACGCTAGTTCTAATGCCGGCGGAGTTACAAGTTATACTAGACGTGCTGTTGCTGAAGCCAGAATCAAATTAAAAGGCAAAATTGTTAAAACCGGAGTAAATATTGTTGATAGACAAGGACTACCATACGCAATATTAATTGGTAGAGATGTAATTCACGACAATTTTTTAATTGACGTTAGTAGAACACATAAAAGTTACAAAGTAGGAGATTTGAAAGATGGAAAAAAATGATGGAATTTCACCTGACGAGTTGAAAGCACTCCATACCAAAAAAGAAGACGTTGTTTTCGATTATAGTGACTTAACAGAAAGTAGTTTAAAAAATATTGACGAGTTACACAAATTATTCCCTCAATGGCATAGAAAATCAGTAATTCGCAAACTAAAAAATACTAATGAAGGAAAGAACTTGCGTTTTGTTGCACGAAAAAACGGTAAAATAATTGCACATGTAAAACTTATTCTTGGAACAGGTATTCATTCACACGTAGTTAGCATTACTTCGCTTGTAGTTGATCCAAAAGAGCGACGACAAGGAATCGGAATTGGTTTAATGGAATATTCTTTGAGTAAATTATCAAAACGCGTTTTGGTTGCAACACTGGCAGTTGATTCTAAAAACAAAGCCGCGATTAACTTGTACAAAAAAATCGGTTTTGAGAGATATGGTTTACTAAAACAAGCGTCTAAGATACAAGGCAAATTTGTTGACAACTATTTAATGGAAAGACAGTTTTCTTAGAAACAAACCAACTTATTTTTTCTTCTTTTTCTTTGTGAAAAGATATTTTATAACGTCTTTTAGAGAAATTATTGCCCAAACGGTTTGTAACGCAATGAACGGAACACTCCCGATCAACACAGCATAAATTCCTAGCAAGTACGCTCCTAAAAAATTTAGTAAATCAAAGTAGTATGTGTCCGAAGTCCACCGATGGGTTTGATTCATAAGAAAAGCAACTAGAATTAATAACATTCCAATAATTCCTATTGTTAGATTCAAATCTAATACGAACATTCTAATGTAACCACTTTCGAATATTTAAACTATTTGAATTTTGATAAATTTGAAATCTTAAATCCGCAGGATTTAAATATGATGAGACTCATAAGAATTTATGGATTACAATGTTTTTACCAAACCAACACAGACTTTTGGAAGCGCTATTGAAGATTCTTCTTTGTTACGCGCACTTGTAATCGTTTTAATCTCTGGTTTGCTAGCCGCTTTTTTCTTTTCGTTAACTGGAATGGGAAATCTTGCATTAGGATTAATCGTTGTTTGGGTTATTGTTCAATGGTTTGTTCTAAGCGTGTTATTATTCGCATTTGAAATATTATTCTCTGGGCAAAAAAGACAATTTGTTCGTGCTGATTTTAAAGCAGCTGCAACAGTTGCCGGGCAATTATGGTTATGGGTTTTGTTACTCGAAGTAGTTTTACTTGTTTTTGGAAGCACTTTGTTCTCAATGGCACCAATGATTGGAATCGCAGTATTGATTGTTATCGGCGTAGCAATGCTAATTGATTTATTTATTGGAATCCGTGTTGTACTAGATAGTTCTAATGGACGCGCGTTCTTAGTTTGGTTATTATTATTGATTGTTTACGGTTTAATCCTGTCTTTAGCAGGAATAATCGCAAGTTCAATGATTTTATTATAAATGCAAAAAAATCCTCAAATTTCTATTCAAAGAAAGCTTTTTAAATAAAAAACTAGAAATTAATACTATGAAAAAAACGTGTAAAGATTGTAAATCTCGTTTCGATGTACCAATGGATGACTTAGAAGACGGAGACGCCTTTGATTGTCCAGAATGTGGTTTAGAATACACCATAGTTTATGAAGGAGTAACACCTACTCTTATTGAGAGTAAAAAACTAGAAATGGATAATGAAGAATTCGAACTAGACGAAGATGAGGACTACGAGTGACTTAGATGCCTGCAAAAAAACACGATCCGTCAAAACGCCAAAAAAAAGCTCTTCAGAAAAACTTGTTCACAATACCCCAATTAAAAAGAATTATACTTAATGGCGAAGTAGCACGGAGTAGAAGAAATAAGGCGCGCGAAGAAGCAAAACATTCATCGACTGCCGATCAAAAAAGATCAAAACAACAAAAAATGCGAGAATGGATTGAACGCCAAGGGTTTGGGCGAGTCACGTCATACCATGTAAAAGATATTATAGTTAAAATTACTACAAAAAGAGATGCACTTAACGAAAAAGCAGATGCGGCTGCACGTAACTCTGATTTAGATGGTGCACTCGATATAAGAGAATATACCCGACAACTAGACGATGCAATAAGATTTTTAGATGGTTATTATATATCCCCGTTTAAAAAAAAGAAAACGGAAAAGTAAAAGCATTTAATTGTTTCAACCCTCAAATATTATTATGACTTTAAAAATATTTAACTCGTTTGGAAACAAATTAGAAGAATTTGTTCCACTCAAAGGCAAAGCCGTTGGGCTATACACTTGTGGACCAACTGTTTATGATAATGCACATATTGGAAATTTTCGTGCATATGCTTGGGAAGATATTCTTAGAAGATACCTTGAGTACAAAGGATTTAACGTAAAACAAATAATGAATTTGACTGATGTTGATGACAAAACAATTAAAGGTGCTAACGAACAAAAAATGGCTTTGAGCGAGTACACTGAAAAATACAAGAAATCTTTTTTTGCAGATGTAAACGCACTAAATATTTTGCCGGCACATAATTATACTTCTGCAACAGAACACATTCCAGAAATGGTTAAATTAGTTGAAACTTTAATGGAAAAAGGTTTTGCTTATCGCGGAGATGATGATAGTATTTATTTTTCAATAAAAAAGTTTCCCGCGTATGGAAAACTAGCAGGGATTGATGTGACCAAACTAAAAGATGGTGCAAGAATAAAGCAAGACGAATATGAAAAAGAAGGAATTGGAGATTTTGCAATTTGGAAAACTTGGGACGAAGACGATGGAACCGTTTTTTGGGAAACTAGCCTTGGAAAAGGGCGTCCTGGTTGGCATATTGAATGTAGTGCAATGAGTATGAAGTACTTGGGCGAAACATTTGATTTACATACTGGCGGAGTAGACAATAAATTCCCTCACCACGAAAACGAGATTGCTCAAAGCGAAGCTGCTACCGGAAAAAAGTTTGTAAAATACTGGATGCATTGTGAACACTTACTTGTAAATGGAAAAAAGATGGCTAAGAGCGCAGGAACTTTCTATACGTTACGCGATTTGATTGACAAAGGTTTGAATCCAAAAGCAATTAGATATGTTTTGATTAATTCACAATACAGACAACAAATAAATTTTGTAATTGATTCTGTTCACGACGCAGAAAAAGCAATTGACGGGATACAAAGATTCATTGATCGAGTACGAAATATAAACGAAGGAGACGGAAATGCAGAAACCGAGATTTCAGATTTAATAACTTCTTTTGAGGGCGCAATGGACAATGATTTGGGCGTTCCAAATGCAACTAAGGCATTATTTGAATTTGTAAAAAAAGTTAATACATTAATCGATAATTCTCAACTAGGCAAAACAGGAGCCGAAAACGTTTTAGACGCACTAAAAAAAGTTGATTCTGTTTTAGGAATAATGGATTTTACAGAAGTGTTCTTTGAAGTAACTGATGAACAACAAAAACTTATTGATGAACGAAACGTAGCTCGAAACGCAAAAGACTTTGCAAAATCAGATGAACTTCGAGACAAATTAAAAGCAGAAGGCATCGAACTCGTTGATAATCCTGATGGAACAACTACTGCTAAAGCAGCATAATTATAATACACAAGTGCTAATCTATTTATGCGCGAACTAAGAACTTTTGAAGATACTAATGCAAAAGAACTTGAAAGCTTTAGAGAACAACTTCGAAAATCGGGCGGGAAAGTTCTAATAATAATGCATCCTTACTGGTCAAAAGATCGAGGGTTTGCAGATAGCTCCCGTAGAAAAAAACAACACGAAACTTTTTTACATCGAACGGAACAAACAATAAAAAAATCAAAACTTCCAGTAATTGTTTTTGAGGGTGGTGAAAAATGGTCTGACGAATTTGAAAAAACTCAAAAAAGAGTAAATGCGCTTAATGAAAAAGTATTATTAGTTCCAACCAAAGCAAGTGGAAGCCAAGTTATATCGCGGGCAAGTGGAAAGGTACAGTTTGTAGAAATGAAAGATTTTGCAAAAACATTACACTCATTAGGAATTCGAGATATTAAATTCGGCGGTTCACTAACCGGGATTTCAATAACCCACAACCCCGCAATTGAAGCAAATGAACGCAAATGGTTACCTAAAAGACTTGCCCCCGCAAGAAGACAAATAAACGCGTCTTGTGCTGGTGGCGCATATGCCGGTTTATGTGAATCTGGTTTATTCAATTCTATTAAATTAATCCCTGAAACCTGTTATCCAAACAAACCAGAATACATCAGAAATAATTTAGAAAAAACGATGGCCAGACTTCGCAGATATGCACCTAAAAGGAAATAGCAAAATTCTAACCAAAGCAACGCTTTTAAACCACAAAAACCTTTATTCTAGCACTTAGAATGTGAAAAAATGACTGTAATCGCAATGACTTTATTCGTACATTTAGCCCAAATAATCATAATGGCTGTAATCGTAAGCGCTTTATTAAAAAAACTAAAACAACCTAGTTTGTTTGCTTACATCGTAGCCGGAATTGTTCTTGGACCATTAGTTCTTGGAAGCATGGATTTTGCATGGCTACACTTACCGTTTCAAATAGGAATACCTGAAATAACTGCAGAAATCTTTTTGTTATCAGAACTAGGAGTAGCATTCTTGTTATTCTCAGTAGGAATTGAAACTAGTGTAAAGAAATTACTAAAAGTAGGAAAACCAATTATGATTGGAACTGTTTTCCAAGTTCTAGGCGTAATAGGAATTACTTTTGCGTTAACAGGCCTTACCGGTCTTTTAACATTTGAACAAGCTTTGTTTGTTGGAACAATAATTGCGTTCTCATCAACAATGGTTGTAATGAAATTATTATCTGATAAGAACGAAACAAATACACTGAACGGAAGAATAATGATTTCTGTTTTATTATTACAAGATTTTTTGATTATTATTTTCGTTCCGATGATGGCAAACATTTCGGTGTTAAGCAACCCAATATTTTTGTTGCCAATAATTGGAAAAAGTATTTTGATTTTGGTTTTAGGAGTAATCGCAAACAAGATTGTTTTCCCAAAATTATTTCGTGTTGCAGAACAAGAAAAAGAATTATTTTTACTTGCAAGTATTTCAACCGCCTTCGTATTTATTGGAATAAGTTTTATGCTAGAAATCCCAATCAGTATTGGAGCATTCATCGCAGGTTTAGCTTTGAGTACTCTACCATATAATCTAGAGATATTCGCACAGATCAGAGCGTTACGAGATTTCTTCTTAACAATTTTCTTTGTAACTTTAGGAGCAGAACTAAGTTTCTCGTTTGGAGGACTACCATTAATGTTAATGGTAATAATCTTCTTATTGATTTTCTTGTTAAAACCAATAATCATTTTCTTATTAACTTTGTTTTCGGGTTACGGAATCAAGAGTGGTGTTCGCGTCGGGATGAGCCTTGGGCAAGTCAGCGAATTTGGTTTTATCCTAGCCGCCATTGGTTTAACTACGATTGGTGCAAACGGTTTACCAATAATTGGAGAACAATTATTTTCTTTTTTAATAACAGCAATCGCATTGTCAATGATAATTACCCCGTATTTAACCGCAGGATCTAGTAAGATTGCTAATTGGTTCTTTGATTTATCTGAAAAGATGCCACGATATTTTCACAAAAAGTTTTTTACTAGAAAGATACGCGAATTACAAAAATTCCCTAGTAAAAAAATTCTAAAAGACCACATTTTAATTGTTGGTGGCGGAACTGTTGGCAGAGGACTAGCAAAAGCATTAAACCACACACACCAAGTTTTAGTTGTTGATCACGACCCTGAAGTTGTTAGGCAAGGGCAGAAAGATCATTTACCATATGTTTATGGTACTAGTGAACACGAAGCGGTTTGGGAGAAAGTTGATCTTAAAGACGCTAAATTAATGGTTTTAACTATTCTTGATCCAGAAGAAGCTTTGAAAATAATTGAACAAGTAAAAAAGATTTGTCCCGCAATAAAGATTTTTGCTACGGCACATTATTTCCGCGAAACTTTGGACTTTTACAAAGCAGGAGTAGACTTTGTTGCAATGCCTTCAATTATCGGATCAAATATATTCTTACAAAACATTTCTACGTTCATTGAAACCGGAAAGTTATATCAAATACAAAACTTCAAAACAGAGTACTTACGATATTTAGAAGACCAAGTAGACGAAGAAAAGAAATATAAGAAAGATTTGATTAGTTAAAATTAGCTTCGTCCTCTTTTTTTATCTTTTCTTTTTGTTGTTTTCGATCGTGTGGTTGTTTCAATATCCTTTAAAATTTTTAATATTCTTTTTTCTTTCGATTTTAATCCAGATGACCCACGTCTACGTTGTGCTACTCGCGCATCTTCAATCCGTTCTTTTTGAACTCCCGCTCCGCGTGCCGATCCTCTTTTTGCAGGCAAATAAATCATCTCTTTAAAGCTAGTTTAATATCTTCGCTAGTAATAGTTTTTCTCTTAGCATGTTTTGCAAAAAGAGCTGCTTGTTGACTTATTCGTACACCTTCTTCTTCTAAGAACTCGGCTAATGCTTTTGACGCACTCTCACTAACGCGTAAACCAGAGCCTTTTCGAATAATTCTTTCTGTTGCTGCAATTGCTATTTCTCCCATTAAACCACACTCAACAATAATAAAACTTTCACAAATAAAAGCTTTACTTTGACAAAACAATGACCCGCCGGCACCAAACCCCACGAATATTTAAAAACAAACCAACAATGTTTCTTTTATGGCATTCATAAAACATGATTTGATCAAAAAAGATACTGTTGAAGCTCGCTTGTACCAAGAATTAATTGTTACAAAAATAATAGAAAAAGGTAATTCTCTAGTTGTTGCACCCACTGCACTTGGAAAAACCCTTGTTGCAGTAATGCTTGCCGCACACAAACTAAAAGAAAATGAGAACAATAAAATTCTTTTTTTAGCACCCACTAAACCATTAGCTGTTCAACATGAAAAGAGTTTCAAAAAGTTTTTGAAAGTTGAAGAAGACAAAGTTGTGTCTATTACGGGCGCAACTAAACCAAGCGAGAGAGAAAAGATTTACAACGAAGCAACGATCATTAATGCGACGCCTCAAACCATAGAAAATGATTTGCTAAATGGTAGACTCCATTTGAAAAAGTTTGCTTTAGTTATTTTTGATGAAGCACATAGAGCCATTGGAGATTACGCTTATGTTTTTATTAACTTACAATTACAAAAACACAATCCTTCATCTCTTATTGTTGCGCTAACCGCAAGCCCAGGAAGTGAAGAAGAAAAAATACAAGATGTTTGTAGAAATCTTAGCATAAAAAATATCGAAATCAAAAATAATGAAGATGAAGACGTAAAACCATATGTAAATGAAATCGAAGTGGATTGGATTAAAGTAGAATTACCAACTGAATTCAAAAAGATAAAACTTTTACTAGAAGATTTTCAAAAAAAGCAATTAAAATTTTTAAAATCAATTCATGTTGCTAAAACCGAGAACAAAAATTATTACAATCGAATTCGTTTGCTTGAAATGCAAGCAATGCTACGAAAAAAACTTAGTAGTGCAAATGCAAATCCTATTTTGTATAGTGCAATTTCTAAAAGCGCTGCAATGCTAAAGGTTACACATGCCGAAGAGTTACTTGACACACAAGGAATCGGTGCATTAAATAATTATTGGGAAAAGATACTAGAAGAAGGTGCTAGGGGAAAGAGTAAAGCTGCAAAAAACATTATTTCAAACGAAGAAATAAAAGATGCAATCAGAGAAACAAGAAAATTATTTGCTAGCAATGTTCAACACCCAAAATACAAAGAACTAAAAAGAATTATTTTAGAACAATTCAAAGCAAAGCCAAAAAGTAAGATAATTGTTTTCAATCATTATCGAGATTCTATTAAAGAAGTAGTTAATTTTCTAAAAGACGAGAAAAAGATTCATGCGACTAGATTTATTGGACAAGCAACTAAGGGAACAGAAAAAGGAATGAGCCAAAAAGTACAACAACAAGTTCTTGACGAGTTACGCGAAGGAAAACATAATGTTCTTGTAGCTTCTTCAGTGGCTGAAGAAGGACTTGATATTCCTAGCGTAGAACTAGTTGTTTTCTTTGAACCGGTTCCAAGCGAAATAAGAACTATTCAACGCAGAGGACGAACAGGTAGATTTGGCAAAGGAAAAACAATTATCTTAATGGCTAAAGGAACTCGTGACGAAGCATTTTATTGGACTGCTAAAAACAAAGAAAAGAAAATGAAAACAACACTTAACCGAATCAAAGGAACGGCTTTGCCTGAACAAAGTACTTTGTTAAGCTTTTCCGAAAATGAAGCAGAAGAAAAGATAATTGTGTTTGTTGATTCACGCGAACAAGCTAGTAACGTAACAAAAAAACTATTTGATCGAGAAGTAAAAGTTATTATGAAACAATTAACTGTTGGGGACTATGTGTTGAGCAAAGACGTTTGTGTTGAGCGAAAAAGTGTAGAAGACTTCCTCGCATCAATGATTGATGGACGACTCTTCAATCAATTAGTTGACTTGCGAGAAAATTATTCAAAACCACTTATTCTACTTGAAGGAAATATTGATGACTTATTTACTCTAAGAAACATGCATCGCAACGCAATTATTGGAGCACTCACAAGTATTGCTCTTGATTACCAAATACCTATCATTAATACTAAAAATGTCGATGAAACTGCCGAGTACTTGTATTTGATTGCTAAACGCGAACAATTTGGAAAAGATCGAGACATTAGATTGCGAATCGGAAGAAAAGGTCTTTCTGTTAGCGAACAACAACGCTATATCGTAGAAGGCTTTCCTTTGGTTGGGCCGTTACTTGCACGAAGCATGCTAAAAGAATTTGGTAGTGTTGCAGGAATTGTTGATGCTGATGAAAAAGACTTACAAAACGTCGAGGGTCTTGGAAAAATCAAAGCTAAAAAAATTAAGAAAATCTTGGAAGCAAAGTTTGCCGAGACAAAAGACAAAGAATCAGGAATGCGCGAATAAACAAATCCAATCAAAAACAAGGTTTTTAAAGGTGCGCGTGTAAAATTACTTTATTGGTGAGCAAACATGGTTGAATGGCA
>Ga0233437_1007279_pt1 | contig 10776 bp, 10 predicted proteins | sample SI_122_August201_FD_182714 | JGI IMG/M metagenome (GOLD analysis project Ga0233437, IMG submission 182714) | Seawater microbial communities from Saanich Inlet, British Columbia, Canada - SI_122_August2016_200_MG | ecosystem: Environmental > Aquatic > Marine > Inlet | place: Canada: British... | reverse complement strand
CATCAGAAACAGACTTGACAGACTCTATAACAGCCATACCTTTTTTTGCCTCAACCTTTTTACCCACTTCAGGAAGTTCAACAAAAACAATATCTGTTAACTGCTCTTGAGCAAAATCAGTAACACCCACAATTGCAATATCTCCTTCAACCTTAACCCATTCATGTTCTTTGCTATATTTTAATTCTGTTGGATTCTCCATATTGATTCACCCCAAAAAAAATAGTTCTAAATCATTTATTAACTTTTCCATTGTGTATAAAGCATAAAACAAAGTTTTTAACTTGATACACTAAGATAATTTCACAATTCTGATGGATTATGGAATTTTCTTGTTAAATGTATATATAGGCCTTTCCACTATCTTAGCCTTATAAAATTTATCTCGTATCTTAACATCAATCTCATTATCAACACTAGCTTCTTCAGGATTGACAAAAGCCATCCCTAATCCTGTCTTAAATGTAGGAGACATTGTTCCAGAAGTTACATAACCAATCTTCTCATTATTCTTATAAACCTCATAATGCTCTCTAGGAATCCCTCTTTCGATCAGCTCAAAAGCAACAATCTTTCTTTTTAATCCATCTTCTTTAATCTTTAACAAAGCTTCCTTGCCAACAAAATTATCCTTATCGAGCTTAACAACAAAACCAACACCAGCTTCCAATGGATTTATCTCTTCAGTAAGTTCATGTCCATAAAGACTATAACAAGCCTCTATCCTCAATGTATCTCTTGCCCCCAAACCCACTGGCTTCAACCCAAACTCACTACCAACTTCTAATATTTTATTCCACATCTCCACAGCCCTAGAAGCATCAAAATAAAGCTCAAACCCATCTTCAGCAGTATAACCTGTTCTTGAGATTATAGTATCAACACAATTAACCTTGCCTTCAACAAAACAAAATCTCTCTAAACTACTAAGATCAACTTCAGTCAACTTCTGCAAAATCTCCTGAGCATTAGGCCCCTGCACATCCAATTTAGCAGTCTGATTAGATTTATCAACAACAGCTACATCAAGACCATCTTTAGGACCAGAAAATATTCTAAAATCTTTATCTATATTTCCAGCATTTACGACAATCATAAATTTCTCAGAATTAAACCGATATACAAACAAATCATCAGCCACACCACCATTTTCCAGACATATACAAGAATAAAATGCCCCACCATCACTCAATTTGCTTAAGTCATTAGTAATAACACCCTGAATCAATTTAAATGCACCATTCCCTTCGATAAAAAATTCACCCATATGGCATATATCAAACAATCCAGCCTTTGCCCGAGTAGTTAGATGCTCATCAATAAGAGTAGAATAATAGACTGGCATAGACCATCCGCCAAACTCCACTATCTTAGCACCTAATTTAACATGCTCATCATATAATGGTGTTTTCTTCAGTTCACCCATATAACAAACAAACATTAAGGGATAACTTAAAAACTTTATGTTTTAATAAAACATAATGATAAACTGTACAATATAAAATTTTCTTTATAATTTACAGGGTTCTGTTACTAGTACAAGGATATACAGAAAAGACCAAAGATATAGAAAGATATATATACAAATAAAAGTGAGATAATATATCAAGAACATCAAGGTGATAAACAATGGAAAAACAAAGATCAAACTTATGGATTCTAGGTATAGTTGCTATTGTTGCAATCGTAGCTATTTTTGGAATAATTACAATTAATCAACCAAATACAACTTATGAAGATTCAGAATACGAACCTGAGATTATAGAGCCAATAGAACAAACAAATCCTAGCTCAGAAAAAAGCATTAGCCCACTTGAACAAGAAACTACATCTATTACTGTTGGAAACGCAGCTAGTATGGGTATTGGACCAGAGATTATTGAATTAGAATGTTCTTATACAAAATGCAATCTTGAAATAAGTAATCTATATAGTTTTGAAGGAGATTTTGGATATGAATTATGGTGGAGATTCCACTATGTTGATAACACATATGTAGACTACTGCGGTGATTGGAATGCAGGATGTAATCTAGGCATCAATAATGGAGAAAAAGGCGGCCTTCCAGTTTGGAAAAGATTTGATAATAGCGACTATATAGGTTTGGTAGAATATTTATGGAGATATAGTAATCAGGGTTCTAATTTTATAAGATGGGCTATAAACGAAAATCAAAACGATTTAAAAAATAGAAAATACCCCCTCAGCGTTAATTTACTTAATCCGCCCCAACCTAAACCATTCGAAAAAGTAGAAATATGGGTAAGGGGTTGGGATGTAATAGGAACTAATAATGGGAAAGAAAAATGGGACAGCACTGCTTGGTCGTCAGCCCTTACACTAAATCTAGGATAAATATCACATCAAGTGTAACAGAACCAGATAATTAGTAACTATTGTTTAATCAAAAATCAAAGAATTTATATAATATCTAACTTAAAAACCAAGTATGGATATAGCGACTATACTAATTAACTTAAAAGAAGCATTCTCAGCTATTCTAAAATCAATATTCAATGATCTATCAATCTTATGGTTTCTTGCTCCATTGATATTATTCTGGATAATCTTAGAGGTTTACTTCAGCAAATATAAAAAAGAAGAACTCGGCTGGAATACAGCATTAGGCAATGGATTGAGTGTGTTCTGGATTTTAATAGTATCGACAAAATACCTATTTGAAAACCACATGGAAAACTTTGAATGGCCCAAATTCATAGCGATAATCATAATAATGATCTATGCACTATTTATAATAATAAATTCATTTGAACATAAACTAAATGCAAAAGTTTCATTCTTATTAGCAGCACCAACGATAATATATTATCTATCAGCTGTTGCTATTATCTGGACATATGGCAATCTAGAAATAACAATCTGGGTATTGATAGACTTAATAATCATCTACCTGATTGCTATGATACTGGAACTGATCCTAAAAAAAAGCATAAAGGGAAAAGAGGATTTTGGAAGTATGGATCTAGGCAAAGGAAGTGATTTTAAAGAACCAGATTTTGGCAGCAGCTTTGGAGAAACAGACAAACTAGATAATAATTTAAATGATAACTCAAGCAGTTTCAGAGGATTTTAAACTGTTTTTTCTGTCCAGAAATTCTTTTACTTTTTGATTACCTATTGGCTGTGCTTCTTCACCTAAAGAATAATAGATCTTCTCAGCAACACTCCCCCATGAAAAATTCCCATTCTCTTTTATTATCTTATTAATCTTAAACTCGCCAAGATCAGATCCTTTCCTAAGATGATAATAGATAACCCTCATACTGGCTGGAGGAAATATATCTTTATAGTGCCTATAAATATCATAACCATAACCTTCTTTTAAGAAATACAATAGCTCCACTATGTTTTGCCTAATTTGTGACTTAACTGGTCTCCCCCTCGCCATAAGAAAAGTAACAATTATATCATTTAAATAGTTTTGGAAATTTTGAATTTCCAATCCGATTAAAAACCCAAGGGTTTTTAATAACTTCTGTCATTATTTTTTTGAAGTGAAAACTTGTTTTGATAATAATCGACAGATTTAAATATAAATAAAATATATCTACAATCATGATAGACATAAGAAAGATCATCATTATCTTTGTTGTAGGTATCCTTTTCTCAGTACTTGTTTTTTCAGTTATTGAAGCAGTCTATCCTGAACCTCAATATGAAGATTTCTGCAATGAAAAATTTCTTGCAAGAGCTCCACAAATGATAAAAGATGCAGATGATTGTCCTGACTTAGAGATTGAAGTTACAAAAGAAACAATAAAAGAATGTGAAGAAAAAAAAGGAAATATTGAATATGATTATGACTCAAGCGGATGTGCGATTGATTTTGAATGCAATACATGCAACTATGAATTAAGACAGGCACAAGACAGTCATAACCAGTATGTATTCTATATATCAGCAGTCTTGGCTTTAATCGCAATATTTATAGGATTATATCTTCCGGCAAAAGGAAATTCACTTAACGAATGGATGGGAACTGGTTTTATGTTAGGCGGAACATTCGCACTATTCTTCGGAACTATGATGTCATTCCAATCACTGGACAGGTTTGTAAGACCAATAGTTATCTTCTTTGAACTTGCGATGGTAATATTCATATCTTACAAAAAAATAGGAAATCTAAAAGAAGACAAAAAGAATAAAACATAAATTTTTATAGTTCTTGGCTTTTTTATCTAGATATGAAATATATTTTCTTATTATCTAAAGAAGATCTAAAGCTAGCAAAAGAAGAAGTTCTATCCCTATTTAATATCGATAAATACAAACTGATCGATAATCTATTATTTCTGGAATTAGATGATATAGAACTAGCAAATCGACTAGCATACACTAAAAAAGTATATCAATTCTTATTTGAATCCAATGAAAAAGACATAAAAAACAAGATAGAAGAATTCGATTGGCAGTCAATATATAAAAAAGATTTTGCAGTAAGGATATCAGGAAAAGATCAATTTAACTTAAAAGAAAAAACATTAGCATCACACATATGGAATAAACTAAAGAATCCCAAAGTTAACTTAAATAATCCAAAAACCCATATTGAATTCTTTATGATAAAAAAGAAAATATATGCAGCAAGACTTATCAAAGACCCGCACCATACATTTGAATCAAGAAAAGCTCACAAAAGACCAGAGCGCCATCCAACAGCACTAAACCCAAAACTCGCAAGAGCGATAATCAATCTTGCAGGAGCAAAGAAAAGTATCATGGATCCATTCTGCGGAGCAGGAGGCATACTGATAGAAGCAGGATTGATAGGACTAAAACCAATAGGTTATGACCTATACAAGATAATGGTAGAAAAATCAGAAAAAAACCTAAAACACTACAAGATCAAAAACTACAAATTAGTCAACCAGGATGCACTAAAGATAAAGAGCAAATATGATTATATCATAACTGACGTCCCATACGGCCTAAACAGTGCAATCTGGAAAAAAGTAGGAAAAGAAAATAAAAAAATACCATTAAAACAAGATGATAGAAAAAAGGGGATAAAAAACTTAGAAGGATTCTACCTAGAATTCCTAAAAAACCTAAAGAAAATTATGAAGATAAAAGCAGTGGTTATCTTCCCCAATTATGTTGATTACAAAAAACTAGTTAAAAAAGCCAATTTGAAGATAGAAAAAGAATTCTCCCAGTATATACATAAAAGTTTAACAAGGAAGATATTGGTTTTGAGTTAGTTTTATAAGTAGAAACTTGTTCTTCTACCTAAATAGGTGATAGGTACCTCAGACCTTATTCTGAGATTTTCATATGTCAAAACCAAGAACAAGAGACTACCATACATTAGAGAATTTTCCATTAGAAGCAGTAGCTAAATATGGTCCATGGAGTGTAGTCATCCAAGGAGAAGAAGGGATAATTTATAGATTTCAACCTCCCCTTGCAAATGGGGCAGATATTGGCAAATTTTGGTATACCAACTATCACTTCGTTTTAGATCATAAAGACAATACAGTTGTACGATTCCCAAAATTTTCCTTAGCCCCTTATCCAGAAATGTTCTTGCGTAATTTTCACCTATATAAAATAGCAAATTTACTTTTTCCAAATAATGTTATCGATGTTGTTGCTTCAGATGTACCTGCTTCCACCCCATTCTACTTCGATTGTTTGAATCCTCCAACAGACTCAGATGGAAAACCAACTTTTCCAGCTTTCTTCTCAAGAGAAGTAATTCCTGCTTCTCCAGACCATATAGAATCCCTAAGACCAGTGTACGAAAGGATATTCGGAGATAAAAGAAATCTATTTGATATAATAGAACAAGGAGGTTCTGAAGAAGAAATCGCAAGAGCATTAGAAACCCATAAACATAACATAGACGAATATGACGCTCGTATCAGAAAAGAACTAGGCCCTCAAATTCAAGACCTAAAAGGGACTTTAGCAAACAGTGGTCTTGGATTACAACACCCAGAAATCAACTATATAATGGATGAAAACGGAAACCTTGTTTTCATTGAAATCGATATTAGTTTTTGTTTAGATTATTTAGAATCTGCAATATATGGTCTCCCAGGTAAAATAGTAGAAGAAGCAGACCAACATCTCAATGAAGCTCTAAGATTAACAATTGAAGCAGGTAAAAAAGCACAAAGAGATCCGCAGTATATCTGGGATGTCAATACTCTTATTAAAGATACAGATGACTATCCACTTTCAGTGGAAGAACTTGAAGAAAGGCTAGAAACAAGAATAGACCAATTTTAGATATTATTTATATTGATTATGTTAATTATAAAAAACTAATTTAAAAATGTATATGAAATTACCCCAATAGCCCCATTATTTGTTCAACTGTTCTTTCTACATTAGAAGTATCATGTTTTATCCAGGTTATACCTGGAATTTGTTTGAATAATTTCAATTGAAGTACAGCTTCGTCATAGAATCTCTGTACAATCTCTGCTTTTACTGCTCTTAGATCCATTGGTTCTTTAGAATCAACATATCTTGCTAAAGGAGTTATAATAACATCCTGCCAGTGAAGGTGCGTATTTCTATAACCCCTATGATCACGCTTAACTTCATCAACAGCACCTTCTGCTATCATCTCATCTAATCTTCTTCCAATCTTGGCTTTTAAAGATACTTCATCCACATCATCACACCACTCCAAACCCACAACTGGACAATACATTGAATGTTGTCGGTTTCGGCCCATTTCTACCAATTCCCTAACATAACTAAAAGTACATCCCTCTACAATTGGGAGAACATCCCTTTGTAAAATAGATCTTATTACAGGATTTGCTTCAACAACATAATCTTGATCATCAGGCCAAGCATAATTATGAGGTAAAACTTGATAAAGATGTACAGGGATGCCTGTTTTTTGATGTAATTTTTGAGTGTCAGAAAATCCACTGGAGATAGGAAAACCATCAAATAGATAATAAACATCTGCATTTACAATCTCACCACCCGTTCTCCTAGCTACCTCAAACGCCACATCTGTTTTTCCCGTAGTTGTAGGACCAGCAATTACTAATGCAGTTTCATATAACATATAACCACCAAAGAACCTCTTTTACTAGAGAAAAACGCTTTTCTGCTTATAAATATATCTCATTTTAACAAAAGAAGTTTAACAAAATCAACGATGTTATTACCTTAATAAACCTAAACTTCAATGCTTCCTTTTCAACCGTTGCTCTTCTTCAACTATCGTCAATGTAGTAGATATAACTGCATCTGGACTTAAAGAAATGCTATCTATTCCAGATTGGACCAAGAATCTAGCAAATTCAAGGTATGTCGATGGAGTATCACCACAATATAATAATAAAGGGTGCTCGTGAACATACTCAGAAATCTAAATTAATGATTTCTGGTCGTTCACTCGCTTAAAGAAATACTGATTCAAAAGTTGTTTTGTATGCTGACAAGTTTACTGATTCAATAAAAGGAGCATTAAAAAAAACAGATAGAAAGCGAAATATTCAAAATAAATATAACAAAGAAAATAAGATAAAACCAAAGACAATTATAAAGCCAATAAGAGATAAAGAAGTTGACATAAAAGACACAAAACATATTCCAAAAAAGGACATCCCAAATCTTTTAATCGAAATTGACACAGATATGAGGGAAGCAGCAGATAAGCTTGACTTTGAAAGGGCAATTCATTTAAAAGAAAAAATGAGGAAGTTGAGTGAAAGGATTAATAGTTAATTCTGATTAAAAGAATTCTTAGTTTATTTATGAGGGTTTGGGTAGGAAAGTCATGATTATTGGTTTTTCTAATAAAAGAATCAGATACTAAGTACTTTCCTTAAGTTTATCCTCAATTTTTTCTAGAACATCCAAATAATCTTTGAAGCTCTTAATTAATTTCCTAACATCATGTATTAAACCAATAAAAAAATCTGATAATCTGGCGCTCATACTATGAATACGATCAATATTCGGGCTACACCGATCAAGTAACCTTCTAGATCTTTCAACATTTTCAAAAACACCCCTCCCTTTAGAGGCCTTAATATCATGAGCCATCTCATTTAATACAGCATCTATTTGATCAAGAAAAGAAAATTGACGTTCTGCTTGTTCTTTACTAAGCCCCCTAAAAGTTGACACAGATCCTCCAGCTCCATCCCTAAAAGAATCATACATTTCCCCCTTATAATGCCTAATTGCAACAAAAAGTATATGTGAGTGTACCTGACAAAACTGCCTCAAACGATAGAAAGCATTATGGATATTTTTATAGTCTCCACTATCAATAGCAGCAGAAATTCTATCTCTTAACTTTATAAGGTGATTAGAGTTGGAATGTAACCCAAACATAACTAGAATACAATTTTATTTATTTATAAAGTTTCCTATAATATTAAATATATCTAAATATTTTTCAATGCTTCCTTTTCAACCGTTGCTCTTCTTCAACTATCGTCAATGTAGTAGATATAACTGCATCTGGACTTAAAGAAATGCTATCTATTCCAGATTGAACTAAAAATCTAGCAAATTCAGGATATGTCGATGGAGCGTCGCCACACAATCCAATCTTCCTCTTATTCGCCTTTGCTTTTTGTATCACAGTTGCAACTAATGCCTTTACAGCATCATTCCGTTCATCATAAACATGAGAAACAAGTTCAGAATCCCGGTCTAACCCTAAAGTTAACTGAGTCAAATCATTAGTACCTATAGAAAAACCATCAAAGATCTTGCTAAACTCATCTGCTAAGATAACATTAGAAGGTATCTCACACATAACATATACTTGTAACTTATTTCTCCCCCTTTTAAGACCATTTTTCGACATCTCTGCCAACACTTTCTTGCCCTCTTCAACAGTTCTGCAAAAAGGTATCATCAGCTTAACATTTGTTAATCCCATCTCATCCCTAACTTTTTTCATAGCCTTGCATTCAAGAGCAAAAGCATCTTTGTAGTCAGAATAATACCTGGAAGCGCCTCGCCACCCTATCATAGGATTATGCTCCAATGGCTCAAAATTATGCCCGCCAATCAAATTAGCATATTCATTAGACTTAAAATCACTCATCCTAACAATCACATCTTTAGGATAAAAAGCAGCACCTATCATTGCAACACCATAAGCAAGCTTATCGATAAAAAACTTAGTCTTATCTCTATACCCTGCAGTCAATTTCTGGATCTCACACCTAACTTTCTTATCCTTGATACTGTTAAAATAAATCAAAGCTTTAGGATGTATCTTAATATACTCATTGATGATAAACTCTTCTCTAGCCAGACCAACACCATCATTAGGTACAAAAGAAAACTCAAAAGCCTGTTCAGGATTTCCAACATTCATCATAACTTTTGTATGGGGTCTCTTAAAATCCTTGATATTATGCCTATTAATCTTAAAAGGGACTAATCCATCATAGACAAACCCCTCTTCACCCTCAGCACAACTAACTGTGATATTTTGGTTACTCTTGACTTTATCAGTAACATCATTCGTCCCCACAATACATGGAATTCCCAATTCACGAGAAACAATCGCAGCATGACAAGTTCTCCCACCTTTATTAGTAACAATCCCGCCAGCAATCTTCATTATAGGTTCCCAATCCGGATCAGTCATCTCAGTAACTAAAATTTCACCTGCCTTAAACTTACTAATATCATTAACATCTTTTATTATATGTGCTCTTCCTTGACCAATCTTAGAACCTACACTCCGACCAATAGACAAAACCTTGCCCTTCTTGCCCATAACATATTTTTCAATGACATTTTGGTCTTTTTGGCTTTGGACCGTCTCAGGTCTTGCCTGGACAATAAACAACTTCCCTGTCTTGCCATCTTTAGCCCATTCCATATCCATTGGTTTTTTGTAATGGTCTTCTATGATGCATGCCCACTTAGCAAGCACTAAAACCTCATCATCTTCTAAAACAAACTTATTCCTTTCTTCTTTAGAAACACTGACATTTTTGGTTGATATCTTGCTACCGCCAGTAGAATATATCATCCTCATAGATTTATTGCCTATAACTTTGCTGATTATAGGCTTATAGCCTTTCTTCAAAGTAGGCTTAAAAACATAATATTCATCAGGATTAACAGCACCCTGTACAATATTCTCCCCTAATCCATATATTGAATTGATCAGAACAGCATTCCTAAAACCACTCTCTGTATCGATAGAAAACATAACTCCGCTGGCAGCTAGGTCGCTCCTGACCATCTTCTGGACACCAATCGATAAAGCAATATTAAAATGATCAAAACCTTTATCAGCCCTGTAATGTATTGCTCTATTAGTAAACAAAGAAGCAAAACATTTCTTACAAGAATCAACCAACGCATGCTCCCCCCTAATATTAAGATAAGTTTCTTGTTGACCTGCAAAAGACGCATCCGGAAGATCTTCAGCTGTCGCAGAACTTCTGACAGCAACATCTGTATTCTTCCCATACTTTCTGCACAATTCCCTATAAGCATCAATTATAGCTGCCCTCAAAGGTGGAGGAAACTCAGCTTTCAACAATAATTGTCTGGCCTCATGCCCAACTTCAGCAAGAGACTTGACACTTTTAAGATTTAATTTACCTAATACTTTCTTTAAATCATCCATTATCCTTTCTTCTTTTATAAAATATCGATAAGCATAAGCAGTAATTGAAAAACCATTTGGAACATTAACTCCTTTCTTAGTTAAATTCCTATACATCTCACCCAAAGAAGCATTCTTCCCACCAACTAAAGGAACATCATCAATACCAGTCTCATTAAACCAAAGAATAT
>Ga0233437_1007278_pt1 | contig 10776 bp, 14 predicted proteins | sample SI_122_August201_FD_182714 | JGI IMG/M metagenome (GOLD analysis project Ga0233437, IMG submission 182714) | Seawater microbial communities from Saanich Inlet, British Columbia, Canada - SI_122_August2016_200_MG | ecosystem: Environmental > Aquatic > Marine > Inlet | place: Canada: British... | reverse complement strand
CGAGGACACCAACGCGCCCGAGTCGAACGCCTACACGGATCAGCCGGGCCAGTCCTTCCACATGCTGTCCGGGTTCAGTATTCGCGGCGACGACCACCCGAGCGTCAAGAACAACGAGATCGTGGTCCTGGAGACCGCTGGCGCCGTCCAAATCACGGCGTTCCTGTACGACAGCAACGACTCGACCAAGACGCCCGCGGCGGGAGGCTACTACCCGAACTGCTACAGCGGCAGCGACCTCGCAACCCACGTCGCCGAGCGCATCCAGACGCAGTTCGCGGCCGTCGGGAACCCCGTGGCGGTCACAGGGGCATACGGGGCAACGTCAAAGCTGTTCACGTTCACCTTTGACCCGGCGTGCGAGATCCTGTTCAGCAGCAGCCAGATCACGATGCGCCTCGGCGAGACGCTCGGATTCGGATCGACGGACACGATCAGCAACACCACGCACACGAGCACGACCGCCGTCAACTGCCAGGACTCGCACTGGATCACGTGGCAGCTGAACAACAAGTCGAACCCGGACAACGTGCGCGTGGTCATGGCCTACGATCTGAACCTCGACAGCGGCGACGAGGTGCGCCTGTTCGGGCACACCGCACTGCTCGGGCCCGATTACCTGGACTGGGTTGACGGCGCCGACTACGTGGCCGACGTCCAGACGTCCACCAACAGCGGGCTGAATGAGCTGTTCATCTGGCGCCCGCGCAACGACCTCGACACCGGAAACGCCGAGTTTACCTACTGGCACCTTGCCATTCTGCGGAAGCAAGCGACGTCGGCCGGCGACTTCACATCGATCGGCGTCCTCGGTGCGTGGGCGTCCGCGCTCTACTCAGGCGATCGAAACTTCGTCACCCCGTGGACGATGCAGCCGTTCAACCCGTCGATCGCCACCTTCTCGGCACAGGGCGGCGGCTCGTTCCTGGAGCGACGGCGCCCGCACTACGTCAGCACCATCCCATTCCGTCGTTGGGGCGCGAGCACCTATCGCACCTTCGAGCAGATGTATACCAAGTTCGACAAGTTCAGCGGCTTGTGGCTGCTGCAACCAGAGAACATCGTCGAGAATACGGCCGTCTTCGCCCGGCTGGTGGAGTTGAACCAGACGGAGATCACCGGGCCTGAAAACGTGGCTAGCTTCGAGGTGGACCTGGAACAGATCCCCATGCGAGCGCGCGACTGATGGCGATCGACTTCACCAAGCCGGCGATCGAGCTTACCTACTTCGTTCACGTAGAGCTCTACGACCGGGACGCGGGCACCACGCTCGACCTCTACATGGGCAGCACCGAGGCGACGACGAAGGTACCCGACGGCACCATGCGGCACTGGATGGGCCGACTGAGCGGCGGGAAGGCGCGCGAGGCCGATCCTCAGCTCTACCAGTCCACGTGGAAGCATCCGACGTTCACGTGTGCCGTGACGACCGCTGACGACTCGTCTACGAGCTTCTGGGAGACGTACCTTGACCCGGACATCGTGTGGAGGGGGCGACCGGCCACTGTGTACGCCTGCGACCTTGGCTCCGGCCAGACGCAGACGGAGTACGCGGGGACCGTGACGGCGGGGCCGGACAAGCTGCGCAAGGGGGAATCGTTCCGGTTCAACGTGACCGCCGGCTATCCCGATGTGAAGTTGCCGAATCCACCGTTTTCGGTGCCGTCTGAGACGTTCACGGGGTTCATTCAACCGCGGTACCAGGACGGCGGCGCAATCACGCTCAACGGCGCGGTCAACGCAACCGACACGACATGGACGCTCAACAACATCAGCCTGCGATGGATCGATAGGCGTGTCGTCGTGTGCGAAGACGAGATCGTCTACATCACATCGAATGACCAGGTAGCTAAGACGATCGACGTTATCCGCGGGTATGCAAAGACAACGCCCGCGAGTCACGCGGATCTGACGGCTGTTCACGTCTATCGCAATGGACCGCTCTCCCCCACCATGCCGTCCGGAGTGGCCGACACGGTGCTTCCCTACGTCTTCGGCAACGTCACAGGCACACACAGGGGCATCGTCCTCCCCTTGTGGGCGCAGGGGTTCAATGACGTTGGGGTCACCGGAAACCTCGTCATGTACACGACCAGGGGGATCAACCGCACCCGCGAATTCTGGTACCGCGAGAGCGGTGGAACGATCATCACGGCCCTCGCGATTGCCGCGAACCAGAATTTTAACGACCATGACGACGCGGACACCAACTGCCTTCTGGACAAGTACAACGCGGGATCGTACATCGCCAGGATCGACGTGATCGGGCTATCGTGGCACCCGGACACAGCCAAGGCGTGGGCAAGGATGGACGGGATTGCCAACGACGAGTTAGAGACCGGGCTCCCCCATCGGTACCCGTGCGGGATCGCGCAGTACCTCGCCACGAATTCAGACTGGGCTTGCGGCCTCTCTTCCGTCTTCACGACGGGCCTGATCACTGCATGGAACGACGGGGCATGGAAGCAGGAATACACCGAGGAGTATGCAGAGCGGATCTCTGGGATCATCCCCGCCGTAGGGTCGACCACGTCGCCGAAGCTGGTAGACGCGCTTCAGGAGCTTTGCTGGATCGTCGGCTCCGATCTCTTCTATCGCGCAGGGAAGCTCCACCCGAAGCGTAGGACGGTCGAGAGCACGGCCGACTTCACGGTTGAGTCACGCGACCTCCAGCACGAATTCCCGGAGATGGAGAACCGATCGAAAGATTACGCGAACATGGTCACGTTCGACCACGGGCAAGACATCCTGGCCAAACCTGACACATCGCCCATCGCCCCGGTTCCTGACAATGAGGCGCTTGCGATCCCCTACTCCGTCATCGCACGGGATGACGACGAGGTGACGGCCAACGACGACGTCGAAGTTACCCAGAAGCTCGAATCGAAATGGTGGTGGTTCGAGTTGTCGGCGGACTGGGATCAGAGCAGCGCGGACGATCAGATTTCGCACCTGGACAACCTACGAGACTCGGCCGAAGACCATCTCGCCCAGCTCGCCCAACCTCAGATCCACCTACGCACCAAGCTCACGCACCGTCACTGGAACTGTTACCAGGGCATGACCATCGAGTACGACGTGGACGGCTACACCACCCGCAAGGGCCAGGTACGCGCCCGCACGAAGGACTACGACGCCGGGACGATCGAGATCGTCTCATGGCATATCGAATTCTAGGAGGCCGACACCATGAGGAACGCCAAGATCAAGTTGCACACCGCCGGCATCCGCCCGAAGCTGCCGATCCCCAGGGTCATCGCCGGGAAGAAGGCCGCCGACTTCAACCGCACCACGCCGAAGGATGGGCTCCCGCCGTTGGACGCCATCGCCAAGGCGTGTAGGCTGGATCCGTCCAAGTTCCGCACGAAGGGTGAGCTTCTCAAGGCGATCCGTGCGGCGGTGGGAGTCTGAGATGAGCGTATTTCACAAGCCGAAATACATGGTGGAGTCCACCTACGACAGCGACGGGGACGGCGTGGTAGACACGTCGGAGTCGACGGAATACGACACGGGCGCCGCGCCGCCGTCAGGCACCGGCACCGACGGAAAGAAGTATTTCGACTCCGCGAACAACCGCTGGTACCTTCCGCGTCCAGGTGCGCTCACGACCTGGGACGCCTTGAACTAGGAGACGCCATGCGCGCACGCTTCGCCCTTCTGATCCTCTCGCTCGCGCTGGTTATCGGTGCGTTCGGCGCGGTCACCCCCGTCTATGAGCTGCCGGATCCGCTCGCCAACGACGCGGCGGCGCTTACCTACATCCAGGCCAACTTCTGGGATTCGACGTCGGACGGTACCGGGACCGCCCGCGCCGGCCAGTGCTACTACAACACCACGTCGGACCTGCGCCGATGCTATGACGGATCGTCATGGCAAGACATCGACGCCACAAGCACGCACGTCGCTGGCAACGGTTCGGACCATGCGAACGTCGCCACGAACACGTCCCACGGGGCATCCACCGCCAACCCGCACGCCACCGACATCGGCAACCTGGGCGCGGGCACCATCGCGGAACTGGCGACGGCAACGAGCGACGGAGACGCGCAGCCGCAGCGGGGAAACACGCTATACGTCGACACCGCGAACGGCAACGACGGCACCCCCGCGCCGTGGGGATACGAGACGATCACAGCAGCCCTCGCCGCAGCATCATCCGGTGATGTCGTCGATGTGGCGCCCGGCGCCTATACCGAGTCCTTCTCCGTGCCCGCTGGTGTCATCCTGCGCGGTCCTGGAGCGGCCCTCACCGGCAACACCAGCCCCAACGTCACCCTCGCCAACGGATCCCGCGTGGAGTTGGCATCGCTGACGGTGCCGGGCGGCCAGATCGGGGTCATCCAGGCCACCGCGTCCGCCTACAGCGTGGCCGAGATCAGCACGATCACCGTCGGGGCATCTTCGTTCGGCGTCATCAATACCGGGGCGAATGCGATCCTGGTGGCGCGGGTTCATACGGTGTACGTGGGCGCGGGGTCGTTCGCGTTCGGTGACGTGACATCCAGCGCGGGGCACATCGACGTGACCTGTGAGAACGTTTACGGGACCGGCGCGGCCGGGTTCGCCCTCGCCACGTTCGGTGCAGGACAGATCGTTGGGTACGTCGGGCACATCCTGGACGCCGCAGGGACGCTGACCGCGATCACCGCGCAGGGTACCGCCGGGGTGGAAATCATCTCGAACGAGGTGGAGACCACGACCGGGGCCCTCGTCGGGGCGACCGCGGCGGTCAAGGTGATTACCACCGAGTGGGACTGCACGACCGGCTACAACGTGACCGCGGGCGGAGAGCTGCTGCTCTGGGCCAATGAGTTTGCGGGCACCGAGACAGGGACGGCGAGTCTCGGGACGCTGGCGGAACTGGACGCAGCGACGGTCCATATCAGCAGCGACGGCACGGACCACAGTTACATCGATCAGGACGTGTCGATCGGCAGCAGCCCGACGCTGGACGGAACCAACATCACAGGGATCACGACGGAGCCCTTCACGTCCCTGGACCTCTCGGGCACCTACGATTGGAGCGCCAACGGATCCGCGTCCGTGGACCCGACGAGCGGCCTGATCGCCTACTGGACCGGCAGCGCCCCGACCACGATGGAGGTGGGCAGCAACAAGATCAGCTTCAATGTTCAGGCCACCATCGATGCCTTCTTGTGGATCCCGATCCCCAAATCGCTGCCCATCAACAGGGCCGGGCACATCCAGGTTACGATGCGGTACAAGATCACCACGCAGACGGCGGACTTCGACAGCCTCACCGTGATGGTGCGCAACAACGCACCGTCAGCGGCAGAGGACGAGGCGATCGCGTATCGTGACTACCACACGACCGCGGCCGGAAAAACCCAGATATTCATCCTGTACGGGGGCGCATTCACGGGATCGGCCACCGTCGCCACCACCAGCGGCCACGAGATCACCGCCACGGCATGGGTTGACCGTGTCAACGGCAACGCTACCGCAAACATGGAGAATTACAGCGAGACCGGCGGCGCGTGGATCGGCGGCCAGACAGCAGCCCTCGGCCAGCGTTGGTGGCCGAAGGATGGAGACTCCGACGATCCGGTGCTGCATATCGGCATGACGTCCGACGCGGGCGGGAACATCGTGGGTGAAATCTACGAAATTTCAGTGCGGTGCTACTAGGAGGATGACGTGACGCCCAAGTGTGTATCTTTCGCGACAGGCCGGATCTTCGAGTTCGTATTCGACGAGTCGGTGGCCATCGTCGATGACGGGGCCCGCTTGACCTACGGAGCCGGCGGCGAGATCCGAGCGCCGCACGGAGAGTCCTTCGTTGACGTCATAGACGCGGACGAGTTCGATATCCAGCGGTACCCGATCTCGTTCGAATGGGAGCAGATGAGGAGCAACGGCGCCATGACCCTGGAGCACGCCGGCACCGCCGACGCCCGGCATGCCATACGAAACGACGCGGCCAGCGAGCACACCCGATCGCACTGGGAGCGGCTGGCCGTCTCCGCTGGGATGGGCATCGACCCGGGCGACTACGCCAAAAAGGCCGACTTCGTGGCGGCGGTCAAGGCCGCTGTGTGATCCCCCGCCTCGCCATATCCGCCGTCTCCCTGCTCCTGGCGCTCACGTGCGCCGAGTGGGCCCTGCGCGCGACGGACGCGGATCCCGACTACTGCCGGGCGGTGTCGAGAATCAGCTACATCGTCCACGCGCCGACGCCGTCCCTGATCCCGGGCGTGGCGACCACCGAAAGCCGGTGGTGCGACGGCGTGCCTGTGTTCGAGCGGGCGAGCTACACCATCGACGACGTGGGCCGCCGGGTTACCCCGGACGCTGATGGTCCCGTCGCTCTCGTCCTCGGATGCTCGTTCGCCTTCGGCTACGGGCTTGACGATGACGAGACGCTTCCGTCGCGCCTATCGGACGTCACAGGCTGGCGAGCGGTGAACCTCGGCGTGCCGTCGTGGGGCCCCATGGATGCCGCCGCCGATCTGCGAACGGGCGCCCGCGTCCAGGATGTGGCCCGCGTAGATCTCGCCGTCTACTCGCTGATCGGTGACCACGTGCGCCGCTGCCCGCGCGGGATGCCAGACCGCCCGCTGTACGGCTTCGACCTGGCCCGTGGATTCTGGTACAGGCCGGGCCGTCCAGGGCTGCAACGCCCTGCGATGATCGAGGCACTGGTGTCGATGCGCGACGAGGTGGCCACCCGATGGCCCGGTGCCCGGTTCGTGGTGCTCGCCTGGCCCAGGGTAGGCCCGTCTCGTGACACCGTCCAGGCGATCCGTGCGGCTGGCATCGAGGTGATGGCCCCGCCGTCCAGCGTGGCACGTGGGCCGCTCCACAGGTACGATGGACACCCGAGCGCAGACGAGCACGCCAGCGTCGCCGGGTGGCTGGCCGAGGAGGTGGGGACGTGAGCGATCGATTCAACGAAGTCCTAGCAATCGTCCTACGCCACGAGGGCGGATGGTCCAACCGCAAGACCGACGCGGGCGGACCGACGAACCACGGGATCACGCAGGCCACGTATGACACCTACCGGACCGCCGTCAACGCGGAGCGCAGCTCTGTCAAGGCGATCTCGCGGGCCGAGGTGGCCGCGATCTACCGCGTCTACTACTGGCGGGCGGCGGGGTGCCGCCGGCTGGCCGAGCCCCTGGATATGGTGGTGATGGATACCGCCGTCCTGTTCGGGCCCGGGTGGGCAGCGCGTCGACTCCAGGGCATCGTGGGCACCACCGTGGACGGCATGGTGGGACCGAAGACCGCCGCCGCGTGCGCCGAGATGTCCACGGACGAGATCATCGATACGCTTCTGGCCATGCGCGAGGCGCACCATCGCACCCGCGTCCGCAAGAAGCCGAACCAAGCCGAGTACCTCGACGGGTGGATGAATCGGATCGGCCACCTGCGAGAGTTGACCGGCGTGGAGGAACCCCATGCGTAGGCCCATCGTCTACATCCCCCTGCTTCTGCTCGTGCTCGCTGCCAGCCTGATCCTGTGGCGCGGCACCGTCCGCACCCACGACACCACCGCCCCCGAGCAGCCCGTCGCCATGGACGACGATTCGGGCGACGATGACAGCGCGGACGACGATTCCGCGCAATAGGAGGGACACCCTATGACCACCGAGAGCATCATCAGTTTCGTGATCACCGTCGTGCGCGGAGCCCTGGGATTCCTGATCCCCAAGAAGTACGCTGCCATCCCGGAGCAAGTCTGGACCGTGTGCGCCGAGGCGATCCCCGCGGTCGTGGAGTTCGTTCAGACCCTGATCGGACTGGACGAGGTCGAAGGTGCGGCGAAACACGAGGCCGTCTGTGACGCCATGGGCGAAATGCTGGACGCCGGCTTCGACGGCTTGCCCTGGTGGGGAGACATCCACGAGATCGACCGGGACGACATCATCGCCGGCATCGTCAAGACCGCGTACCACGTCGCGACCGCTGCCGACGGTGGCACCGCGATCCCGCTGCCCACCGAGGTTGACCGCCCCGCGCTGGTGGCGAAGCTCAAGGTAGGAATGGGGCAGCCGCTGGTGGCTCTGCGGATGGCGAGGATCGGCGGGCGGAACCTGCGGCGATGATCGCCTCCCTCGCCACCGCCATCGGCCGCATCTGGCACAAGAGCAGCGGGCACAAGGGCATGACCCTCCTCGGCGCCATGGTCCTGTGCTGGATGGGCGCAATCCCGCCCGAGGTGTGGCTTGCTGCGGTTGGCCTCGTCCTCGGTGCCGGCACCTGGCAGCGGCGGATCGCCAACGGGAACGGCAAGCCCACCAGCGCCACGCAGAGCGACACCACCCCCGGATCCGACCAATGACACGCAGAGCCCAGGCAAAGCAGCAGAGACGGGACGCAGCACGCCACCGGCTGGCAGTCCGCTTCACCAGTCGACTGCATCGGCTCGGGCTGGCGTGGGCGAAGTCCGAGGCCCGCTGGTTCGACGCGCAACCCATGCTCGGTGCCGATGCCCAGTGGCGCGGCCCCGGCTTCTACTACATCCACGGCCCGCTAAAGGGCTGGCGGCACCTCGGGCGCAACGACATCGCCGCCCGGACGAAGCTGTTCCGCCTGTGGGTGGAGCACGGGCCCGAGACGATGAAGCCAGACCCCAAGGTGCTCGGGTGGATCCTGCAGGCCGGCGTCGTTGCGTTCCAGGCTGTGCGGGCCGGGGCGAAGGGCAAGCGATGAGCCCGGACGAGAAGCGGCGCATAGAGGAGGAGCTACGACACCATACGACATGCGCCCTGGAGGATACCCGCAATGCGACCCGACGATGGGATGCCATCACCAAGGGAGCGGCCAGGGGAGACGCCCTCGGAGCTAGAGCACAGGCTCGCTCACTACCTGGGGCAGATCAAGGTTCATACCGAGCAGACGAGCAACAAGCTAGAGGAGCTGCTACGGATGCACGTAGCGGAGCGGGGGGAACGGGCGGACATGGCCGAGACCCTGGAGCGGCTCTGCGATCGTATGGACGACTCCGGGCACAACGACGCATCGGGGGCCTTCCCGGCGGTGCAGGACTCACCGTCTCAGCCGGAGAGGCCCGCTATCAATGCCCCGAATTCATCGGAGCAAGGCTGGATCTCGCGGACGATGGGGATCATCGAGGTGCTGGTGTCGAACCCGTTGAACCTGGCAGTCGTCGGCGGCACGGTGGTCGCGGTGGTCGCGATGATGTTTTTCGCGGCGTGGCTCGGTCTCGTCGACTTGACGACGGTCCTCTTGCACTGGGGTGGTCCATCGCCGTCGGGGTCGTGATGTCGCTGGGGTTGACGGTGGTCCTGGGGCTGGTGTTGTCGCTGGTCTAGCTACCCGACAATCCTATTGCTACTCGTCCCCGCCCGCTCCCGCAGGACGCGGAGTTGCTGGCGGGCTTCGTCCAGCTCCCGCCGCAGCCTCGCGATCTCGTCGTCGCGCCGGTCGATGGCCACCTCCACGTCTTCCGTTGGGCACGCCTCGCATGTCCCGTAGTACCTACGATGTCCGCCACCCTTGCTCCATCCGTCATCCATGTATCCCTCCACCGCCCGCAGGCGTTCGCATGTAAGGCCCCTGGCCGGCTGGCAATGCCAGAGCGGTCCGGCCAGGGGTTGAGTTGAGCCTGGCGTACCAAGCTCGAAATGGACAACGCGAGTTCGCGCCTCCATCAACCGATACCCGCAGACGTTCCGTTGTTGCGGTTCTCGGCACCGGTCGCCGCCGAATGCGACGCCGGAAGTTTGGCCAGGCGGCTGGCGCCCTTGGGAGATCCCCTTTCTTGGAATCCACCCGCCTGGCTTGCGGCGATGTGCCGCGGTCCCGAGTGCTGCCCGCCATCCGGTGACAACCTGGGTCGTCGATAGCGGCTCGGGGTCAAGATTCTTCAATCCGCCGGCCGGGGTGTCCATGCCCCGCCCGGGTGCCGCGCTGCCCGACCAGGGCGACGGGGCTTGGTTGATCATAGCGAGCACACACGGCACGACGAACGCCGCCTTCTAGGTTTCGGCTTCCGCCCCTGCTCGAATTCACGACGGAGCCCGCGCATCGACGCCGGCCATGTGTCGCGATCCTCTGAGCGGAAGGTGTGCCCGAGGTACAACTCCAGGCTTTCCCCCTGCTCGAATAACATCGGGTTCGTGCTCCATAGGGACCACCATTCGGACAGCGTCTGGTGGTAGCACCACGCGCAGTCGGTGCGCTCCGGCGGCTCGAATCCCTGGGCCTTGCAGTAGTCGATCACCATGCCCTCGTCCCAGCACCAATCCCGGAGCGGGTACGTGATGTCGGCGGCGTCGTAGGTGCCGCCCGCGCGGCCGTCCTCGTCAGCACGCAACCCGACAGCGAGCGTGATCCCGGGGTGGCCCTGGAGCCACCTGGCACACGGCTCGATCTTGATCATCCGGGTACACCACCGCATCCGAAAGTTGGGGATGCATCGTTGATCCAGAATGCTGTCTCGCAGGTTCGGCCCTTCGGGGATGACCAACTCCATACCGATGTGCGCCGCAACGCGGGCGATGTGCTCGTTGACGGCTGGCAGCTCGTTGCCGGTGGGGGTGTAGAGCAGGCGGAAGGCGTGCCCGCGTTCGGCGAGTTGCAACGCCAGCGCGGTGGAGTCCTTGCCGCCTGAGAAGGCGACGACGAGATCCCCGCGGAATAGGTCGAGCTGCGTCATCGCCCCCACCCCCACGCCACCGCCACGATCCCCGTCAGCAGGGCGAGGTAGGCCAGGAGGAGGTACGCGGCTCATGGGGTGGGCCCGTCGGCGAGGAGGGCGCGGGCGACCCGCAGAGCCTCGTAGTAGTC
>Ga0233437_1007277_pt1 | contig 10779 bp, 4 predicted proteins | sample SI_122_August201_FD_182714 | JGI IMG/M metagenome (GOLD analysis project Ga0233437, IMG submission 182714) | Seawater microbial communities from Saanich Inlet, British Columbia, Canada - SI_122_August2016_200_MG | ecosystem: Environmental > Aquatic > Marine > Inlet | place: Canada: British... | reverse complement strand
CACCAATAACAGCACCCTCGTCAAAAGCATTCTGCTTACTGACCATAACAAGATCCTCTAATAGACCAAGCTCAACTATTTGTTGCTCTACAAAAGAAGAATTTCCATGTGTCAGTTTACTTTCTAATTCCTGTAATTGTTTTTTGAGAATACCAATATTTGCCAGCATGGTTGTGTGATCTGCCTTAGGAATCCCCATTAACATGAGATCATAACTTGCCATTTCTGTCTCCCATTGAGGAATATCAGTTTCCATTTTCTTAAAGACACTGACTTGAAACGTTTCATAAACATAGAGGTCATAATGTTTTGATTTGGAAGATATGTGACCATTATAACGTTCATAAATATAAGCCTGCATAAAAGAAATATGCTGAAGAAAACGATCCCATTCTGCTTGAATTTCCTCGCTATGAAATTGTCCTCTTATAATACGCATACGATCATAGAGTGCATGTAATGACCAATAAGCATTTGCAACTTCTTGATTACCAATATCTTTAGACAAATATTCCTCAAGGTTTTCAAAAACACGGTTTAAACTTCTAATTGCTTTTGGGGTCAAACCTAGTTCGACAATAAAGGCATCTGCCTCAGGCACGCCTGTTTTATGGCTATCTAAAGTTAGGCGCGCTGAAATAACGCCAAGAGTACGGGTTAACGCGTCGCCAATACTTTGTTCATTAACACCAACACTACCGATCATACTTTCAAAAGGTTTAAAACGCTCAATAAAACGTCTATAGGCTTCAAGTTCATCAGCAGTCATGCGCACGGTATCTACAGATCTGACAAATATTGAAAACGCATTTCTTAATAAAGTCATGGTTCTGTCATAATCAGGGCTATTTTTGATGCCCCATTTCAGCATCTCTTTAATAACATTTGCTTTCACAAGCGAAAGAGTATCACCAATCAACCTCAGTCTCGATGCCTGTTGGTCCTCAAGAGCCATAGAAAACTGCATTGTATCATCAAGTATTTTTAGGGAACGAACATAGTGGCGTCCACGTTCAAGACGTTTCTTAAGCTCCGCAACAATGGGTTGAACAAAAAGCTCTGCTGAAGATTGTTCTTCTCCACCACCACCATCACCATCACCTAAATCTGCTAAAATTGATTCTAATTTATTAAGCCCCTTACTAAAATGATCAACATCAAAAAGATTATCTTCTCCATTAATGAGAAAACCGGGGTATGGAAACAGTGGCTGTCCATCCAGACCAGGAAAATCTTCATGTAACTTTTTTTGGTCATATCTGTCTAAACGACCTAAAGTAGCAAGTTGCTGTGTGAGCAGACTCACTGAACCCTTGGTAATAATTGTTTCTACTGCTTTTTGCCAATCTTTGAGTTGTTCTACTTCAGGAATTTCAACGCCCATTTCTTGAGCAAACTTTCTGAGTTTTTCCGCACGTTGCTCAGCGTTAGGTTCATCAAGAGCTTTATCAAGATCGCGATGAAGCGCTTTTCTTTCCGAGCGTGTGACCCAATCAGCCCGACGTAATTTTCTGGCTTCTAATCGGGGAGTGACAAAAGACTTCCAGAGTACTGCTCCAGTAACACCAGCGGCAAGGATCAAAGTGCCACCACCTAAAACAGTTCCCCAATTAATATTTTGCATCCAAGAAGCTGATTCAGTCACCAATGGTGTTATCAACTCAACTGTTTCTGGGATTACCACTGTTTCTACGGCTTCTGGGGTTATTTCAGAAACAGATTCTACGACTTGTTCGGGAGCTGTTAAAACTTCTTCAGTAGCTTGCTCAGAAACAGCCCAAGGAGATTCTTCATGAACTGTTTTGGCTGTGGCCAAGCGCGTGAAGACTGACGTTGCTGAAAACGTGATCAAGCCAGCTGCTTTACTAGCGAGATTTGACGCAGAATTCTTAACGACTTTGGCAAGTAATAACCCACGAGCGATTAAACTGAGGGGAGCTACGTTTTTACGTTGTAAAAGACTAAGATCTTGTTGCGGTCTTACTGGCATCGCCGATTGGAAGCGTCGCACAGCACCTTCAGTTTGCACCGTCACAGGCCCACTTGTTTGGCTATCTGCGACCTGAAGAAGAGCATTCTGACCTCTCAGTACTGTCTCCTGAGGCCTCACTAATGGTGCGCGCACATCTCTCGTTAAATGATGAGTCTGTCTCGTGAGCCGTGTATCATGAGTTCCAAGGCGCCTGTCTGTTGGCGTGGTCAGAAATCGCATTCTGGGCAACGGCAATTCTGTTTGTGGTTGCCCCATCGTACCCATGGGCGTGCCCAAAAGTTGAGAGCCAAATTGACCCGGCGAAGTCAGAAAACTGAGGATTTGATGATTAAATGTACTGCCTGCCATACTCTGTTATCCGTTTAAGGTTGGAATAAAACGGTACATTTTAGTTATCGGCATCATGGCTCATTTGTTTCGGGGAATGTGAAAGATATGACGCAATGCTTCCAAATAGTCGTCTAGGTTTACTGGTTCCGGAGTACCAGGGTTCCAGGGTACTGTCATTTAACATTACTCTGGCACTCTGGTACTCCAGAACTCTGGCACTCTGAAACTTCTAAATATATTAAATTGACATATCTCCCTCAATCCTCGAAATAGCTTGCATGAAAAGTATCCAAGTCCCTGTTTTATCAGATAATTATTCCTATATTATTGCATGCTCTGAAACGAAGAAGGCGGCCATAATTGACCCTTCTGAAGCGAGCCCCATCCTCAGAGCTCTAACAAAAGATAACCTAGAACCCATAGCTATAGTGAACACCCACCACCACCAGGACCATACAGGAGGTAATGCCGAGATTTTGGCCACATACCCTGTTCCTATTATTTCTGGCCCCAACAACAAACACCTAGACATTGGGACGTTATCATTTACCATAATTTCTGTCCCAGGCCATACACGAGATCATATCGCCCTATACGGGCATGAGGCTCTTTTTTCTGGTGACACCCTCTTTGCCTCTGGTTGTGGGCGCCTTTTTGAAGGCACAGCTTCTGATATGTATCAGTCACTGAACACATTGTCTAAACTCCCTGATGACACAAAGGTTTACTGCGCACATGAGTACACGATTACTAATCTCCAGTTTGCGCACAGTGTGGAACCACATAATCGGGACATTCAAGAAAAACTAACCTGGGCGATTGAACAGCAGAAGAATAACCAACCAACTGTTCCCTCAACAATAGGCGAGGAAAAAAAGTACAACCCTTTTCTGCGCTGTGATTCACCAGAAATTATTCAGAACCTGAAACAAAAAGGATTTACGGATTTGGATGAGGCTGTTAAGGTGTTTGCGGCTTTGAGAAAGCTGAAAGATCATTTTTAAATACAAAATATCGAATAATGATTAACGATTTCTGATTTAAGATCGAATTCCATATTCTTAAATCTAATATCGTTAATCGATATTCATTATTAGAGATGACATTGTTCATAGACACTAGACGACAGACAGACGCTCGCACGTAATATGTATAAATTTTCTAGCATACTTGCCCTATTACTCCTCCTAACCAATTGCACCCCGGCACCCAAAAAAGCTGATTGCGGTTGTAAATTCAAACAAGACCTTCTTGTATTAGCTCAGAAAAAGAGTCTTGCTGCTGAAAACACAGAGGATCTGCGTGAAAAGAGCAAACTCGCACGTGATGGCATTGCCTTGGCTTCTCAGTGTCTTCTGAGAAATAAAAACAATGTTGGCTGTTATTATTACCGCGCTGTCAATCGTGGCCTTGATCTACAAACCAGAACCATTGCGGTTAAAAAAGGCTTAAATCAAATGGTGGCTGATTTTAATACTGTGCTAAAACTTGAAGACAAATATGATGATGGTGGGGCCTATTTAGCCCTAGGTTACGTGTACTTGAAAGCCCCCTCTCTTCCGGTTCTTGGCAGCAATCTCAAACGCGATCTAAAACGCGCGCATAGCATGTCTGAAAATGCCCTGCGCATAGCCCCCAAAAACCCACATAACCTAAAACTAGCTGGCGAAATTGCCTACAAACTTAGAAAGTATGCGACAGCAACTTCCTATTTCAAGAAAGCCAAAAAGAATTTACCCCCCTCATCTAAACTCACTCTGAATGAGGAAAAATTAAAACAATCTCTCATAAAATGGGTTAAAAAAGCGAAAAAACGGCTATAATGTCTGTCGTTTCAATTAGTTACAAGATATTTACCCCAATAATTCTGGCGCCACAACATTTAGCAAGCAACTTTTGCCATAAAGTTGCGATAAATAACTGTGCATAAATAGGATAGATTCACTTATGATTCATGGTTCAGGTTCATATATTCCCCAAGGGTTTAATGCTTTGTCATGCTACCCGCAACCCGATTTAGCTCAACATCTGACACGCTCACCTGAACAGATAGAATCAGCTTATCTTCTTGGTGGGCAGGCAACAACAGGCTCCCAGAGACACCCACATCCAGCACAAAGCCTTTTAACAACGCATACGAGATTATTACGCAACACACCAGACCCAACAAGCCTAACAAATAAACCTATTCAACACGATACCTCAGGCGATGCTAAACCAGTAAGGCAAATCAATGTTCATCAAGAAATCTTTGACCAAGCGCCAAATACATTTGCCTATGATCACTATACCCCAGAAGATCATGAAAAACTCAGTCCAACAGCCAGAAGCGCATTTATCAAAACAGCGAATCTGGATTGGACAAGAATACAAACTTGGGTTAAACACAGAGACCACACAGCTTTAAGAGAGTATACCATGGGGATTAAAGAAGCAAAGCCGGAACATTTTGGCCTGCTTCTTGAGATGAATGGCTATCTCTTCCACGAACAAACACGCCATACAACTCTAAAGTATCTAGATAAATTAACATCAGTACAAACAGTTGAGTTTTTATTTTCACCAAAAACATATCTTCAAGAATTTGGTATGGGAGCTGTAGTTGACATTCTGTTTAGCAAAATTTTCTCGGCGACAAATTTTAAGACTTACGGTTGGTCAATAAACAAAGCTGAAGAATTCCGCAAAAATCTCGTTCAAAAACTCTTAGACTATTTTAGCACGCATCAGTATTATTCTCCAAGTGAGCTCTGCCATGTCATTAAGGGGTCTCATGTTGTCGATTTTCTTCTGACAATCGAAGAGGACATTGATAGTCTGAGCACAGAAATCAGCTCTGATTTAATCCTAAAACATTTTCAGGGTAAATTATCTCAACGTGTTGCAGAAAAATATGCCACAGTAACGTCAAGATTTCCTTTTGTAACATTACGCTTCCTCGTTAAAGCAGTTCTCTTAACGCAAAGATCAGAAGAAGATTTCTTAACTCCTGCTGTACCAGCACCACAAAAGCCTATCGCATTAGATGATTTTTATGGGCTACACCTACCAGGTGACATTAGTTTTTTTGGTCCTGATGAAACTCAAAAAGACCTCGCTCAAAATGACGATTTTGTATCGGCATTCTATCGTTTCATGACTCATTACAAACAATATGGTTTGTTAAATTGGCTGGGTCTTCCTGATCTCCATTTATCAGCAGGTACATTTACTGGTAGTTTAAGCATCTTTGATGGCCGCTTGTTTCCTCAACTTCTGGGACCGGATATTGCATGCGGCATGCAGGTCCTCGATACGGGGTTATCTGATGTAGAATTTCCCTTTGATGATATCATTGAATCTTTCAAACAAACCGGGGTCCATACGTCATGCAGCAACCCTTTAGATATATTCAATCAACCTTTTTCATCCCCCTTTAAGCATAATACAGGCATTGCAAATCAAGCAGTCTTTCAACGTCATCTTCCTACAACCCCAGCACAAGGAAATTATAAAGAACTTCTTGCAAAATATACAGATCCAAAACAAACGGCTTTAACGATCACATCGTCTTTAGGCACAATAGGAAGTGGTAACCATTTTGTAGAAATTGCTGTCGCTCAAGATTCAAATCCTGAACTTGGCATTAAAAAAGGAAATGTGATCATAATCATTCATTCGGGCTCACGACGTTTTGGCAGCTATATACAAGGTAGAATTGCCGCAAGAATGCCAAAACAAGGATTTGAACTGGGCACACCAGAACACGATGAAGTGATGCAGCTCATACATCTAGCAAACATTTTCGCGTATCTTAACAGAACTGCTTTGGCTGAACGTGTGACACAAGCCGTACATCATGCACTAAAACGTAATATTAAATTTGAACCAATTTTAGACATACCCCATGACACACTTCATGTAGACCAAGGTCAATCCTATCACCGTAAAGGTCTGAGCTTTATACCAACAGCTCCAGCACCTTATTTACTTGCAGGTGACGCGGCACATGGATCTTTTATTATGATGGCTGCAGGTAATTTGCTAGATGTCACACAACAAAGTTTAAGTCATGGTACAGGCAGGGCCTTCTCAAGAGCAGATGCTAAACTCTTATTAGAAGCGAGTGAAGAGCAACAATATTTAGAAGATGTTCAAACCTCATATGAACCTGGCAGCAAACTTTCGGAAATGCCAAGCGCCTATCGAGACTTGGATCCTGTTGTGCAGTACTTTATGTCACAAGGATGGATAACAAACCCAATCAATCTCAAACCTATAGTTTCAATAAAAGACTAAATCTCTTCTTTTTTTTCTTCTTCTTCCATTTTTTGGATCAAACCATTCGCAATTTCTTGTTCTAAAAATCTTTGGCGCGATTCATCGGTTTCTCTCGCCCTTACATGAACAACACCTTTTTTTACATCAAGTAACCATTCCATACTATGCTCATGGCTTTTCAGTTTAAACCAATCAACATCACTCAGTTTTGAAAAGTCCCACTCTTTTCCTTGAGATAAATCAACACCTTCACTCAGAACACGCAAGCGCATAAGTGCTTTAAGATTTAAATCTTCAAGCGTTTGTTTTTGTTCTTCAGCAAAAGGGACGTCAGCATATTTTTCAATTAATGCTATAAAATCTTTGATTTCTTTACTCATAATCCCCCCTAAGATTTAGTCTGTCCTTTTCCTTCTCTTAATGCCAGTATTTGTAGTATATCAAGCTGTAGTTTATCAATTTTAGTATCTGGACTCCGAGCAAGAGTCGCCACATGATTAAGATCCTCTGACATTGATTTTGTAATAATATTAAATTCTGTCTGCAGATCATCTGGTAGCTTGACAGTTTTTCTTCCAGAATGAGCAAATACAAGCTCTTTGAGCTCTAAATAAACTCTTTCTTCAATAAGACCTCGTTGATAATAGCCTTCAAACAAAAATCGCATTTCATCTGTTACCAAACCCGTATCAATCTTTTGACCTGACTGCACCTGTTGACGCATTGAATCTATTCTCTGACGAACAGATCGAATTCTTTCAATATGAACAGTGGCATCCTTAAGAAAAGCACCTGGTGCCGTACTGCGTGTAAGGACAATTCCTTCAGGCTCCCAAGCATCACCTGCCCTCACGCGAGGATACTCCCTGCCATGATTGCCAACAAGCACAGTTTCTAAAGTGGCCCCATGTTCTCGCATCAGGTCTGTATTCAATGCATCATTGTGATCAAGTGCTAACAATTTTTTCTGAAGCTCTGTAAACTCTAATTTCCCACGTCCATAAATATGAGGATACTTAGGTGATTTTGGTGGCTCTGTAGCCGAACCAACTTTCCCTAGAATATTGCCCCCAGAATGTACGACAAACCCCAATGTTCCATTAGTGACTGTTTGATGAGCCACAGCTACATTCACATGCACACCATACGTATCATGAGGGCCATCTAATCTTATAATCCATGTTTGCTCTGTCCCATCCACAAATGGGAGTGTGAATGTCATAAACTCATTCGTTGATGAATCAGGATGTGGTTGCGTATCAGAGTAAACGCGTAAATTTCTGGCTTGTTCGAAAAAAAGATCAATATCACTTTTAGAAAAACCAGCAGAGGCTAAAAGAGCCTTAAAGCAAGCTCTCATAGACTGAAAATTACGCACCTCAGCTACTTGTCGTGTTCTGATCTGACTAATTCTACCAGCTATATCCTCATCAATAATATCTTTCACAGAAGCAGGATCCTCTGCTACGCTCTCCCGACAAAATTGTAAATCATCGCGAATTGATCTCACTAGTTTATCAATCTCTTCAGTCCCCTGTCCATGAGCTTTCATAAATGCCTCAACTTGTAGTTCAGCAACGAGACTATCAAGATCACTAGTTATTTGAGTAATTCTTGCTCTTGCGACTTCTACACTCACTACCTCTGGCATGGCCGCACGAAGGTTTTTTTCCGCACCAATAACTCCCTCTAGTATCCATTTATTAACCGTTCGCTCAACAAACTCAGCCCGCACCCCTAACAACCTTTGTTCCTGTTGTGACAAGTAACTCACTTGCCTTTGATCAAATTCAAAGCGAATGTGTCCACTATCATTAATGATTGTGATATCGAGTGTTTTAACACCATAAGGGGTATTCACCACGATGGCATGCTGGCAAGTTTTCTGTGTATGGTGCGCAATTGTGGCCATGCTTATCAAATCGCGTGGCGAAGGCATTAACTGGTCCCGCGTGTGTATATGCGCTACGGGTTGATTAAAGACATTAAAATCCCCCTTATCAATGGCAGCGCGAAAACTACCATCAAGTGATTCTAGGGCCACACGTGCTGTACTACCTTCCAAGAGAAAAAAATGTTCTGCCTGATTATCACCAACAGCTCTGAAAATTGAGTACTCATTTCCCGTATCTGAATTGAGTTTTATACCTGCCCTTTTTGCTTGTTCATAAGAGCCAAAAACCTCACCAACATCATAATCTTTAAACAAAGCTAAAAAATCAGCAAAAGCTGTGCGACTCACAGGTTGCCCTGCCTCCATACCATCGGGTACAGGCATTCCTTTCGCCCGTGCGCTCTCTCTCGCCTGAGCAGCAACAGTATCGCCTCTTTGATATACAGGACTCCAATCTTCAACATCAATTGTGACTCTTCCTGATGCGTCATCAACTATTCTCATCTTAATATCGACATCACTGTTTTGAGCCAAAAGAACCGTTTTTGTCTCAGGATCAAATTTCAACTTAGTTTGTGGATCCACATCAATAAAAACAAGACGCCCACTGCCATTATCAAATGACACACCATAACGACCACCAGGCATTTCTCCAAAGCGCCCATCAAAAGAACACTGCCTTTGCCCAAAACGTCCCACACCTTTCTGACCTGATAGAGCTGCAACACCCTCACCCACACCAGCACCAGCAGCTGAAAATAAGGCCGCAACTAAAGCCATTTGTCCAGCATTACCATTACGATGCCCACGTGGGTCAGAATACGCAATGGCAGCACCATCAACACCAGCATACAACAAATCAAGAGGGATGCGTATCATATTGCGTGATATATTGGCCTTCAAATATGCGGAAACGCCAACATTTGCTGCAATACTCATCATGGTAAAATACCCCATCCAACAAGAATCACGATAATCTGTTTGCGCGCGCAACATATCTTCAACACTAGCTAACTCTGGATTCCCATCGATCTCAGATGCAAATGCGCCCATTCCAGTAGTTCGATATTTCTCATATTCATGGTGAATGTCACGTGCGGTAAAAACACCACCCGCGGCAAGACCAACAACAGTTCCCAAAAGTGGATTAAAAAAACTAGCCGCAAAACAAGCAAACATAAATACACCCATAGTTACCATTTGTTTGGTTTGTTCGCTGCGACCAAAGGCATGATACTTGATGCCAAACTCCTGCGTATGGGTCCATTGATCCTCACCCATCCAAGATGGGCAAACAGTTTGCCCTAACAAGCGATAATCAACACCGATCTTAGAAAGCAAATATTGTCGGCCTTCCATGCTAGGACAATACTGGTCAATGAGCTTGAACACGCCTCTTTGTGCTTCATTAACAATCGTGGCATCCTGAACGAGAGTCGTAATTTCTTTTATGGCCTTATCTGTATCATCCTTCATGTTAATGAGATTCTGTCTTACAAATGCAACAGGACGAACCTTAAGATAGTCTATCCCCGTACTCTGAAAAATACCATCTCCTCTTCTCTCCAAACCTCTCAGATAATAAACAATAGAAGGTTCTCGTTGCATCAACTCTTCTGCCAACCTGTCATAACCGGATGGTAGTGTTAATAAATTAGTCACGCTATCTTGATCAGAGCCTAGCGTTGTTCGCAAGTAACGTTGGTTTTCACGGCCCTTCATCCAATCTTCCATTTTTTGCCCATCAATTCTCATTTCTTTAAAAGCATCAAAAAAACAAGTTACAACCACAGATAAACGATCATTCCCTCTAGTCACAATTTCTAAGAAACGTCTTAAATAGAGATCAAGATCTTGATGATAATTGTTTGCTGAGTTGAGAGGGATCAGAGAAAGCTTGAATAGATGAACGATAAAATTACTAATACCGTGTTCATTTGTATCTAACAGAAAATCCACATTTGAAGAAGATTCCGCATAAATGGCCATAAGCTCTTCTGAAACAGTATCCAACTGATCAACAGGGTCTAAAACAGGAGCTGCTATTTCAAATGTAGGTTCCGCTAGCATGGGGGATTGCATGTAGTATCCAAAACTATCCTGACCAGGAATGTGACTTGTTTGGAAATCACGCATGACAAAGGACTTCTTTGATTCCTGCTCACAACGGACAATGTACTTCGCTAACTCCCAATCCTCCATAGAAAAACCAGCAGGCTTTACAGTATTATTGCGCCGTACTTGCTCTACTAGTAAGTAGCTAACACCCAATACATTTTCATATAAATGCACTCGAACACTC
>Ga0233437_1007273_pt1 | contig 10784 bp, 4 predicted proteins | sample SI_122_August201_FD_182714 | JGI IMG/M metagenome (GOLD analysis project Ga0233437, IMG submission 182714) | Seawater microbial communities from Saanich Inlet, British Columbia, Canada - SI_122_August2016_200_MG | ecosystem: Environmental > Aquatic > Marine > Inlet | place: Canada: British... | reverse complement strand
GGATTTATTCTACCGACTGGAGTTGGTCGCCTCTGTTTTGTGATGTTGACAATGACGGGTTGAAAGATCTTTTAATTACCAATGGAATTTACCGAAGGGCGAATGATTTGGATTATGTAAAATTTTTGACCGGGGGAAACAGGTATTTCCCGGAAAAGGATAATAGCGGTGTTCCCGATCGGGTGTTGTACGAGAAAATGCCACTGTATCCAAACATAAATTATGCGTTTAAAAACAACGGCGATCTTACATTTTCGAATAAGGCAAAAGAGTGGGGTTTTAACATTTCGTCTTTTTCAAATGGATCAACTTATGCCGATCTTGACAATGATGGTGATCTCGATTTTATTGTCAACAATATAAATGATCCTGCATTTATATATCGGAATAATTCTGAAAAACAATCGGAGAATCATTTCTTATCGGTAGCATTTAAAGGAAAAGGATTAAACACTCGTGGGATTGGAGCTCGTGTTACCTTGTTTATTAATGGTGAAAAACAGCTTGCCGAACAATTTGCTACAAGGGGTTTTATGTCAGCCACTTCCGATGTTTTGCATTTTGGTTTGGGCCGGAAAAATTTAGTTGATTCATTAATGGTTCGCTGGCCGGATCATTCAGAACAGGTTTTAAAAAATGTAGTAGTTGATAAAAAAATTACATTAGATGCTCGAAATGCAGAGAAACCTTTAAATAGAAGCAATCCAAATCAAAAAAACACAAAATTGTTTGTGCGAACCGATATCCCCGGATTGCAATTTCTTCATAAAGAAGATGCTTACACAGACTTTAACCGGGAACATTTAATTCCTCGTAGTTTCTCAGCCGAAGGGCCAGCGCTGGCAGTTGGAGACGTAAATGGTGACGGATTGGACGATTTGTTTGTGGGCGGTGCGAAAGGGCAGTCGGCCATGTTATTTGTTCAACAAAGCGATGGAACTTTTGTGTCGCAAAATAATCCTGTTTTTACCAGCGACCGGATTACTGAAGATATTGATGCTTCATTTTTCGATGCTGATGGTGATAGCGATCTGGATTTGTATATTGTGCGTGGCGGTAATGAAGCGCTTGCTGGAAATGCCTTGCTGGCCGATAAAATACTAATAAACGATGGAAATGGCGAATTTAATTTGTGCGCACGAGGAGCATTGCCATTTATGGCCTACAATGGATCTTGTGTGCGACCGGGTGATTTTGACGGAGATGGTGATTTGGATCTTTTTGTCGGTTCAGGATCGGTACCCGGTGCGTATGGTTGGTCGCCGGATCAGTTTTTATTAGAAAACAATGGAATTGGCTTTTTTAAAGATGTAACGGATATTAGATTGAATGGGCCAAAAAATGTCGGGATGGTTTCGGATGCAAGCTGGTTAGATTATGATCGGGATGGTGACCAGGATTTGATACTGGTTGGCGAATGGATGAAAGTTCGCATTTACCAAAATGACAATGGGCATTTTACAGATGCCACCGAAGTCGCAGGCCTGAATGAAACAGCAGGTTGGTGGAATAGTATTCAGGTTGCCGATATTGACAGTGATGGAGATTTGGATTTTATAGGTGGAAATTTGGGTTTAAACTCGTTGTTAACAGCTTCAACAAGTGAACCGGTTGAAATGTATTTGAATGATTTTGACAACAGCGGATCTTTTGATCAGGTAATTTGTTCCTATCAAAATGGTACTAGTTATCCGGTGGCTTCTTTGGATCAAATGGCCAAACAGATTGCTGGGATAGAAAAAAAATATCCCAATTATTCTGATTTTGGGGGAAAGACGGCAAACGATATTTTTGGTAAAGACATTTTAAATCAATCGTTGGTAAAAAGGGCAGAATTATTAAAAAGCTGTTTGTTCCTGAATAACGGGAATGGAACTTTTGAAACAAACGAACTTCCCAAATTAACGCAGTTTTCGCCGGTTCGTGATATTTTGGTTCGTGATTTTAATTCTGATGGAACAATGGATTTTGTTCTTGTTGGGAACGATTATGCAGTCCGGCCTTCTTATGGTCGCTACGACGCCGGTTTTGGATGGAGTTTGTTAGGTAAAAATGGTATCGAATATAATACTTTAATGCCCGATGACAGCGGCCTCGTAATAAAAGGGGATGCACGAAAAGTACTCCCCATAAAAATAAAGGGAAACGATTTTTTAGTTGTTGCTGTTAATAACGGCGATCTGCAAATTTTTGAAATTAATCCACAAGAATACATTCCAGATCAGATTAAAAATCAAAAAGAATAGAGCTTCATAAAAGCAAAATCCTATTTCAAATTCCCGTTTTCATTACTTATTGCCATACGAAAATCCTTGGTGGTAACTTTCCGGGTGTTGTACTCTTTTAAATAATTCTGATGCTCGATGTCGTTTGGATATTGTTCATCCGATCCGTATGGATATTTGCTCATGGCATGAAAAGGTAATGGCAGCACCGTTTGCCCGGTTGCAGTGTTCATGTCTCCATCTTTCACCCAACCCACACTATGGATTAAAAAATCCCGTTTCCAGCCTTTTGGTAATTTTGGCAAACTTTCAGCATCAAATTCTAAAGTAGTTTCATCACCAGCATTTTTTACTACGTATTTATCGTCTGCCTCTAAAAGCAGAGGCAACACGTCTCCATAACGGGTGTAATTTCCCACAAGATCTCTCCATTTCGGCTCGGTAGAAACACTTTGATAATCGAACCAGTGTGGTCCATATCTGCCACCTTTTCGGAATGTTCGGGAGAAACCCCTGTAATGTAAATCAGCTGAGATTGGATTTAATGTATTTGAATGAATTGGTGCTAATGAATTTTCGTTCGAATAAAAAATATAGTCCCAATAGATTTCCATATTTGTGCGTATCCGAATTCGTGCATCCGAAGCAAGAATTTTACCGGATAGATCAACGACAAGAGTTTTGTCTTTTCCCATCGGGAAACTGAGATTATCAACGACGGTTTCCCATTCTCCTTTTTTATTTATGGCCTGAATGTAAGGTGAAACCAATTTAATTTTGCCCGATTGAGCAATAGATGCATTTATACTGGCATCGGACGGAAAGAGCCAGCCATTCAGAAAAAGGCTTAAGTTTTCATTGGTATTAATTTCCCCCAAATCTAATACCAGTTCGCTTAATTCTGTAATCCCCTGGAATTCGGTGGGTTTTAATGTTGAAATATAATTGTCATCTTTTTGTGTGATAAACGAGAGAAGGTTGTCGCCCCGTTTGTTGGTGGCTGAAACAGGAAAGTTTTTTTCGCCAACCTGAAAAAGTTTGTATCCAGGTTCAGGAGACGGCATAAACCGTTCATCTACAAAAACGATAACAGAATCGGGATGATCGAGTGCAATCAACTGGATTTTGTCGGAATAGATTGTTTCCCATAATTCATCGGTTAACTGGATTTTATATTTTCCATTTTGAGGTTTTAATAATTCACCTGGAATTTTTATGTAATCGACAGATGGTGCTGAACTTGCATATTTAGTCATTTTATCTTCTCCCATAATTCCCAGCGGCATTCCAAGTGCGCTCCGCCAGGTAATGTCCTTGACAAAAACATATTTTTCTCCGTCCCAGGTATAAAGAAAAGGACACGATCCTTTCAGGGATTGTTCCTCGATAAGACTTTGATCGGTTCCCGGGAAGAACATATTTTGAGGAACACCGTTTGTCCATAAAATACGTATTACATCAGCCTTCGCCCGGGGCCCCAACCCGAATAGTATATTGGGTTCGGTAACTACTTTCGACTGATATAAATTTCCTGATCGTATTTCAACTTTGGCTCCAATACCGTAGTAATTATTTTTACCACTTCCTGTTCTCAGGCCAACAAGTTTCATTTTCACAAAATGATTGTTACTACCACCATCATTTCTCAAGAGACGAATATTTCCATTCAACCCTGTTATAACAACATCCAGATCCCCGTCTTCGTTGTAGTCGAAAGTTAAAATCTCTTTTCCCGATTTTAAATCTTCGGGCAAAATGTTTTCTACTACAAAATATGTCCCTCTTTTATCGTTGTGATATAGAAAAACTCCATTGCCATTTTCGGTATTCGATTGGCCAACAACAAAAAGATCGAGATATCCGTCGTTGTCGAAATCCAAAAAAGTAGCATCTTTTACCTGAACATTTTGTAAAGTCTGCGCCAAATCGTTTGATGTTTCATCAATTTTGAAACTACCATCTCCCTGATTTCGATACAATTTGCTTTTTCCTGCCACCGACGATGTAATAAACAAATCTAAAAATCCATCGTTATTATAATCGCCCACAGTTACTGAACTCGAGCCGATCTCGTTTCCCAATCCACTTGTTTCTGTAATATCCTTGAAAATTCCCTGCCGTTGATTGGAATATAAAATGTTGGGCGCATCATAGTTTACCACAAAAAGATCAATGTCCCCATCATCGTCAAAATCTCCAAATTCAGCATCCGGGCTGAAAATATCCAAGCCAGATGTATTTGATTCTTTTGCCTGCTCAAGAAATGTGCCGTCAGAATTATTTCGATAAAGCTGGTTTGCTCCCGGCATGGTTACATACAAATCGAGATCCCCGTCGTGGTCAAAATCAAAAAAAAGAGATTTATTTCCAATGTTTTCATCACCAACTTTAGCTTTTTTTGTAACATCGGTAAAAGTCCCGTCGCCATTGTTTTTATATAAAATGTTAAAACCATTTCTAACAATATATAGGTCGGGAAAACCGTCGTTATCGTAATCCGCAAATTTCGAAGAAATATCTTTTCCCTGATGGCGAATACCGGTTTCTTCGGTGACATCCCTGAATTTTCCCCATTCATTATTAAATAAATGAAACTTGTAATTTTTGGTTTGGGAATCAAAAACCCCGAAAGAGAGGTCGATGTCACCATCTCCGTCGTAATCACTTGCTGAAAGTGGGATCATATTATTATTGCTGGTATTTGATTGAGGACTTGTTTCCGGGTTTTGTTGAAAATCAAGTCCGGCAGTTGTGGTAATATCGGTAAATTTTATTGCGTCCAGCAAGGTTTGCCAATCGCCGGTTTGAACCTCCCCCCGTTGTTGGTCGAATGTAATTACAGGAGATCCAATTAAAGAACCACCGGGGCCTTTTAATTCGAGAATTCCAGCCTGAAATGGAGATGTTACTTTCAGATAATTATGGAAAACCATAAACGAAACGGTAGCTTCTTCGTTATTCCCGGTTTGCAAAGCAGCAATTGTTTTGTCGTGATATTCGATTGCTTCCATTGGGAATTGCGGGAAAATTTTTTGCAGTTTTTCTAACTGTTCCAAAGCTTCGTCGCTTAGTTTTTTACGAATTAATATTTCGATTAAATTTAAACGAGGCACAATATTGCCGGGTGCGTTTTCAATCAGTTCTTCAGTATATTTCTGAAGTTTATTGATAGATTCTTCATCGGTAAACGACGAATATAATTCAGTGAGGCTGTACAATGATTTAACGTGTCCGGGAGAAAAACTGATTCCTTTTTCAAGTTCATTTATGGCTTTTTCAGATTTATTGGCCATCTCATAAACTTTTGCTAAAATCAACCTGATATCCGGATCATTTGGATCCATTTTAATGGCTTCATTCAGCCATTCTTCCGCCTCCTGATATTTACCCATTCTTAAATAAACTATTCCGAGGTTTGCGTAACCCAAAACTTCATCCGGATCAAGATCAACCAATTTCAGGAACTGAGCCTCTGCATCTTCTATTTGGTTTTCTTCAAGATAAGCCAATCCGAGTGTTTTTGTTGTATTCAATTCTTCGGGTGAAGCCGGGGTTTTCTTTTTCAGTTGTTTGCAGTTATTGAAAGAAAACGCAATTGCTAGTAGTATCAATAATCCGATAAATTTATATTTCATTCGTGATAGTTATTGTTTGTTTTAATCTTGTTTTCTACAATTGATAGACAGAATGTCACTCTTATTAAATTTTTGCATTCGTTAATTAAATCGTGTTCCTAATTGAAACAGCAATTGATCCACTTTATTTTTAATCTTTTTGTAAGAATAAAAGCATTGTTACAATATACAAAAATATAAAATTCTAATAATCCTATTTTAAGACAACCGGAAATCCGTTTTTTATAATCATTAAACCCGGATTGCCAACCCGGTTTCCATTTTTATCAAATTGAATGTTACCTGTAACACCACTTTTGTATTTTGTCTCCGCGAATGCATCAATAATTTTGTCACGGTCGGGGCCGGCCCTTTTAATTACATCAATAATTATATTTATTCCATCGTAGGCAAAGGCAGAAAAAAAGCCCGGTAGATAACCAAAGGTCTTTTCAAATTCCTTTTGAAAAGCTAACCCGGTTTCTGTAAAATAATGGCCGGAAGATATTAAAATCACATCTTCAAAGATTTCCCAGTTTAAACCCGATGCTTGTAGATTGTTGATAGTTGACAGCGATCCAAAAATAGTTTGAGCCAGATTGCGTTCCTTTAAGGCAGGAATTATTTTCGAAGCAAATTGATAATCTCCAAATAAAACAATTTTTCCAGCATCCGATTTTTCAATTTCATCAAGAATTTCGTTAATATTATTGCCAGATGATTTTAACAAAAAGTGTTTGGGTTTAGCTATTTTCATCGAATCCGCTACTTTTAAAAAAGTGCGAACAGCATACTTTGAATCGTAATCTTCTGTGGAAATTATTGTCACATTTTCGGATTCCCCATTTTTGTAAATCTCCTGAATTAATGAAATTGCCTGCTGTTTATCGTTTGGTACGGTTCGAAAATACCAGGGAACAAAAGCCTGCGATAAAGTCATGTCGCTCGCCCGTGTTGATAAAAAAATGATTTTTGTTTTTGCAGCCACCTGTTCGGCAAGATGTGCGTTGCGACCATCCAAAGATCCCATTATTGCTAAAACTTCATCATCGTACACTAAACTTACCGACTCTTTTGAACCCGCTCCCCAAGGACCTGCAGTTGATCGGGTAATTAGTTGAAATGGTACATCTTTATAACCACCTTTTTCGTTAGATATTTTAATGGCTAATTCAGCACCATGTTTTGCCGATTGCGATTCTATTGAAGGAATAAGAAGTCCAATTTTTATAGTTTCCGGTTGTTCTGTTTTGTTTGAGTTGGTTGTTTGATGTGAACTCAAACTTTCAAATGTTTGTGCTTCAACTGTAACAAATCCTGTTAAAAGTAAAATTATTGAGCATAGAAAAGATTTGTATCTTAATTGAAACATGGTACATATTTAAACTCAAACCTGGAATTTAATTTTCGATCAAATATTTTTGTTTTTAAGGAGTGCTTTTTTTATTTTCCTGCTCATCTGAAATTAGTGGCGGAGTGGGGAAAAAATCAAATTTCCCATCTCGTACTTCAGTCATCCAGATCGAACCGATATCATTCCACGACGGATCTAAAATCAGCTCGCCCGTAATCCCTTGATATCCCTGAAATGTTTTATGGTCGGTTAGTAAATCACGAATAAGTGCGCGGTTGAGACCTGCTTTGTGAATGGCTTCAATAATAAGGTTCATTCCATCGTAAGCATGTGCTGCAAACACATCCGGTTCCATCCCATATCTTTCGTTATAATTTTTGTTGAATGCTACCAAATTGGGTTCATCCAGAGTTGGATTATACTGGCATGTTGTAACCAGACCTTCAGCATTTTCACCGGCAATTTCCAATAACTCTTTCGACATGAGTCTGTCGGATCCGTAAACTGGTTGCTCCATTCCCATTTGGCGCATTTGGTTTATTATGAGCGCAGTTTCTTTGGCATTTCCCCACAGAACCACAGCATCAGGTGAGGATTTTATCATGCGTTCAATTTGCGTGGCAAAGTCTATCTCACCGTCGTTATAACGTATTTCCAAAACCAGTGGAAATCCATATCGCAATGCAGCATCTCTGAATTCCATTATCCCAACCCGGCCATAACGATTATTGGCACGCAATACTGCAATACGAGAATGTTTTTTTTCGCGATAAATATGGTTTACCAAAGCATAACTACTTTGTCTGTCATCGGCAATGTTGCGGATCATCCATGGAATTCTGGTTTCAGTAAGTGTAGGATCAGGATCGCCGGAGTTAACCATTGGAATTTCTAATTTAAGAGCTACCCGCAAAGCAACATGAGTATTTATATCATCTATTGAACCCAAAAACGCCCAAACTTTTTCATCGTTCATTTTTACTACTTCGTTGGCAGCGGCACCCCATAACCCGACATCGTTGTGCGGCATTAATTTGAAAGGGATACCGTTGTACCCTCCTTTATTGTTGGCCTCTTCAATAGCAAATGATGCGCCTTGTAACATTTGAATACCCAGCGGGGTTAAAATCGATCCTTCTAATGGTCCCAAAAAGCCAATTCTTACCTCAGTAAGATCAGTGGGAGGAACTTTTTCTCTACCCGCTCCGGTGAACGGTTGAACGTCATCAAAAAAATTCTTGTAGGCTTTTTGAAAGCGGCCGTAGGGAACCAGTTCATCGGTTGTATTGCCATAGTTTAGTTTCTTATCTTGTCCGTTTAAATCCGAAACCGGAAATAAAAAGAACATGGTAAGAATGGTTAATACTAATACGCGCAATTTTATCTTTTGATCTTGATTTTTCATGACATTTGTATTATTGGTTAAAATCACAATCCCGCAGTTAAATCTTTTAAAATTTCTCCCCGGCTAACACCTTTTGAAGTTGCAATCCAGACTACATCGTCCTGAGTATCTACTCCAATCACAAATTCGTGAGATATTGATGTGGTCGAAGATATTTCTTTAGTATTTTCACCTTCAGTAATAATAATTTTTCCCTTCTTGTTGTTTTCATTTTTCCGATACGTAACCCAGGTTTCTCCATTAAAACTGCTTAATCCAAGGTCGGTGCAAAGCCAAACCACCGGACCATCTGCTTTCAGAAAATTTATGAAATTACTGACCAGACCGGAATCATGGTCTAAGTATCCTTTCCAGCGGGTACCATCGTAACGGCTTAATCCAAAATAAGTTGCTACCCATAAAATATCATCTGCAAAAGTTACACCGGTTGTAATATCGTGGATTACTCCATCATCGGGGAAAAGGTCAATTTCCATCTCTCCATCCGGATCAACATAATCCCTGAATTGTTTGGTTTCTTTTGTATATTCTATCACACCACCTCCCCAGGCTGCAATAAATATTTTACCACCACCGGCACAAACACCGTATGTCCATGGCTCGTGCATGGGTGCATTTCTTTCTGTGTAAATGCCCCATTCTCTTGTATAAGTATCGTAGCTTCCTGCTCCTCCGCCGGTGGCTACCCAAACATCTTTTCCATCGCAAATAACCGTGTAAATTACATCGTTGGCCAATCCGCTGTTAAATTGCGTAAAAGTTTCAAATCTTCCTGCCGACCAACGTGTTAACCCTCCAAGTGTACCCAGCCAAACATCTCCCGTAAGTTCACTTACATCGATTGAAAGAACACCATTGTGAGCAAGTCCGTCTTCTGCAGTATAAGTTTTCCATGTTTCGTTTTCATAAACAGCAAGTCCAGCACTTGTTCCCACCAAAACCCGATCGCCATCAATACGAACACAATATGCTTTATCGGCTGGCAACCCATCTTTTACAGTAAATGTTTCCCAATTCCCATAAACAGGCATTTGTTGGGCTTCATCTTTAATGTCAGATCCGGTTTCCGGAGAAACCCGGGAAGAAATTTCTACAGGTTTTGCCTGATTATCTTCTAAATCATTTTGAAAAGATTTATCCTGTTTTGAAATAGAAAATCCGGATAAGAAAACACTTAGTAATATTAAAGACAGCACTTTAATATTTTTTTGAAAGAACCGATTATTATTTTTCATCTTGTTAATTTTCCTGGTTAATATCAGCTTTATATTCTTCAACGTCATCTTTATAATACTTAGCGTCTCTAATAGATTTAAGGTATTCAACCAAATCATTTAGTTGATCTTTCAACATATCGTTGGCAACGCCATGTTCATCATCGTCGTTAAATTTTGTCCATAATTCCTCCAATGTGGCTGCACTTCCGTCGTGTAAATAGGGTGCCGATTCGTATATATTATTTAACTGAGGCGCATCAAATAACATCGGATCGTCTGTGTCTGACAACGTTCCAACATCGGCCATTTGCATATTTGTAAAATAGGGTGGTGGATGACAAGTTGCACATTGATTCTCGACCGGAATTTCTTTTCCACAGTTTGTATGTGTCCGGTAAAAAACCTTTTTACCTCTTTTTTGAGCTGCCGTTAATTCGCCTGTTGGATTATATCTCAAGTTGGGAGGGTTTTTAATTCCGGTAACAATATAGGCTACGAGTGCATCCAAATCGTCGTAATTAAATGATTCAGTTCTTGTTAAAATAGTTGAGAAACGCATGCCATCCTGTTTGTAAATACTTGAGTTTTTCCCGTTCCATTTATACGGGGGGATGTCACCAATATCGCGCAAAGTTTGTGTGTTGGCAAGGTTTCTGCCCATATCTGCACCCGCCATATTATAAACGAGGCCATCTTCGTGCGAGTCGGGATGGCAAGTATAACAACCGTATTGGTTTTGAAAAGTATGTCCCGAGTTATTAAAAAGCCTGCGTCCCTGACGAGCAACGGTTATTCTCGAAGGCCCGTTAAGATCTATGGAATTAATGGTTTCGAGGGTTTCTGTATTAATAACAGCAATTTTGTCTTCTAACCTCTCGGCCACATAAAGATATTTTCCATCGGGTGAAAGCACCAACCCTTTTGGATTTGCGCCTGTTGGAATTCGTTTAATAACATATCGAGCGCTTA
>Ga0233437_1007271_pt1 | contig 10787 bp, 9 predicted proteins | sample SI_122_August201_FD_182714 | JGI IMG/M metagenome (GOLD analysis project Ga0233437, IMG submission 182714) | Seawater microbial communities from Saanich Inlet, British Columbia, Canada - SI_122_August2016_200_MG | ecosystem: Environmental > Aquatic > Marine > Inlet | place: Canada: British... | reverse complement strand
GGGCAGAATGTTGGTGTAATCATTTTCAAACGAAATAGAAAAGGCAATACAATCAAAATCATTAAGAGGTCTGTTGTTTTCAAAGGATCTTATTGGTTGTTTTGTGTCATAGCCATGAGAAAAAGCCCGCTCACAAACACATTCTGGATCTTCATTAAAAAGACCATACATTTTTTGAAACCCTAGATTACTCATACCGACGTGGTAAGAGTTGGGATAAATAAGAACAATGCTGGGTTGGCCATGATAATTCTTAATGACGGTACCCCGTTCGGCTTTAAGGAGTTCTTTTTGGGATAAATCTTGGGGACGAGCAGGGCTCATGGGCAAGGTCTCATTTCTAATAAGTCTTGAGATATAATTAACTTAGCTCCTGAAATCGCTTTTGCTGGCAAGCCATCAAAAGCGATTTCAGTTTTTGAGATAGAAAACGATAAGCCGGATTCTGTTCGCGCACTTAATTTCTTGAGGGCGCGACATGTTCATTCATCTGGGATGATTGTTACCAACCACCTCATGCAGTCTACCCATCCTACTCTTTTATGACGTTAGTTTTAAGGCCAACGTTATAAAAGCAAAACCGAGAAGATCTTGTTTCTTGTGTTACCACAAGAAAGAGCAGAACCTATTTGACCTTGCAATCCATAGAGTTTACCCTTTTCACTACAGCTCGAACATTCAACAAGTTGATTGCTCGACGTACTTGGTTTCTGTGGCACTAGTCCTCAGCCCCTCAAAAAAGGCTGGACGGCTGTTGGCCGCTATGGTTCTCTGTATTGTCCGGACTTTCCTCCCTAGGGTCGGGTGACGATAAGCGCTCATCTACGGCGTTAACAATTCCATTTAGTCAGTCAACGTACATAATGTACGTCTCCTTCTTAAATGAAATTGTTGCCTTGTATCTGAGCACTTCTCATCACCCGAAGTCTAGAGTGAACAAGTGTTTGCTACAGCTGGAAAGAACTATATATTAGTTAGGGCCCATTATTCAAGGGTGTCTTTTTCATCAATGGCCAAATTGGCCAGTAGATCAGCTTTTTTGTTCTCATTTCTAGGGACATGAACAAAGCTGATGGGCTCTAAATCCTTGATGATTTTTTTAGCTTTTATGTAAAGATCTAATATTCTAGGGTTTTTTACGCGATAAATGCCATTTAGTTGCTTAATCATGAGCTCTGAATCCGCATTGAGCAAAATATTTTTTGCCTCGAGTTTTTGAAGCTCTGTAAGGGCCAAAATGAGGCCTTCATATTCAGCCTGATTGTTTGTTTGAATCCCTAAAAACTTCTTAAAACCTAATGTCTTGTTATTATTGGTGTAAATAACAGCTCCGGCACCAGCTAGTCCAGGGTTGCCGCGGCTGGCACCATCTGTATAAACAATCCAATCATGTTTGTTTGTAGTGGTCATAATAAATTGTAATTAAGGGGATGTGGTTATTATTAGGATATTTTAAAGGATTTGAACAGCAAGTTTTCTTCTTGAGGTGATAACTTGGAGATGACCTTAAAGACGTTATCTGTTAAATCACTTTTTACCGTTTCACGACGTGTGATGGGGTGAACCCCAGCTATCTCTTTAAGATTATTAGCTAATTCATGCATTATATGTCTTACTTCTGCTTTTGTGAATGAATTCAAACTATCAACACACGACAGTTGTTCATGATCAGCAATGTAAATCAATAATTCTGCGATTGTTTCTGGTGAATATTTCTTAAATTCCATAAGTTTACCCCTTAATTCGCTCGCTTAACTCATATTTTTTGACAATTGTCAAACCTGTATTCAGCAAGGGTTTATTCCTGCTTAAACTATCGCGCAATGAGCTATAAAGTTGCTTGAAAAATTATATTTATTTTTATCATAGTTAGCTAGTGAAAAATGAAGGAGATTTGTGACAAAAATTATGATAATCTCTGTCCTGTGACCAGTGGTCAGTGATCAGTGATCAGTGATCTGTGTTAATCGCAAAATACGAAAGAAATTATGGCAAATTTTTTAGAAGATTTAAAAGCAAAAATTAATGATGTTCTTGCTTCCAAAGATAGCAACAAACCAAATAGCTCAGAGATAGAGTCATTGCAAAATATTATGCAAGAGTTGGAGCATTTGCCCGATATTGCGGCAAAGTTTTTAGCGTGTTTTGCTTTTATTCTCTGTCGTGTCGCCTATGCTGATGGTCATGTTAGTGATGAAGAAATGGAAAAGATTAAAATAGTTCTTGTTAAGTGGGATGGTCTTACAGAAAAGCATGCAGCGGTTATAGCTGGTATTGCCAAGATGCAGCATGACTTGTTTGGGGCAACAGATAATTATCTTGTTGTGCGTGAGTTCAAAGAAATGGCGAATCAAGAACAGGTGAACCAGCTTTTGCATTCTCTTTTCGAAGTGGCTGCCAGTGATGATTCGATAACCAGTGCGGAAAGCGATACAATTCGCATGATCACTAAAGAGTTGGGAGTGACGCATGATGAGTTTATTGCTATGCGAAGTCAGTTTAGGGATAAGTTGGAAGCACTGAAATAGCGTCGCTAGAATTCGTGGTCCGTTGTCCGTTGACCCATCGACCCGTCGACCCTGTCGCCAGACGCCAGTCCTCATCCCAACCAAATATTTCTTCTTTTCTTTAACAGATCCACCAAAATATCTTGAATGTTTCCACGGACTTTTTCTGAGAGTTTATGTACTAAAAGTTCATTTTCTTGATCAGCTTTTTTGTATTTGTCAAAAGCCATGGGATTGCCAAAGTGTATATGCCACTTTGTGGGGAATGGAATAGTACCTAGTAGCCCTAACCAGGGAAATGTTGGTGTGATGGGAATATAAGGAAGGCCAATCGTTTTCGCTAAAATATTTGATTTATAAATAATGGGATGAATTTCTTCAGCACCAACAATGCCCACAGGAATAATAGGGCTCTTAGTTTGCATACAGAGCTTAATAAAACCGCCACGTCCAAAACGTTGGAGTTTATAACGTTGATTATAATGTTTTCCAATTCCTTTTACGCCTTCTGGAAAAACAATGACCAAATGTTCCTTTTTTAAAAGTCTTTCTGCATTCTCTTGGCACGCTCTAATGGCGCCTGTGCGATACATAAATGTGCCGAGAATGGGCATGTGATATACAAAATCTTCAACCAAAAAACGGGCATCACGTCGAACAGGGTGCTCATTCACAACAGCGCATGCCATCATGGAACCATCATAGGGCAAGGCTCCTGAGTGATTGCCCACGAGAAGTCCTCGTCCTTGATTAGGGATGTTGTGAACACCTGTTGTTTTAACGCGCCAATATTTATAATAAAGAAAATCAAAAAGTGGCTTTACTTTTTCAACCATCATGGGGTCCATGCCAAATTCGTCGACTTCTTGCTTATTAAGAACGGCATGTGAACTCGCGAGAACATTTTTATAAAAATCAAAACTCAGAACACTTGATAATTGGTTTGTCAGACTTTTTACATAGGAGAACTCTTCTTTTGTAAGGGGTGTTGTGCTTTCAGATTGTAAATCAGTGATTGTTTTGTTGAGACGTTCTTCTAAGTGTTTTGTAAAACGACTCATTTCATTTTGAAATTCATTTGAGGAAATATGCGCACCTTGTTTCTTTGACAGCTTTTTTACGTCATCTTCTAAAAGATGCATGCTTTCTTTTACTGTTTTTTCAATGTCACAAATTCGTTTTTCGAGCTTTGTGGCAAGGTCTTCAAAGGTTGGTCCTAGTTTTTTCTTTTTTTCTAAAGCTTTTTCTTCAAAATTAATTATCTTTAAATGCCTTGGGGGTGTGGTGTGCGCTTTTTTAGTCATATTAAACTTCTTTTAAATTAAGTTCTCTGAGTCTTTCGGCACTGACAAAACTCATCAAGGCCTCTTTGGTTGTATATTGTGGGGTAAACCCAACGTCATTTTTTATTTTTTGATTATCCGCAATGCAAAGGTAACGTAAAAAATTCACATGCGAAGCGGGTGCGGGTGAGAGGTCAAGCATCCACAACATTTGAACCAGAGATTTAAATCCAATTTGTGTGAGTTTTAAATTTGTTTTTCCACAGAGTTCAATCACACGTGATAAAGGGAGGACACCATCACCTGCCAAATTAAAAATACCTTTATGATCCTTGTTGATAAATGTGAGGAGGACATTGATCACGTCGTCTTCATGAACAAATTGGAGTAGCGGATCAAAACCTAGCATTGTTGTCACAACAGGACGTTGGAAATAACGTGTTTTATAGCTGTTGATTGTGGGGCCTAACGTTGTGCATGATCTTAAAATTGTAACAATACGGTTGGGGTATTTCTTTTGATATTTGAGTGCTTGTTTCTCTGCATCAATTTTATCTGCCAGAAATTGAGAGTGTTGGTAACCACGCAAAGGCATTTTTTCTGTCAGGTAGTTGGGGTTAGAGGGAAAAGCGCCATAAATATCAGCTGTGGAAGCTAAGATGATTTTTCGTACATTAGCGGCGGCACAGGCATTAAAAATATAATAAGAACCAATGGCCACAAATTCATGTGAATGGGATTCATTATGTGGAGGTGTTGTGGGAATCGCTGAATGTATGAGTGTGTCACATTTTTCTTTTTTGAGGATATCTGTTAGCGTGACATCAGCAAGTGTTTCTGTGAGATCCAGTTTGTAAAATTTTGTTTTTTTCAACGTGACATTGGGTTTTTTGCTGTCAATGACGACCACTTTTTTATACTGTTTATTTTTTTCCAGATGTTTCAAAAGATTTTGTCCTTTGAAGCCCTGCGCGCCAATAATGACGATTGATTTTGTTGCGGTATTTATTTTCTTTGATTTTGTCATTTTGGTTTGCTTTTTATTGATATTTGCGCAAGTTCTCAATCAAAATCAACATGCTTCGTAGAGATTAGGGGCACATGGTTAGCACATGATGACGCGATGAGGCCTGCGAACCTGCGAACCCGCGATCCTACGACCCAGAATATATGATCACAATCAAAGACATTGCCATTATTATTCCCCTTAAAAAAGGAGAACATGCCTGGAAGGGGCTTGTTCAAGATTTCAAGTACTTAGAGCCGCAGACTGAAATCATATTTGTGGGTCCAGACTCAGAGGATAACCTCTTGGGCTCTACATGCTTAGAGCTTAAGAAGACATACCCCTTGTCGCGTTATGTCATGACATCAGGAGATCGTGCTCAAAAACTTAATAAAGGTGCACGAGCAGCCACCAAAAAATATGTGTGGTTTTTGCATGCTGATTCTCGTTTTTCAAAGGACACCGTTAAACAACTGGAAAAATCCATAAACAAAGAGCCAAGAGCCCTGCATTATTTTGATTTGTCGTATTTGCCAGATGGCCCTCAAATGATGTTTGTTAATGAGTTAGCTTGCTTCTTAAGATCACATCTTTTTAATATTCCTTTTGGCGATCAAGGGTTTTGTTTGAGAAAAGACATTCTTTTTTCCCTGGGCGGTTTTCCTGAGACAGTTGCTTTTGGTGAGGATAATCTCTTAATTCACCAGGCAAAAAAAGATGGTGTGAAAGTGAAATGTACTAATGGCATTATTGAAACAAGCTCGCGTCGCTATAAAGAGGGTGGTTGGTTACGTGTGACAGGATCAATGACCAAGCAATGGACAAAGCAAGTGTGGGAATTGAGGAAGCGAAATTAGAAAGATTGTGCTATCGTACTATCGTGCTATAGAGCTATCGTATGGTGTCTCCAATATTTGATAGATCAATGTTACGATCATACTATCCTTTAAACAACCATCAGGCATTCCTCTAAAGTTAATTAATCACAAATAATAACAATAGATTACACATGGGGCACATTTTTGTTAGAGAAAAGTTGATTTTTTTTTATAAATCAACAATTCTTTTTTAAATCAACAATAGGCAAAACCGTATGAAGCAGTTTTTATCCACATTGCGGGTAAAATTCCCCTTGTTCTCTCGATTGCTTCTATTTCAATTGGTTGCCTTGGCTATTGGTTCTGTGATTTTATTTGGGTTGTATATTTTTCTATCAGATCATTTTTTGACTGAGGCAATCAGTGATACGAAACATCGAGTTAAACCACGTTTAGAGGCTCATCAAGAGCAATGGCGTACGTGGAAGTACATGAAACTTGATGATGCTTTGCAACCAGCACTTAATGAATTCCAAGCAACTTATGGTCTTTCTTTTTTGGAAGTTGTTGATATCAAGAGCTTACCAAAAAAAATATCTCAGTATGATGTCATTGTTCCTGAGGCCACTGATCCTGTCATAAATTATGTTGTGTTTGCAAAACTTTCTCAAGAAAACTTGCGTTACGTTTATAACATGAATCGTCTCATGCTTTCTGTAACGATAGCTCTTTTTATTCTATTTTTGAGTGTTGTTCTTTTTTCAGCCCGATTGCTTTATTATTGGTGCTTTTATCCCATTGGCAAACTCAATGAAGCCATTGTGGGTATGAAGGTAGGGCAAAAACTCAAGATTAGTCATATTGAAGCCTCAGGTGAAATCCATACCTTTCTCACACATATCAAGCAGCTTTCTCACTTGATCAGCAATTATGAACGCATGACAGCCATGGGTAAACTATCAACACAAATTGCTTATGTTTTACGTCCTTATGTTGCTGATTTGAAAAAAGCCTTTAACAAAGATGGGCCTTTTACAGAAGATGATATTCGCATCATTAAACGGGCTATTGAGGGTATTGAAAACATTAATAATGATTTGCATGATAAAAGTCGACGTCTTCATGATTCAGTAGATCGTATTGAGGTTGAAGAGGAACGAACGTTGATGCAAGAAGATGCGTACGCCACTGAGTTGTTATATAGTCTGGTGGATTCTCTGGTTTCAGAAAAGAAAATGCAGTATCAAAGTTATTCAGATTTGCGCATAAATCTTGTAGCTGAAAAACATTCCTATGGTACCTTTGTAAAAGTGAAGCCCCTAGCATTGCGTAAAATATTATCACACATCATTGATATATTTACCGAATCACAAGACTGTCGCGATCATGTGACGGTAAAATTGGATGGGAATTATCATTCAGCGCGTTTAACCGTGCGCGATCGTGTTACAGCTGATATGGATGATCAATTTTTTGAAAAGACGTCTGGTCATAATGATTTCATTGTGAAGTTTGATAAGGCTGGTATTTTAGCTAAGGCTCACCATATCATTAAATCATGGGGAGGTTCATTTGCTTTGTATACGGCACAGGATCAAGGAACCATGGTTTCTATTGAACTACCAAGACAAACACATCAGACTTGGTTGTTGTCAGGATTAGAACTTGAGCAACAATCGCTCGTTGTTATTCTAGAAGATGATAAAGTTGTTCATCGTATTTGGGATAGGCGTTTGCAAGAAAAAGGAATTAAGAAAGATAATATTCTTCATTTTTATGATCCTGAAGAGTTTACGCGTTGGTTTCAACATGAACGCAAACCCACACAGCTAAGAACGGGATTTGATACTTTGCTTGTGAGTTTTAAATTCATTGATAGCAAACAAACAGGATTAGATGTTGTTGATGCGTTAAACCTCAAGAGTCGTTCTGTTCTCGTTACAAGTTTATTTAAGAAACCAAAATTGAAAAAGTATTGTTCTGGTCTTGGAATTAAAATTTTACCAAAAAGCCTTGTCAGTATTACGCCTATTATCATTGCAGACGTGGTTGAAAAACCAGATTGTATTTTGATTGCCGAAGATGAGCATGTGCAGGTGTATTGGCGCATGGAAGCGCGTATGAGTCAAAAAAGTATTCTCACGTTTAACGATCCGGGTGAGTTTTTTCAAAACATACATAATTATGATCGGTCTGTACCCATCTATATTACAACAACATTTGCTGATGGTGTGCGCGGTGAGGATATTAGTTTACATCTCAATAAAGCCGGTTTTAAAAACATTTACATTGTTTCAAGCCGAGACAAACAACATTTCCCCACAATGCCGTGGGTTAAGGATATTGTGAACAAAGAACCTCCTTGGAAATTGCATTAACAAAAGTCCCAATCCCAATCCCCGTCCCGATTCTCGTCTCAGTGAGACGGGGACTCTTTCAAAAATCTCAATAAAATCAACACAGCTAATTTGGCATGAGCTTTGCATAGTCAAGTTGTCATGAAACAATTAAACACATTAGAAAATGTTGAAGAGACTATTCTTTATATTAGGGGTGAAAGAGTTATAATTGATTCAGATTTAGCTAAACTTTATGGTGTGCAAACCAAAACACTGAATCAAGCTATAAAAAGAAACAGGCACCGCTTTCCAGAAGATTTTCTATTTAAACTGAATGATGATGAGAAACATGAGGTGGTCACAAATTGTGACCACCTCATAAAGCTCAAGTATTCTAATACGTTGCCATACGCTTTTACAGAGTATGGCACAATTATGGCTGCAACTGTTCTTAATACTGATCGGGCTATTCACATGAGTGTATTTGTTGTAAGAGCATTTGTAAAATTGCGAAAAGCTATGTCAGTGCAAACACAACTCATAAATAAAATTAATAAACTAGAGAAGAAAACTGTAAATCACGATGTGCAAATAAAGGCCCTCTTTGATGCTGTTAGGCAACTGATAAGTCCTTCTGAGAAAGAAAGAAGGTTGATAGGGTTCGAGAGGAGGGCTAAATCATGAAACACACATCATCCCAAAATATTGAAAACAGAGTTGTCGGTTTTTTAGCACAGTATGGACAAGTACTTTTAATTTGCTTGGTTGTTATTGTCTTGGCTCTCATGATCATTCCCATTCAACCCTATTTTTTGGATGTTCTGCTGACGTGCAATATTGTTGCGGCACTCATGTTGCTCATGATGGCTCTTTCCATTGGGCATCCCATGAAATTAGCCAGCTTTCCTTCATTATTGCTCATGGCAACTCTTTTTCGTTTGGGGCTAAACATTAGTTCGACACGTCTGATTTTGTCACGGGGTGAGGCAGGTGAGATTATTCAAACATTTGGTTATTTTGTGACAGAAGGTAATTTTGTTGTGGGGATTATTATTTTTCTTGTCCTGCTTCTTGTGCAGTTCATTGTTGTGGCGAAAGGTGCGGAACGTGTGGCCGAAGTGGCTGCCCGTTTTACGCTTGATGCCTTACCTGGAAAACAAATGAGTATCGATGCAGATTTACGGGCAGGTCTTATCACAAGTGAAGAAGCTGGATTGAAGAGAAGTGAGTTGATTAAGGAATCAAAGTTATATGGCTCTATGGATGGGGCCATGAAATTTGTAAAAGGGGATACCATTGCGGGTTTTGTGATTACTTTTATTAATATTTTGGGTGGGCTAATTATTGGGGTGATGCAGTGGGATATGGAACTAGCTGTTGCTGCCAAGAGGTTTTCTATATTGACTATTGGTGATGGTTTGGTGTCTCAAATTCCTGCTTTGTTGATTTCATTGGCTGCTGGTTTCATGGTCACACGTGTGGCTGATGAAAAAAATGAGCAATCATTGGGCAGTGAAATTGGCATGCAAATATTTGTGAAACCATTCACATTGCTTGTTGTGGCTTTTATTACTTTTCTGATTGGGTGGATGCCAGGATTACCCTTTAGTTTGTTTTTTTGTGCAGCTCTTACATTAACGGTCTTTGCTGTTGTTATTTTGTGGCGCAAAAAAATGCTCATACGATCATTAGCCTCTGTTGAAACACATCATCATGAGCATGAGAATGGTTCACACGATTTAGGTTATGTTTTGCCTCTTGTTGTGGAATTGAGTCCCAAATTATATCATGGTTTTTTACGAGATGATCGGTGGCGTCATTGTCTCAATGAATTGTTTCCCACATTAAGATTAAAATTGTCGCAACGTATGGGTGTGCCTTTTCCGGAACTCAAGATTGCCATCAATGAAAATCTAGCGGCTAATCGTTACATTATTAAAATTTATGACATTCCCGTTGATGAAGGTTTTTTATCTGCTGAGCACTGTGTTTTAAAAAATGAAGAAAACAGTGCCAATAAAACAACTGTTATCAGTGCTAAAAATGTAAAACATGATCAAACCGTGCATGGAACACCGATCATGCTTGTGAACTTAGAAAATCAGCAGGAGTTGCAAGACCAAGGTATTGCTGTCATGCCACCAGAAGAGATGCTTTTAAAACATGTGGCTAAAGTTATGGTGAAGCAAGCGGGTGATTTTATTGGTGTGCAAGAGGTTAGAGATATATTGTCTACGGTTGAAAAATACCATCCAGAACTAGTGCGCGAAGTTGTACCACGATTGCTAACAGTTCAGAAAATCACAGATGTGATTAAACGTCTGGTGGACGAAAAAGTATCGGTAAAAGATTTTAGAGCCATCCTGGAAACTCTTACTGTTATTGCGCCAGAGGACAAGAGTGCTGTTGATTTGACGGAACTTATTCGTATGGGCCTTAAACGTCAAATAACCTACCAATATACAAGAGGGACGGGGCAGCTTAGTTGTTTTTGTCTCGATCCTGAAATTGAAGAGAGGGTGTTAAAAGGCATTTCCAAAAATGGCCATGATTGTTTTTTAACGCTGTCCCCAACAGAAATGGGACTCATCAATCAGGTCGTAAATCTTTCGTTTAAACACCATCACGTATCACCAAAGCAGGTGGTTATATTAACTCATGCAGAGGTGAGGCGCTATGTGCGAAAGTTATTAGAGGCAGAAATGCCTGATATAGTTGTTTTGTCATATCAGGAATTAGAAAGCCAAATTGCCATTAATCAGAGAGATACGATTTCGTTGACGCTAGACGCTAAACGCTAGACGCTAGACGTCGTTAGACCCTGAGCGTAGTCG
>Ga0233437_1007265_pt1 | contig 10793 bp, 8 predicted proteins | sample SI_122_August201_FD_182714 | JGI IMG/M metagenome (GOLD analysis project Ga0233437, IMG submission 182714) | Seawater microbial communities from Saanich Inlet, British Columbia, Canada - SI_122_August2016_200_MG | ecosystem: Environmental > Aquatic > Marine > Inlet | place: Canada: British... | reverse complement strand
AAGAAAAGACCCCTTTCACCGTCATCTTTGGAACGGGCTGTATTGGCCGGTTCTGACATCATCAGACAGCGGGTTGTAAAAAACAGCAACAAACTGGTACTTGCCGGTGCCGGCCTGGCAAGCCTCGCCTCCTGGGTAGCAGTATATGGCATCAAGGAGCAGGGGGAGGAAGCGGAATTGATATCGGAACTCGGTTTTCTGGGAATTACGCCACGACCAGGTGAGCCGTTTCTCTTCAATCTGTCAAATATCCCTACCTGCAAACAGCTGGACGGCATTCTAACCATGCTGGGTATGATGGTACCTCACCCTGAAGCCAAATGCATCGGCGCCTTGAGTGCCGCCCAGGTGGACAGATTTGGAAATCTCAATACGACCGTAATTCCGGAAAAAAATGTCCTGATGACGGGTTCGGGCGGTGCCAATGATGTGATGACCACAGCGGAGGAGGTTATTCTGATCATACCCCAGTCGAAAGGACGTTTTATTGAAAAGCTTCCTTTTATTACCAGCCCCGGGTTTAAAGCCAGGACACTGGTCTCCACTCTGGGTGTTTTTGAAAAGCTGGGTAAAAAACAGGAATTTACCCTGACTGCCTATTTTGAGGATCAGGTACCCGGAAACAGGGACACGGTCATCAAGCACATACGAGAACAATGTGGATGGGATTTGCAGGTAGCCGATCATCTTGAAAAATTCCCACTGCCCGATGTCAAAGATCTTGCGACTCTCCGGACCTTTGATCCGGACAGATATTTCCTGAGAGATTAAAGGACAACTGAAATAATAATTTTATCCCACTCCTTTAGTAGAACAATGGATATTTTAATAAATATCTTGACAAACAGGAAACTGTATAATAAATAGTATTAGAACATTAGAACAAAATGTTTGAAAACCCTAAAATACCGGAGGATCCCCTGTTTTTAAGAAAGGATTTCCGGAGGCTAAAGATGTATTGGTTACGTGGATCGTGATGTCTGAGGAGTGTAATGACGACGGAACTTGTGCGTTGTACAAGCAAATAGCCATTATTATCCTTGAGTTACGGAATGCGAAGCAAAAGGAATGTGAATTATAACGGTGTCACCATTTTTTTGCTGGTATTCTTTATGGTCAGGCTCTCAATTACGATTGTTGTGACTTGTATGGCGAATACGTAATCTTTATAAGAAATTTAAAAAGGAGGGCTTATGGTAATATTTGTAAGGAGATTTTCTGTTTTAAAAACCTGGATTCCATTTTAATTAATATGACTTAGGAGGAAACATGAAAAGCCGTACAAATCAAGTAACAAGATTGGTAATTGTGGCGTTAGTTTTTTTTATGTTTAATGCCACTGTTGTTATTGGTGCTGAACAAGGTGTAAGCAGTAACCAGGTTAGAGTCGGTGCCAGTATGGACATGTCGGGGCCCACTGCGTTTGTGGGAAAAGTCGTGTCAGACGGCATAAGGGTTTATTTTTCAGCTGTTAACGCAGCAGGCGGAATTCATGGCCGCAAGGTTATTCTGCAGACAGTGGAGGATCATGGTTACAATCCTTCCAGGGCAGTAGCGTCTGTCGCCAAATTAAACGGACGGGATAAGGTTTTTGCCATTGTCGGTGGCCAGGGGACACCGACAGCCATGGCCATGGTACCGGCTTTGCAGAGGGCAGGCCTCCCAATGGTCGGCATTGGATCATTCGGCAGTAGGCTGGCATACCCACCTAAAAAGATTATTTTTCAAACTCTGACTCTTTATAGAGACCAGATGAGGATTGCTCTGGACTATGTGGTCAAAGACTTGGGAATTAAGAAACCCAAAATCGGACTCATCTATCAGGATGACGAACTTGGTAAGGATTGTATTGATGGTCTTAAACAGCAGGCGAAGATGTACGGTATTCCGTTGGATGCTATGGTGAGCTATAAGAGAGGAACGGTTGATTTTAGCAGCCAGGTTTTGCGAATGAAGGCAGCCGGTGTCGAGTATCTTTTCCTGGCGACCATTTACAGGGAAACGGCAGCAGTCGTTAAAACCGCTAAAAAAATGGGATGGAAACCGACGTTTATAATAAATTCAGCAGCAACAGACAGAATTACATTGAAACTATCGGGAATCGCCGCCGATGGCGTATTGGGTGTGGCGATTGGTGAACTCATAGACTCTCAGAGACCGGGCTGGAAGACATATCTTGAAAGGACTGAAAAATACTCGAAAATAAAAAAGCCTGGTTTCTATCACAGTGTCGGATATAGTTTTGCAGAAGTATTCTGTGAAGGCCTCAGGCTCACGGGTCGCGATCTTACGCGGGAAAAATTCATTATGGCAATGGAGAAAATAAAGAATTTCAACACTGGAGTTGGCTCCAATATCACCTTTGGACCTGGTCTGAGGGCGGGGGGTCATTCGGCTTTTATTGTCAGGGCAAATGGCAAAGAAGGTCGTTTCGAAAAACTCACCGAAAGGCGCGATCCTCGCGACAGGCCATAAAGTATGCAAAGCCGCGCTGTAATTATCCTGCTTATTTATCTGGCGGATATAAGAATCTCCTTTCAAGTAATTCGTTTTAGAAATGTTATAAAACGTTAACGAAAAACATGCCGGGGAAGTACAACGGATTATTGGATTCCCTGGCATGTAGACTTTGAGACAGCGAAATGAATAACACGACTTTGGATACCATTCCCAAACTCTTTTTCAACCGTGTTGATAAATATAAAGATCGTGTTGCTTTAAGGAAAAAGGAATTTGGAATCTGGAACAAGATAACCTGGAGTCAGTATGGCCTGATGGTGCGTTATACCGGCCTTGGCTTGGTTTCATTGGGATTGAAGCCGGAAGACCGGGTTGCTATTATGGGGGACAGTCGACCAGAGTGGCTTTATGCTGACATAGGAAACCTTTCTGTAAGCGGGATTTCAGTCGGAGTTTATACCACCTGTTCCGCTGAAGAAGTCAAATATCATCTTTCGCACTCAGAAGCCCGTTACTTTATTGTCGAGGATGAGGAGCAACTGGACAAAACTCTGGAAATCAGGGATCAGCTTCCCAATCTTACAAAAATTATCGTAATGGACATGAAGGGGTTAAAGCATTTCCGAGATAAGATGGTAATGAGTTTCGATCAGCTGATTCAACTGGGGAAGCAATTTGATCAAGATCATCCAGGGGCTTTTGAAAAAAGACTTGATGCCACCAGGCCCGATGGCATCGCTACTATTGTATATACGTCCGGCACGACCGGTCCGCCAAAAGCAGCCCTGTGTTCTCATTTTAATGTTATTTCCAACAGTATTGCCTTTGCCGAACGTGCTGCTGCCTATGATACTGACGTAATTCTCTCTTATCTGCCTTTGTGCCATATCGGTGAGAGAACCGTATCGGTATATCATGCTATCAATATGGGTTTTACCGTCTTTTTTGCTGAAAGTCCGAATACGGTGCCTGATAACCTTCGGGAGATCTCTCCCACATTCTTTTTTGCAGTGCCGAGAATATGGGAAAAGTTTCATTCCGCTATCAACATCGGTGTTCAAAACGCGACCTGGTTCAAAAGGCAAAGTTATAAACTGGCGATGGTTATTGGAAAACGCGCAGCCGAGAAGAGAATACAACATCGACCCCTGCCGTTTCCACTTTGGTTAGCCCACCTCTTCGTTTCCCTGACGGTGTTCCGTAAAATCAAAAAGCTGCTGGGAATCGATAGAGCTCGGTTCGCACTTTCCGGGGCTGCTCCGATCAGCCCTAGTGTTCTGGAATATTTTCATATAATCGGCGTTAAGGTGCGGGAATCCTATGGATTGACGGAAAGTTCCGGTTTGATATCCATGCACAAAGATCAGAATATCCAACTGGGGACCTGCGGTGAAATTATGTCCGGTGTTGAAGTTAAGATTGCTGAAGATGGTGAAATTCTTGCCAGGGGGAATGTTGTTTTTCAAGGATATTTCAAGGATGATCAGAAAACTAAAGAAACCCTGGCTGATGGCTGGCTCCACTCCGGGGATCTGGGACAGATGACGGAGGATGGACATTTGCGTGTGACTGGGCGGAAAAAAGATTTGATCATTACTTCCGGCGGCAAAAACATCTCGCCCCAATACATTGAAAATCTGTTGAAGTTCAATCCATTCATCGTCGATGCTGTTGTAATTGGGGACGGAAGGAAATACCTTACTGCAATCGTGATAATTGATGAAGATAACGTGATTAATTACGCTCAAGATAACCGTATTCCGTTTACAACCTATGCCAATCTGACCAGAACAAAAGAGATTATTGAACTAATCGACAGGGAAATCAAAAAAATCAATCAACAACTCAGTCGGGTTGAGCAGATTAAAAAATTTTCTATCGCCGACAAACTTCTTGATCAGGATGATGATGAACTGACTCCTACAATGAAAGTAAAAAGAAACAAAGTCAGTGAGGTTTACAAAGATGTGATTGAAAGCATGTATTGAGATATCGGCTTTGCTTAAATACTTGGAGAAAATGGTATGATTGTACAACAAATCGTCAGTGGCTTGTCTATAGGATGTGTATACGGTTTAATCGCACTTGGGTTTGTCTTGATATTCAAGGCAACGGAGGTAATCAATTTTGCCCAGGGTGAAATGATAATGATCGGTGCGTTTATTGCCTATACTTTGATCACGATGTTTAAAATTCCTTTTGGGCTGACGTTTCTGCTTACCCCGGTTATTTGCGCTGTTTTCGGTATTTTCCTGGAACGGGTTCTGATGAGGCCGCTTATCGGAGAACCAATCGTATCCATCATCATAGTGACGATTGGGCTGTCGATCACTTTAAGAGCCTTTGCCGGAATGATCTGGTCTTATGACACCCTGGCTTATCCTCAAATATTTTCTGAAGAACCGATTAAAATAGGCGGTGTTTTTTTGGCACCGGTTGATCTTTGGGTAATCCTAGTTACCGTTTTCCTGGTTATTCTGCTTTTTCTGTTCTTTAAATTCACAACTCTGGGCATTTCACTGCAGGCCTCCGCACAAAATCCTTTGGCAAGTCTCTTAATGGGTATCAGTGTAAAAAAGGTTTACAGATTAACTTGGGCCATCAGTGGATTGATCGGTGCAGTAGCCGGAATAATTATCACTCCGATTACATTTCTCAGCGTCAACATGGGCTACTTGGGTCTTAAGGCTTTTCCTGCAGCGGTGATTGGTGGCTTCGACAGCATTCCGGGAGCAATCATAGGGGGGATAATTATCGGTATTTCCGAAAACCTGGCTGGACTTTATCTCCCGATCTGGTTTAAGGATATTTTCGCCTTCGTAATTATGATAATAGTCCTGATGATCAGACCTGAAGGGATTTTTGGCACTCACGAACAGAAGAAGGTATAAATAACATGGAACTTCGAGAAAGTTACGCTAAGGATATTCGGATTCTTGACAAATATTACAAGTGGGGCTGGCTGGTTATCTTAGGGATCGGAACAATCATACTTTCCCAGGGGGGAGGCGACTACTCAGCTTATATGCTGAATCTGATCTTAATTAATATTATCGCCGGAATTGGGCTCAACATCCTGACGGGTTACACAGGACTTATTTCTCTTGGGCATGCGGCTTTTATGGCTATCGGGGCATACTCATCTGTCATTCTGACCGCTAAATTTGGTTTCCCGTTTCCATTGGCTTTAGTGTCATCTGTTATTCTAACGGGACTGGTCGGTTTTCTTGTTGGGATCCCTTCGCTCCGACTGACTGGTATGTACCTGATGCTGGTAACAATGGCCTTCGGTTTTGTTGTTGATGAAATTATATTACAGTCGGACGGATTAACAGGCGGGGCTGATGGATTAGGCGCCTTGCCACCAACTATTCTGGGAGTGACATTCGACACATATCAGAAATATTTCTTCATCACATTTATCTGCCTGGCTCTCTCAATGTTATGCGCAAAAAATATACTCAGAGGCGGTTTTGGACGGACCCTAATGGCAATCAGGGATAGCGAGACTGCGGCTGAAAGTATGGGAATCAATCTTGGATGGTACAAGGCATTGTCCTTTACCATAAGTTCCGCTTACGCGGGATTGGCCGGTGTGCTTTATGCTCATTTCCTCCTTTTTATCAGTGTGGATAATTTCACCTTACTGCATTCCATTAGCTATATTGTCATGATTGTAGTCGGAGGAATAGGAACGTTGATCGGTTCGGTTATGGGAGCCACATTTATTACCGTCTTACCTGAAATCATTACATTTGCGAAGGATTATCTGCCGGAAATGCTTAAAGATGCCTCCAGCCTTCAGGCTGCCATTTACGGTATTATCCTGATGGTGTTTGTGATCTACCAGCCTACCGGTCTCTTCGGTCTCTGGATGAGAATTAAGGTTTGGTGGGCAAAATTTCCTCTCTAAAACTAAGAAAGTACTTAAGATTATGAAATTCCTATCCATCGAAAATCTGACAATCAGTTTTGGCGGAGTCTTAGCTGTCGATGATGTAAGTTTGCACGTAAATGAGGGGGAGATAATGTCCCTTATTGGCCCCAACGGTGCAGGAAAGACAACATTATTCAATTGTATCAGCCGCTTTTATAAACCTGATACTGGAAAGATTATCTTTGCAGACCATGAACTTCTGAAAATGAAAGCTCATCAAATCGCAAATATTGGAATTGCCAGAACATTTCAAAATATCGAGCTTTTCGCCAATATGACGGTTATTGAGAACATTTTGCTCGGGAAACATATCTTCAGGCAATGCGGTCTTTTATCCCAGACTCTTTTTTATGGAAAAGCCCGAAAAGAAGAAATTGAGCACAGAAGAAAAGCGGAAGAAATAATCGATTTTCTTGAACTTCAGGCCCACAGAAATAAACGAATTGGCGGACTGCCATATGGAGTACAAAAACTGGTAGAACTGGGCCGAGCTTTGGCACTTGAACCAAAAATTCTATTGATGGATGAAGTTTCATCAGGCATGAACCTTGAGGAGACCCAGGACCTGATGATATGGATTAAGGATATTCGCGAGGACTTCGGCATTACAATGATTCTGGTTGAGCATGATATGAGGCTCGTTATGGGAGTTTCCGACCGAATCATCGTTCTCAATTATGGAAAAAAAATAGCTGACGGTTCACCAGAAGATATTCAAACCAACAAAGACGTGATTGAAGCCTATCTAGGAGACAACGATGCCGTTGCTGGAAATTAACAACATTGAAACCTATTATGACGATGTCATTGAGGCAATTCGTGGAATCTCCATCAAAGTTATGGAAAAACAGGTTGTGACGGTTCTCGGTTCAAACGGCGCCGGTAAGACGACTCTTCTCCATACGATCTCCAGAATATTGGCTGACGATGAGCAACCGGAAAAAGGGACTATTGAATTCAGCGGAAAACGAATCGAAAGAGAAGATCCGGATAAAATTGTTCGCCTTGGCATTTCACATGTTCCGGAAGGGAGGCAGTTATTCCCGAAATTAACTGTCATGGAAAATCTCAGAATGGGAGCGTTTGTCAAGAGAAGTGGACAGGACCTGGATCAGGACTATGACAGGGTATTTGATTACTTCCCCGTCTTAAAAGAGAGACATAACCAACGAGCAGAGACTTTGAGCGGCGGTCAACAACAAATGGTGGCAATCGGCCGTGCGCTTATGTCAAGACCAAAGCTGCTTTTGCTGGATGAACCATCCCTGGGACTTTCACCCCTGGTCGTCGATGAAATATTTAAGATAATTAAAAAAATCAATGAGGAAGGTACAGCTATTTTGCTGGTGGAACAAAATGCCCAGCGTGCTTTCAGTGTTGCGGACTTTGGGTACATTATCGAAAATGGAAGGATTGTTCTTTCAGATACAGTCCAAAATCTAATAGAGCAAGAAGATGTTAAAGAGTTCTACCTAGGCATTAGCAGGGACATATCTATTAAAGGTTACAAGCGTTACAAGAGGAAAAAAAGATGGAGATGATTCCCAAACTCATTTTAGAATGTCGCAGGTAATTAATTTTTCCCTAAGTCACTTCTGTTGACTTATTCTTTAATCAGCTGAGTTTTTTCGCGCAGAACAAGCATATTTGTTAACCGATGCTGATCCAGGCAACTATCCGGCAACAAATTGATCTGTTGTCAGTTATAAAGCCGGGTGAGAAATCGCTGTCTTGTGCAAATCTGTCGTAAAAATGGCTTCAGCGTGGATTTATGAGGAGATAGAAAGAAATGAATGATTTAAGAGCGATCGATATAATGAATTACCCTTCCCAATGTGTACCGGGAATATTCGACTACAATGAATGGGATGAGTTTCGGCAGATGGCAAATACCACCTTCAAAACAATGTTCCCGACTGGTCGTTTCCCGACAGCACCTGACTTCCCCCAAGGACCTGTAGAGGAGAAAGTGTACAAGTATACATACGGCACTGCATTTAATCCCTACAAAACTGTGGATGAAATGATTCAGGCGATGGATACACTCGGTTATGATAAAATCTGCATTTCTGCTGCAAAGATGTGGTCATACCGACGACATTTCAAGCTTATTTTCGATTATACCATTGATCAGGTTTACGACCTTGTTCAGCAGGCAGGGGGAAGAATCGTCGGGGCTGCCGGATACAATCCGTTTCGCATAGAAGAGAGTCTGGCAGAAATTGAAAAGGCTGTTAAGGAATATGGATTCAAGTTCGTTTACTTTCATCCCATTACTTTTGGGTTTTCAGTAAACGACAAGAGATGTTATCCATTGTACGCAAAATGCAATGAACTGGAAATTCCCGTCAGCATGCAGGTGGGACATTCCGCAGAGCCTTTGCCAAGCTGGAAAGGTCACCCCATGGATATTGATGAAGTTGTTTTGGATTTTCCAAATCTGAAAATAAATCTCTCACACACGGGATGGCCCTGGATTGATGAATGGTGTTCAGTAATCTGGAAACACCCAAACGTGTATGGTGACATATCGGCCTATATGCCAAAGGGACTTGATCCTGCCATATTGCGATTTATGAACGGTTCACGAGGAAGACACAAGATCATGTTCGGTTCAAACGGTTTGGGACTTGAAGCATGTATCAAGCAGTTTCAGGCTTTGGATCTCAAAGAAGAGACCATCAGACGAGTGTTGAGCGAAAATGCCAGAGATTTTCTGGCATTGAAATAATGACCTTATCAATGAAGGAACACAAGGCACGTACGGTGTAGTACATATTTTTCAATTTTTTTAAATAATCTTAACGAAAGGAGAAAATCCGATGTCAGAGTTTGAATTTATCGATTATCAAGTGAATGAACGTGTTGCGGAAATTACAATGCAACGAGCCCCGGTAAACGCCATTACAGTTGACATGGCTCATGAGGTTATTAATGCCTATTATAAAGCGAAAGAGGATGACGGTGTCGGTGCAATAATCCTGACCAGTGCATTTGACAATGTCTTTAGTGCCGGATTTGATCTTAAATATGCTCTTCCCATGAATGGGCAGGAGCTCCGGAAGTTCGTGGAAGTTTTTTATTATAAAATGCACGAAGCCCAATACCGGCTTGGCAAACCAACTATTGCGGCTGTTAATGCAACAGCGAAAGCGGCGGGTGTTACCTGGGCCGTCTCTTGTGATATGATTATCGCCAGTGATGATGCTTTGTTTGGGTACCCGGAGATAAATGTTGGTATGTCTCCGGCCATGCATCTTGTTCATTTGCCAAGAGAGATTGGCCGTCACAGAGCAGCCAAAATGCTATTGACGGGAGAATCGATAACAGCTCAAGAATTTTGGCGCATGGGAGTTATTAACGATGTGGTCCCGAAAGACCAAGTTATGACTGAAGCTCGCAAACTTGCTCGCAATCTGGCAAGCAAATCTCCAATTGCCATGAAATTAATTCGGGATTCGTACATGCGCGCCAATGATTTGGACTATCGTCGTGGTATGGAGTGTGTCGTGGAAACGATGTGCGGCCTGAAAGATTCGGAAGATTCAAAAGAAGCGCTTGCCGCTTTTGTGGAACATCGTGATCCTGTGTTTAAGGGAAAGTAGTAAAAGAAATGACTCTTGGGCCGCCGCAAGGAACAGTTCAACGGCAAGAACACAAAGAACATGCGCCATATAAGCATTAACGATGCAGTAAGATTTTTTCAATTATTCTTCTTCATTCAAACTATCATGCCCTCACAGGCACAATGAAGGCGGAAAAAGATTCTTAGCGTAAATTGGGGGACATGATACTTGTATCGTCCCCTAATTTAAGCGGGTGCCAATCGTGTACCCGGATTTTCTCTTTCTCATATAAAATTATCAATAAGGTACAGGAGATTTAACGTGGCAGGGCCATTAGCTGGGCTTAGAGTACTTGACCTGGGGCGGTTTGTTGCATGTCCGTTTTGCGGGATGCTTCTGGCCGATCTGGGAGCAGAGGTCATAAGAGTGGAAAAGTCTGCTGGAGGAGCTGATAGAACCTTGGGTTTGCAGGCTCCATGGGGTTACGGTTATAGCTTTATGAATCAAAATCGAAATAAAAAAGCTATTTCCCTCAACATTGAACGAAACGAGAAGGCAAGAGAGATCTTGTTCGAACTTGTGAAACATTCCGACATTGTTATTGAAAACTTTAGCCCGGAGGCAGCCAAAGCCTTTGGGGTTACCTATGAGAATCTCAAGGCTGTTAAGAAGGATATAATTTTTGCTCATGTATCTGCTTTTGGCTCAACCGGGCCTTATAGTCACAGGATTGGTTTTGACCCGATCGGCAAAGCGATGTCCGGATCTATGGCTGTCAGTGGTTTTCCCGGGGCACCAACAAAGGAACAGACCCCTCACGTAGACTATTT
>Ga0233437_1007264_pt1 | contig 10793 bp, 10 predicted proteins | sample SI_122_August201_FD_182714 | JGI IMG/M metagenome (GOLD analysis project Ga0233437, IMG submission 182714) | Seawater microbial communities from Saanich Inlet, British Columbia, Canada - SI_122_August2016_200_MG | ecosystem: Environmental > Aquatic > Marine > Inlet | place: Canada: British... | reverse complement strand
CCATATATTTTGCAGTTAACAAAAAAGGTTAATTTATTATTCGCCACTTCATCAGTATCTATATCAATATCATAATCTAAATCTCGACTCATAAAATCATAGTACCAGACATCATGAGAATCATTTTTACTTATCTTTTTAAAAATACCATCAACAGTATAATAATTATTAGTTTTTTTTGAAACATAAAACACAGAATTGTAACCGTATTTGTCTCTAATACCTTTTAGGTAGGTTGATATACTATTCAGATTCTTTTCATTATCTTCCTCGATCCAAGTATTTAAAAAACTATTGTTTGCCATTGACAAAGATACATAGATAGGCTTTAACAATTCAGCATTTATTTCAGAATATATACTTGAAGCCGTAAGCTTTGTAATATTTGACACATCTTTTTTTATTACTCTGCTGTAAGCAGAAAAATTAATTGCACCGTAAACAAAAAGGCTTATAAAAACTATTAAACTTATAGTTATTACGAGTTTAAATTTGCTTTTTTCCATTATCCAACCTCATGTTTTGAACTTATTACTTAATTTGTTATTGGAATATCTGCAATAATCTAACACCATTATTCAAATCATTATATATCTTACTGCAACTTTTGTCATCTTTTTTATCTGAAGCATGTATATTAACTATACTTGATAGAAATTATAAATGTAGGTACAAATATATTGATGTATAAAGTATATTTTAAACAGCAAATCTGAAAAATTTCAAAATCATTATCTATATTTTTCGCAGAAATTGCGATTTTTTGATTTTTAGACAGCAGTGATAAATATATAGGAAAAGAGCGAGAAATAAAATGTTGGAAGTTACTAAATATGCGCATAAATTAAGCATCAGAATGACTAATAGGTTATTAATATTTTTATGCTTCTCGTTGTGGTTTCAAATTTGTTTGTGCCAGAAGCGGCTTAGCTAATCAATAGGAGCAAGAACTATAAAATCAGTGATTTCTACATTAATAAATGCTTCGCTATAATAATAGCACGCATAAATTAAGTCATCTATCCCGAGATAGAATCTAAAGCCAGAGCCCTCTTCATCTGGAGTTTGGTCACAGTAGCTCACATCTATAATCTCATATTTTCCCTCTTCCTCTATCTCTGCACCAGAAATATCCCCAAATATCTTTAACGTTCCATCCTCATAAAACGCTACAGTATATGCCATTCTTTTGAAGTCTTCTAATTTGAAATCTGCGTCATCCTCATCTAGTAAATCTGCTTTTTGGGAATTTTCCGCCAATCCAACCATGTACCATACTGGGTCTTTTTTTAGAAACTGTTCTATTGGTATCTCGTTATTAAACTCCGGAGCGACAAAATTTTCATATTCAACTTCTCCGGCTTTTTTAGGCTTCACCTCAAAAACAACCTGCTCTTCAATCAATTTTTCAGTATTGTCTAAACTTTTATTCTTAATATCTTCTTTTTCTTCGGTTATCTGTTCGGTCTCAATAGCATTGCTGTTTTCATTCTTACATGCTAATGCTCCACCTAAAACAAGAGTTGCAACTAAAAATATTATCACTAGATACAAAAATAATTTGTTACTCTTAATACGTTTATTTCTATTAATCCTGCTGCAAAGCTTGACAGTTTTAACGTTTTTCAGCTTCATAATTTTAGCTCTCCTCTGTTTATTTTTTAATTCAAATGACCATCCAATAAAGATTTATTACCATCTTCATTCTACTCTAGCTTATTATATCAAATAGAATTATTCTTATCAACAGTTACTGTCTTCCTTTACTAAAGGGATAATGTTCCCTCAATTCCTGTATTATTCTTGACTGAAACAGTATAGAAATTGACCTAGATATTAGATGCAGTTTGCTTTTAAAAAATATTTCACTATAGCCGAATTCCGGTATTTAGTGCTGATTAAACGTATATAATTGAGAAACAAAAAGAGAAGAGCGATCAGTAAAAAACTGAAAGCGCATCAAAATTCTTCGATTTGCCCTTTATGGACTAAATGCACTATTACCCATAAACTTTATATAAGCTTCATCCAAAGTCTGACCCAACTCAGTAAGGTCATTTATATAGATTCTCCGCCAAAATAATAGCTCCATATGATTTAAATGCATAGTTATACCATATAGAGCCTCATTATTCTATTTATTCTTAAATCTTTGCAACAGTACCATCTATTTATTTCTTGCTTTTTTAACCTCTTCTATCATTTGTTTTCCGATTTTTACGATTGATGCATAGTCACCCGTTTTTGCCCCGGCTGTTAAGCTGCTTCCAGCTCCAACTGCAACCGCCCCGGCTTTAATCCAATCACAGATATTATCCACTTCAACACCACCCGTCGGCATCATTTTCATCTGTGGCAATGGTCCTTTAAAATTCTTTATTATTGCTGGTCCAAATAATCCAGCAGGGAATATTTTTATAATATCAGCCCCGGCTTTCATCCCATCAACTGCTTCTTTCACAGTCATAGCTCCCGGCATACAAGCAATGTCATATGTGTTACATAGCTGAACTGTTTCAATATCTAAACAAGGGCTAACAACATATTTTGAGCCGGCTAATATAGCTGCTCTTGCTGTTTCTTTATCTAATACAGTACCTGCACCAATAATAATTTCGTCTTCACTGTATTCATTACATAAACTTTCTATAATTTTTAATGCGCCCGGTACAGTGAAAGTAATCTCTATACCAACAATACCAGCTTCAATACATGCCCCAGCAATCTTTTTTGCTTGTTCCTCATTTTCTGCACGTACAACAGCAACAACGCCGCAGTCTGTGAGTCTTTTAATAACATCCATTTTACTCATTAGTTTTGTTCCTCCAAATCAGTAATTATTCTATATACTTCTTCTAAATTTTCGGCTAAATAATCTGCGCCTCTTAATTCTTCGGGTTTTCCAAAACCATGGCTCAAACCAATAGATAAAAATCCATTTTTTCTTGCAACGGTTATATCTTCTTTTCTGTCTCCGACAAAAAAGGTTTTTCTTGCATTTCTTAATCTTTCAAAAACGATTTCTGCTCCTCTTTTTTTAGAAAAACCATATCGCTTATACCATATTGCTTCAAAAAATCTATCTAATTTAAAATGCTCAACCAATTTTAGTATATACTCTTTATTTCCATTAGAACAAATTGCAAGCTTATGACCTTTTTGGCTTAGCTCTTCTAAAAGCATTATAGCAAAAGGATACATCTTCGCAAAACGAGGAATTAATATTAGCTCGTTTTCTATAGCTTTTTTTATAAATAATTCAATATCTTCTTTGCTTTTTGTCTTCAAGCATTTTTTTGCTATTTGACTTAGTGGCATGCCTATATATGAGAGAATTTCCTCATCACTCAAAACGTTTACACCCATATCATAAAGAGCGTTATTTATAGCAGCTATATCAACAGTTTCTGTTCTAAACAATGTACCATCAAAATCAAAAATAATATTATACATGTATTATCTGATGATGCTCTTACAGTCTTTACCTTCAAGTACAGCAATTAAGTTTTCTACTGCCATTAATCCCATACCGCTGATAGCCTCATTAGTATGAGCTCCAGTATGCGGCGTAGATATGACATTATCAAGCTTAATTAAAGGTGAATCTGTTACCGGTTCACATTCATATGCATCAAGTGCCATGCCTGCCAGCTTGCCGCCGAGCAGTGCCTTATGCGCTGCTGCTTCATCTATTAGTCCGCCTCTTGCTGTGTTGATTATATAAGCACCATCTTTCATAGAGGCAATCGCATTTTCATCGATACAATGTTTTGTTTCCTCCATTAAAGGCATATGCAAAGAGATAAAATCTGCCGTTTTTAAAGCTTGTTCAAATGTACAGACCGTTATCCCTTGCGCTTGTGCATACGTTTCATCTATATATGGATCATAAGCATTCACTTGCATACCAAAAGCCTTCGCTCTTATCGCTAAGTTTTTGCCGATTGCACCTAAACCAAATATCGAAAGCGTTTTTCCTTTAAGTTCAACACCATTGTTTCTCGGCCACTCACCTTTTATGACTGCATTATTTAGCTTTGGGATTGATCTAGCTAATGACAGCATCAACCCAAATGCTAATTCACATACTGCAACTGAATTAGTTCCTGGTGTATTGGTGATGATAATATCTTTATGTTTTGTGCTTTTAAGGTCAACTCTATCTACACCTGCACCATATCTCGAAATAACTCTTAGTTTACTAGCTTTAGCTATCGCATTTTTGTCTATATAATCAAGACCTGCTATATATCCGTCACAATCTTTAATAAGCTCACAAACTTCTTCTGATTCTAGTGGTCTACCATATGGGTTATATACTATCTCATCAGCAAAACTCTCTAAAATTTTTCTTGCCTTATCATTTTGTGGCTTTCTGAACGAAGTTGGTGTAACTAATATTTTCATTTATCCACCTATTTCCATTTAGGATTATCTACAATTTCAACTTTACCATCTTTTTCAACCAGTAGTTTTCTATATCCCTTAGTTTCAATCGTACCATAGTCATGACCAGCATCACCTCTGAAGCAAAAGAAAGTAACCATAGCTTCGTTTCCTGTATTAATGCTTCTATGAGCATATCTAGGCGGCACATAAACCATAACTCCCGGGTTCAGCTCTTGCGCACTCCAATCTCCTTCTGGGCTTTCAAGAAGCATATATCCACTGCCGCTTAAGCAATAGTATACTTCTGCTGTTTCCAATATTGTATGAAAGTGTCCTTTAGTCATAAAATATTCATTCCCTACTTTACCAGGATAAGTTATGCTTGCTCCAAAAGCAAGGTCGCCTTCTTTTTCTGGTGCGCCCATTTCATAAAACTCATAAACTAATGGATTCTCTCCATCTATTAATGCTTTTTCTGCATCACTATCGGCATACATGCCTTTCATATCAGAGACATGCCTTATTGAGCTTTCTGCTCCGCTTTTTGATAAACCCGTTTTTAAATCGAAATCAATTGTAAAGCCTTTAATCCAATCAAATTTACTTGTATTATTATTCATATCTTTATCTCCTCTAAATTTATTATCCTCTAAATTTAATTGCTATTTCATCACACTTTGCCAATGTATCCCCAACAATCGGAATATGGAAAACTTCAGAAATTACTGCTGTCCAACCATAGATGAAATACTTCCATCCATCTATCACTGTAAGGTCTTGTTTTTCTTGCTGTTCTTTTGCTTGATGCATAAACCTTAAATCTCCACGATAGTTAATCTCCCATACTAATGCACTTTTTGGGAACACAGCATCATCTGTAAGTGGGCTGCCTGGTCTGTCTTTTCCAAGGCCAGTCGCATTAACTACAACTGCACCTTGCTTTAAAGTGTGCAATACTTCGTCATTTTGTCCTGGCTCTGGTGTAAGATAATATTCAAACTCAATTTCGCCCGGGTTTAACTTTGTAAATATCTCTTCAATTTCTGTAAGTCTTGGCTGGCTTCTGTTTGCAACAACAATTTTGCTTGGATAATTGCCTTTATACTTTTCTTGCATAAGGTGATATCCCATCGATATCGCGCTACCACCTGCACCCATTATAAATACTTCTGCTCCTGTATCCTTAAAGTAGTTTTCAGGAACAAACTCTTCAAGTGAAAACCCAGCAGTTATCGGATCTTTTGCATGTCCACAAAGCATCCCATTAAGTTTTGATATTGATGATAGTTCACTAAATGCAAGTGCTAGAGGATCTAAAAACTCAAATTTGTCTTTTGCAGCATCGTATAAATCGAGTTTATGCGTAGTTACAAGTGCTCCTATTGAAAGTTCATCATTTTTAATAAAATCTACAACTTTCCTATAAACCTCCGGTTTCTCATGGATCGCAATATCAATCCCCTTCATCACAGCATCAATCCCCAAAGCTTTTGCCCATTCGGGAAAAACTTTCATTATGCTTGATTTTGTTGTTGTAACCCCGATAAAGTACATCGTAGGTTGTGTCGCTTTTTCAAGTCTCATATTATTACTCCTTAATTATTAAAATGCCAATGCTTCTGCGGCATTATCTTTCATTATTATATTTATCGTTTTTTCATCAATACCTTGCTTCATCATTTGATATTTAAAGTCAGTTAAAATATAATCCTGCCCAAAATCTGCGCCATAACTTTTAAGTCTTTTGTTTGTTGTGTCCATCCCTAAAAGAATATTGTTTTTATATCCAGCCTCTATCATATGGTCTATTAGCTCTATCTCTTTTTTATTGCTATGATATTTTAGTCTGTTGATTGTGTCATATTCTAAATATGCACCTGTGCTTGCTACTTCCTCATGATATCCAAAGTCATATTTTGCTCTGTCTAGATGACAAAGTATTAATTTCTTTGGTTCGATTCCTTTGTTAATGAAAAACTCTACTAATCCAATGGCATCCGCATCTGTGTCTAAATGCACAATAACTGGTGCTATTGTCTCTTTTGCGCAGTTTGCTACTGCATCAAAGAGCTTTAAATATGCTTTGCATTTCCAGTCCAGTCCTGCTGCTTGGGCACATTTAATGACTCCTGCTTTGTTATTAAGTCGTTCTTCCTTTTCAAACATGCCTTTTTCTATTTCATCTATGAAATGTTGCGATAATTTATCGATTGCTGCATTTTCAAACAATGTTTTGTCTTCTAAAAACTCAAGTTTATGAAACCCAGTAACTGCGACTATGTTAATTTTTGTTTTTTTGCTCACTCTAACGAGGCTTTTTGCCATCCTACCAAAAAAACCAGGCTGGCAGTCAATAAAACTATTACCCCCAGCCTTTTTAAAGAGGAAAACTTCTGACTCTGATTTTTTATAATCATCTAATCTTAATGCACTATTTATTTGTGCTGATGGTCCATCCGCCAAGAAAATATGATCATGGCAGTGGCACCATCCTAGATTCTTCTTTTCTATATCTCCTTTTACTGTTCTTATTTTTATCAAATTCACTTACCTATATATGATATAATGTTCATGTCGTTATTATGTTGATATGTCATAACATATATAATGTACATCATGACAATTATGATGTCAAGAAAAACATCATCAACTTTCTTAATAAAAACTAATTTTATTATGCGTTGAGTTCTATTATAAATTTGTTTTTATCTCCTCTGTAATATGCAACAGAGTATTCTACTTCTCGACCATCCATATTAAATCCAATTGTTGTAACAAGTTGTATCGGATATCCTACATCTATTTGAAGATGATCACTTTCAAGTATAGTTGCCGCTACTGCTTCAAACTGCCTTACAACTCGCTTTACGGCTGTACTCACATTTTTAGAAAGATATTTATAAAGCCCTGATTTATTCATATCCATCGAAAGAATATCTGAACAGTTAATCGTTAAATAAGTATCCAACACAACAACCGGCTCATCATCTGCATATCTAAGCCTTTTAAGCAATATAACATCATCGTCTTGCTTAATGTTTAAAGCTTCTGCAACTCCTTTGGATGCTTGAACAATTTTATTACTAAGCACTTTTGTTTTAGGAGTCATCTTTAATCGTTTCATCTGGTCATCATATGATTCAATTTTCCTCATGAAATCCTGAACTAATTTTGGTTTTGTGACAAAAGTCCCTTTTCCTTTTATGCGATAAAGATATCCTTCTCCTACAAGTTCAATAATAGCTTGGCGAACTGTTGTCCTGCTTAAATCGTACATTGTCCCGAATTCAGTTTCTGTAGGTATCAAATCTCCCGGTCTTAAATTGCCAGTTTTTATCTCCTCAAGCACAATGTTTTTTAATTGAAAATACATTGGCACCGGAGTGTCTTTATCGATAAATTGATTTTTAAATGGCATTTATATCTCCCGTCTTATGTTATAACATTATAACTTATGATACTTCAAAACATAATATTTGTCAATTTAGTTTCACGCCGAATAATTGTATTCTTTTTAGCACATGTACTCTTTCTTAAGCATTCATCAAGACTTGCACAACATTCGTTATGGTTTTGTTGTAAAAAATATTTAAAGACAAAGCTTCGTTAGCACTTAGCTACAGAGTTATGCTATAATTGTAATTAATTAGCTTATAAATTGTACTTCAGTTTGAGTACATCAAATTCGCTCGATTTGCCTTTTGTGGACCATATGCATTACCTCAATACCGGTATTGGGATATTTACTACGGTTAGTTTTCTAGGAGACAGTATAGTGTATAGTAATCCAATGATACGAAAATTATATAATTTTGGTTATAATGGGGTTGATAATATTTCCGAATTTTGGAATGAAAACAGATCCGAAATAATTGAATATTTTAGGGATTTCTATCCAAGATTGCTCAAAGACCCAATTATCCTAAAGAAATTTGAGTTGGAAGTGCGATGGGGATCAAGACTGGGAATGTACATTAGATTTCAGATAAGAAAATCTAGTCGTTTGACAGATATAAACACATCTTTTGATCTGGATAAGCTAGCAACAAAATATGGCAGTAAATATTATTCTATAAGTGAATTCTCAAAGCTCAACCCTATCCCAGAAGGAATTGATGGGTCTGTTGATTTAAGAGGAATTTATCTTATGAAGACTGAATTTAAATATTTGGTGATTCGCAATGTAGATTTTTCTTATGCAGCTTTTGACTGCACTTTATTCGATAATGTTCTTTTTGAAAGTTGCATATTCATTGAGACTAGTTTTTCTAATGGAGTTATTAAAAATTGTTCTTTTGATAAACATTGTGTGTTTGAGAACAATGATTTTTCTTGCACTTATATAGATGGTAATTTTAATTCTAAAATAATAAACCCCAAAATCACCAAAGTTAAACTTTGGAAACTGATTTGGATTAAAAGAGCGAAAGAAACAAAATTCCTTAGGTATACAAAAGTGCTAAGCAGAACATTTATCACAAACTGCAAAGATTTCAAAACTCAAAAAAGGTTGACGCTAACCATTCCATATATAACAAGTCCAAATATATAATTTAATATTTTTAAAAACAGCATCTATTTGCATGGAAAAAACAAATATGAGCATTATAGAAGATAAATCTAGATAGGTGATTATTATGTTAAAGAAATATATCAATACAATATTTATTTAACTCGTAATAGGATTAGGAATACTTGTGGGTATTACATCACAATCCATCTGCATTCTGATTTAAAGCACAATAATTTTATCTTGTGGAATAACACTGCTGATCTAAAGAAAAAATCACTAACAGTATAATGGCAGCTATTATATAAAGCATTATTGTACTTATGCAGATGTGACTTGAAGTTAAGGGGTAAAATGTATTTTTAACACAGCATATTGAGTAAAACCAATAATTCTTTTATACTAGTTATTGTGGTTTGAAAATTGTTTGCACCATAACCAGAATTATTGCTGTTCTATTGCTTTTTTCCAATCATATAAAAATATACTCTACATAATTGTTTTATACTTATCTACAATCTTTACTTTTCGCTTATTTTTTTATAATAGTTTGGCAGCAAATTGTCTTGCATCATTCATGTCCGCATCATCTGGATGACTTTTATTCATTCCACCAATATATTTTAGAAAACTATTGGTATTAAATCCTTTACAGCTAAATTCACCTTCAACTTTATATCTCTTTGTTCTTAGAATTTCTCTTAGCTTTGAATGGTCATTATTGACTTTATCCTCACCTTGCACTGCACTTGTAGAGAATATAAAACATTTTTTTCTGTGGTTATTTACGGCTATTGTATTAACAAAGTCCAACAGTTGTTTATAGTGCATACCACTATCAATGCCAGCGCCAAATCCCACTAAATCATATCCTTTCAGCTCATCACTTTTTGCATTAACAGCAGTTTTAAGATCAGCCTCCAATATATCTGCTATAACTTTTGCAACTTTGAGCGTATTATTATGGTGATATGAATGTACTACTATTAAAGATTTCATCTTTTTTCCCTTTCACTTAGTGCTATTATTTTCTTTATGACGCATTCGAGCGTTTATTATCACCCGAGTTACTTACAGTTTTTATTTTCCTGTTATACTATATAGACAACTGATAGAAGGAAATATTGCACAAAATTGATGTTTTTTTAGTTGATATAACAGAACCTCTTAATTAAGAGACCATCTTGCAGATATAATAGCATAATTTATTTTCATAACACTTTCAGATGATGAAGTTTCTTGGTAAAATAATAACTCCATATGATTTGATTGTATGGCTATACTAAATGGAGTCCATTAATACTATTCATATTATTTTTTTGCACCAGGATCAATGACCTAATGCATCTTAACATATGTTTATTTTTTATTTAGTTCTTCTAAGACCCTTTTTGCTATCTCGTTTATCAATTCCTCTACTTCACTTTCTGTTTTTAATGAATCAAACCTATTATTGTTTGTGCCCACTTCACATGGGTGACTACCGCCAGTTGCAACGCCCATGTTTTCTCTTTGTTTAACAAGCTCAGCTACATTAGCACAATTCAATTCCTGAGGCTCATTAATTTTACCTAGATAGAACATAATTTTTGCATATTGCTCTGCTGATTCCATTCTAAAAAATGCCTGCATAAGCTCGTTCCCCCATGTTAATAAACCATGGTTCGCAAGTAAAACAGCATTATAACCTTTTACAAATGGTTTTATAGAATCAGGAACTTCGTGTGTTCCCGGTGTAGCATAATCTGCAACTGGCACAACCCCAAGTGTAAGAATCGCTTCAGATACTATAGGACGATCAAGCGGTTGTCTTGCAACTGCAAAAGCCGTTGAAATTGGAGGATGTGCATGTGCAACAGCTCTTATATCTAGACTTTGTTTATAAACCTCAATA
>Ga0233437_1007262_pt1 | contig 10794 bp, 7 predicted proteins | sample SI_122_August201_FD_182714 | JGI IMG/M metagenome (GOLD analysis project Ga0233437, IMG submission 182714) | Seawater microbial communities from Saanich Inlet, British Columbia, Canada - SI_122_August2016_200_MG | ecosystem: Environmental > Aquatic > Marine > Inlet | place: Canada: British... | reverse complement strand
TTGGGATTGATTTCCCTGGGCGTAGAAAAAGGGGATAAAGTTTGTATCCATGGCGAGAATACTCAGGAGTGGCTGTACGCTGATATGGCGATACAATCTGCAGGGGCTGTAAGTGTCGGCATTTACCCGACCAATCCCGCTAAAGAGGTCCAGTATATTGCAGCACATTCTGATGCCAGGTTCTATTTTGCCGAGGATCAGGAACAGACCGATAAGGTCCTGGAGGTCAAAGACTCGTTGCCGAACCTAGAAAAGATTATCACCTGGGACAGCAGGGGCCTCAGGAATTATCAGGATCCGCTGTTGATGAATTTCAAAGAACTTGAAGAGCTGGGCCGTAATTATAAAAAACAGCACCCTGATCTATTTCTAAATTCAATTGAGTCTATTGATCCGGACGACGAAGCTTTGATTATCTATACATCCGGGACGACAGGACCACCAAAGGGAGCTGTTCACACTCACCGTAGTTTTCTGACCGGTAGCAAGGCCATGGCAGACTTTTTCGATATGAATGAAACCGATCAGTTTCTGTCTTACCTGCCGCTCTGTCATGCGGCAGAAAGAGTGATCTCGGTTTATATTCCCCTTTTTTCAGGGACTGTCATTAATTTCGCAGAGAGCTCGGCAACGGTTCAGCGGGACCTGGTGGAAATCGCACCCACATTTGTGGCACTCATGCCTCGAATTCTGGAGAAAATGTATTCCACCATTAAGGTAAAAATAGACGAGAGTACTTTCATCAAACGGTTTATCTATGAATCACTGATCAGAATTGCATACATTGTCGCCGACAAAAAATTGAACAAGGAACCGCTGCCTTTCTGGGCCCCGTTATTTGAATTCGCAGCCTATTGGAGTCTGTTTCGATATATAAAGGATCAGGTAGGGCTTTTGAGAATGCGACGATCGGTGTGTGGTGGGGCTGCTGTCTCTCCGGACCTGATCAGGTATTTCAGGGCGATTGGTGTGCCGATCACCCAGGTTTATGGACAGACCGAAGGAATGATTGTTTTTGCACCGACCGAGGATGACATCAAAACCGATACGGTTGGACGTGCTCCATTTGATGGTGTTGAGTGGAAGCTTTCGGAAGAGGGAGAAATCCTGTGGCGTTGGCCAGGGAATTTTAAAGGATACTATAAGGATGAAGCAACCACAAAGAAAACAGTTGATGAAGAGGGCTGGCTCTATTCCGGAGACATTGGCCAGATAGATGAAGATGGCCACCTGAAGATCATTGACCGAAAGAAGAACATCATTATCACATCCGGCGGAAAGAATATCACACCAGAGTACATTGAAAATAAGATCAAATCATCACACTACATCAGTGATGTGATTGTGATTGGAGAAGGACGCAACTACTTGACTGCCTTGATACAAATCGATTTTGAAGTTGTCTCCCATTGGGCAGAGCGAAAAAAAATTGCATTTACCACACTTCGTGACCTGAGTCAGAACGAGGCTGTGGTTGATCTGGTCGCTCAGATTGTATCCAAAGCCAACACAGAACTTGCCCAGGTAGAACAGATCAAAAAATTCAAATTGATCGGTATTGAACTTGACCATGAAAGTGGTGAACTTACGGCAACCATGAAGGTAAAGCGGAATGTCATCGAATCACTCTTCTCCAAAGAAATTAAAGAAATGTACGGTCGATAAAAAACTTTAAGGAGACAATTTTATGAACGGAACAAGTATTCTGCCTCAACTTTTGATGAGTGGGCTTGTGATAGGCTGTGTGTACGCTCTGATCGGGCTCGGATTTGTCGTGATCTTCAAGGCGACCAAAATACTCAATTTCGCCCAGGGTGAGCTGCTGATGCTGGGGGCTTACATGTGCTTTGTTTTTAATGTCACTTTAAAATTGCCCTATGTTGTAGCTTTTCTGCTGACGCTGGTTTTTGCATTTGTCCTGGGAATTGTCCTTGAGTTTGCCTTGTTCAGACATATGGTCGGACAACCGGTATTCTCAATGATCATGATCACTGTCGGACTTTCCAGTGTTTTCAGAAGCATCGCCGTTTTCATCTGGGGCGACATGGATATGGTCCCGCTCCCATCGCCTTTTCCAAAGGACTCAATAACAGTATTGGGAGCCAGCATCACCTACCCGCAGCTCGTAACGTTGTGCGGTACGGTTGGGATGTTTGCCCTCTTCGCCCTGTTTTATCGCATCTCAAAAGTTGGAACCGCCATCAGGGCTGCCTGCGACGACCAGGACGCAGCATCACTCACAGGGGTAAACCTGAACAGGGTTTTTCAAATCGCCTGGATTATGGCGGCTGTTGTTGCCACTGTCGGCGGAATATTTCTCGGTCATATTAATTACCTTGATACATCCATGGGATTCATTGCCATCCATGTATTTCCTGCAGTGATTCTGGGAGGAATGGAAAGCATCCTCGGTGCGCTGCTGGGAGGTCTGATCATCGGTATGGCAGAGAATCTGGTTGGCGGCTTGATTAGTTCTAATCTGCAAGGGGTCACTGCCTACATTGTCTTAATCATTATACTTCTAATCAAGCCCCATGGTCTTTTCGGGGAAGATGAAATCGAGAGGATATAGAAAATGTCAAAAGACAAATATGCCGTCACTTATCGTGAGCAAATCGAAATATTCAGATCCGATGCGGCAAAAATCTGGCTGACAATACTGTATCTCCTGATGCTGATTTTTCCGTTTGTAATGGACACCTATTTTATCTATCTAGCTAATCTGGTAGCTATTTTTGTTATCGGTGCACTGGGATTGAACTTGCTGACAGGCAATGGCGGGTTGATTTCACTGGGTCATGCCGGATTTGTAGCTATAGGCGCCTATACCAGCGGATACCTGGTGTCACAGCACGGCTTTCCTTTTCTGGTATCACTGCCCATCTCGGCTTTGATAGCGGGTCTGTTCGGGATGATTATCGGTCTTCCGGCGTTGAGGTTGAAGGGTCTTTATCTCGCCATGATCACCATGGGATTTGTCTTTGTGGTGGAGTATCTGATAGATGAGTTGTCATTCATCACAGGAGCAGAAGAGGGTCTGATGGCAGGCCCCATCGTAATCGGTTCTATTACGCTGGAAACCGATTTCAGTCTGTACTTTCTGATCATGCCAGTCACGATACTACTGTGTTATTTCACAAGAAACCTGATACGGACACCCTTCGGAAGAGCCCTGATGTCAATCAGGGATCGGGATATTGCTGCCGAGGTGACAGGCGTGAACCTGGGAAAGTATAAGGTGCAGGCCTTTGCTTTGAGTGGTATTTACGCAGGAATTGCCGGTGCGATATATGGGCACTACGTCCAGATGATCTCCCCTGAATACTTTGGTATTCTGATGTCGATCGAGTACGTTGTTATCATTATTATCGGCGGCCTGGGTAATGTTCTGGGTACTATCCTGGGCGCGATCTTTGTCACTCTTGTTCCGGAAGGATTAAGGCTTTTTGGTGATTTGACAAGGACCAGCCTGCCAATTTTTTCGGAACGTTTTGGAGATTTTAAAGAGGGTATTTTCGGCCTTCTGATGATCTTCTTCATTATTTTTGAACCTGCCGGACTCTCCGGTATATGGCGAAAGATCAAGATTTACTGGAAATCCTGGCCGTTTCGCTATTAATTTTTAGACATTTGAAAGGAGATGAGAAAATGAAAAACTTTTTTAAAGCTACAGCTGTCTTGTTTGCTTCGTGTTTTTTAATCGGTAATGCATCAGCGGGTGAAAACGGTGTGACCGATAAGACCATCAAAGTCGGTGTCCTGAGTGCCCTTACCGGACCTGCAGCACCAGTGGGTAAAATGATTGGAATTGGTTCAAAAATCGCTTTTCATGCCGCCAACGAAGCGGGTGGCGTTAACGGACGGAAATTCGACCTTATCCTTGAAGACAATGCCTACTCTCCAAAGCAGACTGTGGCCGGGTTTAAGAAACTGGTCGACAGAGACAAGATTTTTGGCATCCCGCTGTGCGTCGGAACGCCACCGGGTTTAGCAGTTATTCCCCTTGCTCAGAGAAAAAAAGTGCCAACAATACTCTATTCAGGTCCAGAGACATTTTTCAGCCCGCCTAAACGCTACGTTTTTGTGGCCGGTATGCCGTATCACCTGGAAGTTATCGGCCTGATGGAATATGCGATAGAAAACCTTGATGCAAGGAACAAAAAAATCGGAATTCTTGCACAAAAATCTATCAAGCAACCTCCGGTTGCTGCCATGAAAAATGTACAGAAAAAGTATGGATTAAAGGCTGATATCGTAGAGACTTTCAAACGTGGTACACCTGACGTCAGTCCTCAAATTCTGGCCTTAAAAAAGGCTGGTATAAACATGGTCATAGCATCCACCAACGCCAGGGATATGGCGCTTATCCTGAAGAAGAGTATTGAGCTGAATTATCACCCTGTTTTCCTTGGGATTACGCCAACCACCGATCAATCGATATTTAAAACACTACCCCCGGGAGACGTATCCTTCTATGCTGCAGCTTCAACAGCACCAATTGTCATGGATATCCCAGGCGTCAGGGAGATGACTGACGCAGGTAAGAAATACGATCCAAAATTCAAACCAACGGCTTACCATCTGATTGGCTACATGTCTGCAAAACTGTTTATTGAAGGGGTGAAAGCAGCAGGCAGAGATCTGACTAGAGAAAATTTAGTTGAAGCCCTGGAAGGGTTGAGAAATGTCGATATGAAGGGACTGATGCCTCCTGTAACCTTCGGTCCCAAACGCCGTTTCTCGGCTTCAGCTGTCAAGATTGTTAAAATGGACACCATGAACAAAACCTTTAAAATTGTTCAGAAATCCACAGAGATCGATTTCAATCCGTTCAAATAAGGATTTTGAATTTGATATCTGTAAAAGTACAGACAACAGAAAAGCTGTTGGAGTAATTCCAACAGCTAAAAGAAGGGTTCTTGTCTTTTAAAATTATAATTTCGATCCACCTTAGGGATCGTACAAAAATAACTTGGCATAATCTGTCCGCAAAAGTCCTGTAAAGACTGGACATTTTACAGACAGAATGCCAAGTAATTTTTGAGCCGACCCTTATATCATCAAAAAACAGAAATGGGACCGTTAAAAGGAATAAAAATTGTCGAAATGGGCGGAATCGGACCGGGCCCGTTTTGTGCCCAGATGTTGTCGGACATGGGAGCTGAAGTTATCCGCATCGATAGAAAAGGCGGCTCGGATTACCTGGTTGAAGCAAAGTACAGTGTTCTGCTTCGAGGTCGGCACTCCATTGCTGTGGACTTGAAATCGTCCGAGGGGATTAAAGCGGTACTGAAGCTGATAGAAAAGGCCGACGGTCTGATAGAGGGATACCGTCCAGGAGTAATGGAACGTCTATGGCTTGGTCCGGAAGAATGCATGAAACAAAATCCGAAACTGGTATATGGCCGTATGACCGGGTGGGGACAGGAAGGTCCCCTGCCGGTCATGACATCAACTATATTGCACTGACCGGTGCACTGAACGCCATGGGTGAGAAGAATGGCAAACCACTTATTCCTCGATTATAATGGCTTTCCTCAGCCGGCGCCGGCACCCAGGTTCAGCCGTACCTCGCCTGAAATTCAAGGGCCGCCACCTGAAATAGGACAACACAGTGAAGCCATCCTAAAAGACTGGGGATTTATTGAAGCTGAGATCACAGATTTGAAAGAAGAGAAGGTTATTTAATTTGACATTTATAAGGAGAAGAAATGGTTGGAATATGTTCTTATGGCGGCTATGTGCCCCGTTATCGCTTAAATCGCGGTCTGGTATATCAGGCAATGGGCTGGATGAATCCAGCAAATGCCAGCAATGCCGCGGGTGAAAAAGCAGTCGCAAATTTTGATGAAGATGCTGTCACCATGGCAGTGGCTGCTGGAGTAGATGCGCTCCAGGGAATAAACCGGTCAGCAATTGGTGGTGTTTATTTTGCGTCAACCTCAATGCCGTACAAGGAAAGGTTGAATGCCGGTATTATCACGCCAGCACTTGGCTTAAGCGATCATATCAGAGCAGCTGATTTCAGCGGTGGCATCAAAGCCGGTACGACCGCACTGTTAGCTGCTTTAGATACAGTGGAATCCAAACGGGCTGAAAATATCATCGTGACATCATCCGACTGCAGGCTGGGAAAACCTGCTTCGCCGCAGGAATTGATATTCGGGGATGCTGCAGCCTCTTTTGTGGTAGGTAGTTCCAACGTCATCGCCGAATTCAAGAACTCGTTTTCGACGACCTATGATTTTGTGGATCACTATCGAGGGGAAACCAATAAATACGACCGACAATGGGAAGACCGCTGGATTCGGGATCTGGGTTTTGCGCAGCTGATACCGGAAGCGGTGAATGGATACCTGGAAAAGAATCAGTTGAAAATGTCCGATTTTAATAAGGTAATTTACCCATGTCATTATGCCGCTGCCCGTAAACAACTGAACAAGCAGTTGGGGATTACCGCCGAAATGGAGCAGACTCATTTTCAGGCAGAACTCGGTGAATCGGGGACACCCCACGCTATGTTGATGTTGGTTGGTGCCCTCGAAGATGCGAAGCCGGGTGATAACATCCTGCTGGTGAGTTTTGGGAATGGCTGTGATGTCTTGCATTTCGAAGTTACCCCGGCCATCAATGACCTGCCCGCAAGAAATGGTGTCAGCGGTAGTCTGGCCAATAGGGCAGAATTGGATAACTATACCAAATACCTGATCTGGAGGGATATTCTCCCCGGGGATAAAGGCCTGCGCAGCGAAGAGGACCATGTCACCCGTTGGTCGCAGCTCTGGCGAAAAAGAAAAGAGGTCCTGGGTCTCTGGGGCACCAAATGCCTGAAGTGCGAAACAGTTCAATATCCTACCCAGCAGGTTTGTGTGAATCCGGATTGCGGTGCGGTTAATGAGATGGAGCCCTACTGCTTTGCTGATAAAGACGGGCACATTTTCAGTTTTACCGGTGATAACCTGGCCGCTTCAGTCAACCCCCCTGCTGTTTATGGACAGATCGCCTTTGATGCGGGTGGAAGATACATGTTCGATTTCACGGATTGCGACCTGGATTCTCTGACAACCGGGATGAAAGTAAAAATGAGTTTTCGTAAAAAATACCAGGACAACAAAAGAGATATCTCGGGTTATTTCTGGAAAGCAGTACCAATCGTAAAGGAGGCATAAAATGGCTACAGGAATTAAAGATAAGGTTGCCATACTGGGTATGGGATGTTCAAAATTCGGCGAACGATGGGATTGTGGTGCCGAAGAGTTAGTAGTGGAATCATTTTCTGAATGCCTGGCGGATGCTGGTATTGAAAAAAAAGAGATTCAAGCAGCCTATTTCGGCACGCATATCGATGAGATCGGTCTTGGTAAGGCTGCAACGCCGTTAGGATCCATTCTGAAGCTGCCCTACATTCCGGTGACGCGGACGGAAAACTATTGTGCAACTGCCACCGAAGCTTTCAGGGCAGCATGTTATGCAGTTGCGGCAGGCGCCTATGATATTGTATTGGCCCTGGGAGTAGAAAAGCTGAAAGATACGGGGTATGGAGGGCTTCCTATCGGTTCCTCCTTCGGTACTGAAATGATGTTGCGGGGATCGAATTTTTCCGCTCCCGGCCTGTTTGCTCAATTGGCGACTGCCTATGCAGCGACTCATGGGGTCAGTATGGATCAGATCAAGGATGCGATCGCCCATGTTTCGGAAAAAAGTCATGCGAATGGCGTTTTGAGTCCCAAAGCGCATCTGCGTCGGGCGATTTCGGCTGACAGGATCAAAGCCGCTCCTATGATTGCCTATCCATTGGGGTTGTTTGATTGTTGTGGTGTCAGCGACGGCTCAGCTGCGGCCATTGTGACAACACCTGAGATTGCCAAAATCCTCAAGCAGAACCAGGATATTGTGAAGGTCAAAGCCCTGCAGGTGTCGGTTAGCTCAGGTGAAGAAGAGACCTATTCCAGTTGGGATGGGGCACACTTTGCCACTACGCGTATTGCGGCGACCAAAGCCTACGAAGAAGCGGGGATTAAAGACCCTCGCTCGGAAATCAGCATGATGGAAGTCCACGACTGTTTTTCAATTACCGAATTCGTCACCATGGAAGATCTTCATATCTCTCCGAAAGGGGGTGCTTATGAAGACGTCATGGACGGATTTTATGATCTGGACGGTCAAGTGCCCTGCCAGGTTGATGGTGGGTTGAAGTGTTTCGGGCATCCCATCGGAGCCTCTGGACTGAGAATGATCTATGCCATGTATCAACAGCTTTTAGGACGGGTTTCTGAAGAGGCACAGGTCAAAAATGCACGATACGGATTAACCCACAATCTGGGTGGAAATCCGTCTAAGAATGTAGCTGCCATTTCCATCATTGGGAAAGGTTAATTAAAACCAATGGTTTCCATTCTGCTCCCCTCCGTCGCGGGGAGCAGAATTCAAAACATAAGGTGCGAGACTCGCAGCACCGAACCGAATCCATCCCTGGGAGTTTCGTCGGAAACGCGTCGGGAAAACGTCCTGTTTTCCATTGTTTTGAATCATAATCCCCCCGACTCCGGTAAAGTGATGAATAGTTACACCCAATTTAACTACTAACTGCATCGCCTGATCTCCTCGACGGACGGTGTACTCAATAGATACAAATAAATTTACAAAAACTGGTACGACATTTGAAGTTGAGTAAGGCTAAAATCGACCTTTGGTTTTCACCCTGCAGGCCAAAATTGCCATTTGAACTGAACAATTGGTCAGGCCCTGAAAATAAGAACTCGCAACCGGACTTGCCTCGGAGGAGTGTACATGGAACTGCCAAAAATGACTTCGTGTAAACCGAGAGGATCCGCCAATCGGATTTTTTAGGCAGTAATTCTGCCAATATTGACAAAGACTCCAAAGAAGCGATAGAGCTACAGAAGACTGTTTTTCATTCGTTACTGCCATTATTGGCAGTAACGAAAACGCCCAAGATATAATAACCAGATTCTGTCTTTTTTTATCCGCTGATTGCAAAGCAAACAGACACCCTCGACAAATCGGGAAATTATGATGCTATCATTACCGGATTATATCATCGAATCAACACTGTTTGAAGGTAGCAGGCGGATCTACTACAAAGCTCGCAGAACCATCGACAACCTGCCTGTGGTGCTGAAGGCATGTGTCGGCGATCCAGTGGACTCGGGAACTCTGGCCCAGGTCCTTCATGAATACGGAATTCTGAAAGAGTTGGACATTGAGGGGATGGTGCGCCCACTTGTCCTGAAGAATGATGCGAACAGCCTGATCCTGATACTGGAAGATTTCAAAGGCGAGTGCCTGAAAGATATTTTTCAAAGAGAAAAAACGACCCTGGATGAATTGCTGTCAATATTCATACCGTTGGTCAGCGTTCTGGATAAGCTTCATCGGCAAAACATTATTCACAAAGATCTGCAGCCGGAAAACATTTTTGTGGACAGTGACAGTGGGCAGGTATTTCTCACTGACTTCAGTTTCGCGACCCTGCTCCCCAAGGAAGATTTAAGGATACAACCGCCCGGCGGTATGAATGGATCTCTGTCTTACATGTCACCGGAGCAGACGGGGCGTATGAACCGCTCGCTGGATTACCGCACTGATTTCTACTCTATCGGGACGCTTCTGTTTCAGGCGGCAACCGGCAAACTTCCTTTTTCAGATACCGACTCACTTGAGCTCGTTCACAGTCTTCTGGCAAAAAAGCCCCCTTCTCCCTCTGAACTGGATCCGGATATCCCGGATGTGCTTTCCGGTATCATTCTGCGCCTGCTTTCAAAAAATGCTGAGGATCGGTATCAACGCGCATGGGGGTTGAAGGCAGATCTGGAAGAGTGCCAGAACCGGCTGCGACGGTACGGCAAAATCACCTCTTTTTCCCTGGGCCTGCATGACATCCCGGATCATTTTCAGGTTTCTCCGAAGCTGTATGGCAGGGAGAGGGAACGAAACAGGCTCCTGAACCTGTTTGAGCAAAGCAGCAGCGGAGACACGGTGCTGGCAACAGTCTCCGGATACTCCGGAATTGGTAAAACCTCGCTGGTGCAGGAGATCTATAAACCGGTCACCCGGAAACAGGGCTATTTCACAGCGGGCAAATGCGACCAGTTTCATCGCAACGTGCCGTATGGGGTTATGACCGGTGCCATACAAGAGATGCTGCGGTCACTGTTGAGTGAGAGTGACACGAAGTTACAGCGGTGGAAGTCAGAGATTCTGCGGACAGTTGGTTCAGAGGGGCAACTGCTGGTTGACGTGGTTCCGAACCTGGAGCTGATTATTGGACCTCAGCCTGTTGTCAGGGAGGTTGGTTCGGAGGAGGCCCAGATCCGGTTTAACCGTGTCTTTTTGAAATTCATCGGGGTCTTTTGTAACAGCCAGCATCCCCTGGTGATTTTTCTCGATGATCTGCAATGGGTTGATCAACCGACCCTGAATCTCATCGAACTGATAATTGCGGATGGGGATCTTGAGCACCTGTTTCTGATCGGGGCCTATCGAGACAATGAGGTGGATCCGCTTCATCCGCTGATTGTGACACTTGAGAAGCTGAAAAAGGCGACCAACCGGGTTCATTCAATTTCACTCTCTTCCCTGGAAACGCCGGATGTTTCACAGTTGTTGGCCGACAGCCTTCATCAGGAGCAGGGGGCAGTTACAAAACTCGCAAGTGTCATCTTGAGGCAGACCGACGGGAATCCATTTTTTATCAAACAGTTTCTTTTCAGCCTGTATCAGAAGAAGCAGATTTTTTTCGATATTGAATCCCGTTTTTGGAAATTTGAGCTG
>Ga0233437_1007256_pt1 | contig 10804 bp, 8 predicted proteins | sample SI_122_August201_FD_182714 | JGI IMG/M metagenome (GOLD analysis project Ga0233437, IMG submission 182714) | Seawater microbial communities from Saanich Inlet, British Columbia, Canada - SI_122_August2016_200_MG | ecosystem: Environmental > Aquatic > Marine > Inlet | place: Canada: British... | reverse complement strand
CCCAAAATCCAACCGGCATCTACGGCTTTGTAACGCACATCTGACTCTGAGTTGATGTCAATACCTGTGGGTATCAGATAATTTTGGCCGCGTATCTGGAGCCCGTGACCAGCATAATAAAACAGACCTGTTTTACTCGAACGAAGGCGGTTATAAAATATCTCGATGGCAAGTTCCAATTCCTGTTTGTTGACATTGGTTTTCTCTATAACGTCAAAACCAAGTTTTTTAAGCGCCCGGGCTATATCTCTTGCATCATTCACAGGATTTTTTAATGGGGCTGATTGATAGGATCCATTCCCGATAACAAGTGCAACACGATTGGACGCACTGGCCAGTGAATGGTTAAAAATAAAGGCGAGCAGTATGACAAAAATCACTTTTTTCTTCATTTTATTTACTCCACAACTTGGCAATCGTATTCAATCTTCCTCTTATAAAAATTTTATCGAGCAAAAGTCAAATTTTTCCATACTTTTTTTAATTCTTAATTCAGGCAAATTCCGCGGGAATTCCCTAAACTTCAAACCCGCGCCTTTTAAAACTGCTTCTGGAGACAACAGAGGCTTTGATTAATTTGCAATCTCAAATTCAACCCTTCTGTTGAGCTGTTTATTGTAAGAACTTATATTAGGTTTCAGTGGCATAACTTCCCCATACCCTCTTATCTGCAGTCTGTATTCGGGGATTTCAAAGACTGAAACAAGATATGCTTTAACAGAGTCGGCCCTGTCAAAACTAAGTCTCAGATTATATTGTTCTGTACCGTCGGAGTCAGTGTGCCCGTTTATCACGATATATCTGTTATTAAGCTTGGAAGACATCAATGCCTTTCCAACTTCCTGTAGAAGGGCATAGGAAGAATCCTTCAAGGCTGAAGAGTTATAAGCAAACTGTATTTTAAGCTTAAGCCTTGGAATATCAACATTGTCTACAACTATAATGGTTTTTTCTTCCATTTTATTATTAATTCTCTGGGCAACCTTTATAGCACGTTTTTTAGGGATAGTAATACTCCTGTATTTGACAGGCGTTCTGGTAAGTTCATCTACCATTTCTCCACTTGTAGTCTGGAATCCGTCATCATCTGCCGACACAACAGATGCAAATATTAAAAAATTAAGAACAATGAATAAAACTATCAGGCTTTTGTATTTGAATTCCATGTCACACTCCATATTTTTCTTTAGTTCGCTATTAAACTAAAATTATGATCGTTTTTGAATCATCTGGTTTTAAAAGTTTTAAATTGCCCGCAATATCCAATTTTTTAATTTTTCTAACAGAGGGAAGTTTCTCCCTGCATCCCTTTTAAATAATCAAATCACCTAATGATCTATTCATCTACTTCCGGGAACGGACTGCAAATGCTCTGCAGCCAGCGCTGCTGTCGTAGCTGCCGCTGCCGCTGCCGTTGCCGTAGCTGGCGCTGCTGTAGTAGCCGTAGGAGAAGCTGAAGCCCCCAGCAACAGACGACCAAACAAACCAGCCTGATGTTTCCAATAAAGGGAGCATATTTCTTGTTCCGGCTCCTGATTTATATAATCCGCTAAGTTCCCTTATTGACGGCATCCTCCAGCCGCCATCATCAAGATTAAGATTTTTAACCCATTTTTTAGCAGCATAACCTCCCCTATATTTATCAGGACCTGTATACCACTCCAAACCGGTTTTCTCGTCATATACAATGCCGCTTTTATATTTCACATACTGTCCATCTTTGGCGATTATGACAGATTCTTTATCCTCGGGGCTTATGGATGCTAACTTGACTCCTTCTTTATTTGGTTCTGATTTGATTTTTGAAGTATCTTTTAAGGATGAAGTTGTTTGATTTATATTAGATTTTTTTGAATTCTGCTTTATCCTTAGTTTGGCCAGGCCTGCAAAAACTCCATTGGGAAACTGCTGTAAATATACTTTGAAACTTTCAGCATCTGTTGAACTCTTAATCGACTCCCAGAATAACAATTCATAAGACTTATCATTTGATTGGTCCACTTTGACAATCTGTTTGATTCCATTTCCTGCTTTTCCAGGCTGGTTAAAATGAAAAGTTCCTATGAGAGAAGAAGCTTCCCAGGGTATCTGTTTATTGGAAGTTTCAGACACGACGGCAACTCGTACATTTTTAAATACCTGTTCAACAGTTATTTGAGGGTTTTGCATATTCCTTATCAGGTGTTTTGTATAAACCCCGTTTCTTCCCTCTCCATCTGCGGCGAGGGAGCCGGGTGCGGTTGAATAAGCAACAATTGAACCCTTAGGGGCATCCATCTTAGCAAGACCTTTATCTGCTGAGCGAAAACTTCTGGCAAAGGGGTTATTACGGCAAGCATCAAGTATTATGATGTTAAGATCATTTTGAGCATCTTCCATCTTGCCTAAAACAAGACCCGCATCAACTGTCTCAAATTTTACATCCGCTTCTGATTCAATTTCTGATGCAATAGGAATTAAATAATTCCGACCTTTAACCTGAACGCCATGGCCGGCATAATAAAAAAGACCAATCCCACCATCCCTGAGTTTTTTACCGAAATCTCTAATAGACCTTTCCATGGTCCGATGATCTGTGTTTAATTTAAGCATTACATTAAAGCCGCAGTCTTTGAGTATGGCTGCTATATCCGTTGCATCATTGACTGGATTGTGCAGGGGGGATATTTTATAGGCACTGTTGCCTATCACAAGGGCTGTCCTGTTTGCTGCACCTGCAGACATGGCAAAGCATGCAAAAGCAGCCAAAATCAGGATGATTGTTTTCATTATCTTTTTCATTTCTAACCCTATTCTAAATAATCAAACCATTAAATAATCAATCCAACTACTTTCGAGGACGGACTGCAAATGCCCTGCAGCCACCGCCGAGGTTGTAGCTGTAGCCTCTGCCGTAGGAGAAACTGAAACCCTCATCAACAGACGACCAGACCCACCAACCGGATGTTTCCAGCAGGGGGGTCATATTTCTTGTCCCGGCACCCTTTTTATATATGCCTTTGAGTTCAGACTCGGATGGCATTCTCCAGCCGCTACCATCAAGATTCAAATTTTTAACCCATTTTTTAGCAGCATAACCTCCCATATATTTGTCAGGGCCTGCATACCATTCAAGTTCTGTATTTTCATCAAGCACAATACCATTTTTATATTTTATATATTGGCTGTCCCTTGCTGCTATGGCAGGTTCTTTATCTGCCTGGTTTATGGGTCCAATCTTGATTGAATTGTTCTGCAAAGGCTTTTGTTTTTCGACACCAGCTTCATTCCACCGATAACGGACTGCAACCGCCCTGCAGGGGCTGTTGGGAAAAGTTGTGCGGTAGTTGTAGCCGTAAAAGTATCCGTATTTGAAGCTGAAACCTCCCTCAACAGACGACCACACAAACTTATCATGCACATCCAACAGTGCTTCGGATTTGGCGTTGTATAATCCCTTGAGTTCGCTTTTTGACGGCATTCTCCACCTGCCACCATCAATATCAAGACTTTCAATCCATGTTTTTGCCTCATCCCAATCTATCTCCTTATCTTGGCCTACAAACCATTCAAGACCTGTATTTCTATCATACACAATACCATTTTTATATTTGATATACTGGCCGTCCCTGGCAACAACATTGAATTCTTTATCCGACGGGTTTATTGATGCTACATTGACTGACTGTTTCTTTAAAATCTTTTGTTTTTCAAGCCTTATCTCCAGGGTTTTCTTTTCCCTTGCATCTAAGGTTTCCCATCTTGTTACAGCCTGATACCCAGTTTTAGTGACCTCTATAAGATATTTCCCCGGCTCAAGTTCAATTCCCTGGCGAAACTTAGGTTTGATGTTCAATATCCTAATACGGGCATTGGCAGGTACGGTGTTCACGAATAAATTACCTTTTACATCAGTTTCAGGTTCAGGTTGAACTGAAAATTGTTTTATTTTTAACTCGGCAAGCTCTGAAAAGACTCCATCAGGAAATTGATTTAAATAAGCCCTGAAGCTTTCTGCATCTTTTGAATCTTTTATGGATTCCCAGAATAGCGAATCAAGGGAATTTATAGACGATTCATTCTTATCCTCCTTTTGCGGCACACTTGCTTTCTTTTTTTCAGGCTGGTTAAAATAAAAATCCCCAGCAAGGGAAGAGGACTCCCATGGAACCTGTTTATTAGAGGTCTCAGACAGAACGGCCACTCGGACATTTTTTAAGATCCTTTCAATGGTAAGCCCTGGCTTTCTGATATTTGTCAAAAGATGTTTTGTATAAACCCCATTTTTGCCTTCACCATCTGCTGAAATTGATCCTGGTGCTGTTGCATAGGCGATTAATGACCCTTTAGGGGCATCCATCTTAGCAAGACCTTTATCTGCTGAACGGAAACTTCTGGCAAATGGATTATTACGGCAGGCATCCAGAATCACTATATTCATATTATTCCCTGCATCTTCCATCTTTGCCAGGACAAGGCCTGCATCAACGGCTTCAAATTCTACATCTCCTTCAGATTCAATTGTCGCTCCAACTGGTATCAGATAGTTATGCCCCTTGAGCTGTATCCCATGCCCTGCATAATAGAATAATCCCTCACCTTTATTTTGACGAAGTTTTTTACCAAAAAACCGCACTGCTTTTTTCATTTCACGTTGAGATGCATTAAGGATAAACGTCACATCAAATCCGCTGTCCTCAAGTATTGCAGCCATATCTGTTGCATCATTAGCTGGATTTTTTAGGGGAGACAATTTGTAATCTGCATTTCCAATCACAAGGGCTGTGCGGTTTGCTGCGCCTGCCTCCACTGCAGTCAGGATTGAAAAGGATAAAACAATAAATATAAAAATATTAAGTTTTCTCACGGCAATACCTTTTTATTAATATATTTTATTTAAAGCATTATCCTGTATATCGAACAGGAGGATACTTTTTCAAGAAATAAAAAAATTCTTAGAATGTTTTCTCTTTGCAGCCACAAGTACATTAAAGCGGTGACAATGCCTATTACAGGAATTCTAAGGCTCCTGCATTAAATGCACATCCAGGCGGATTCAAATTTGAAACAGATCGGCATTAATATATGGTGTGTTACAGTTATTTTTTTAGAACTTTAGCTTTTTGGAAATCAGCATTCGCTTTTTTGTATTTGCGTTGTTTTTCATAGACCGTTCCACGGAATTTATAAGCCAATCCATCATCCGGTTCCAGCTCTATAGCTTTAGTCAAATCCTTTATCGCCTGGTCATAATTACCTTTACCTTCATAAACCGCCCCACGGGTTCGATAAGCCAATCCGTAATCTGATTTCAATTCTATGGATTTATTTAAATCAGATATCGCTTGAGACGAATCTCCTTTAAACCCATATACAGATCCACGAACCGCATATACTTCTGCATCATCCGGTTCCAGCTCTATAGCTTTAGTCAAATCCTGTATTATCTCTTTGACTTTAGTATAATCTGATATTGCCTTGTCGGAGATTTTAAGAAAAAAATTAGCGGTTCCACGCATCGCATATGCTTCTGCATAATCCGGTTTCAACTCTATAGCTTTAGCATAATCCTGTATGGCCTGGTTATAATTTTTCCCAGTGTAATTGATATTGCCACGATTAAAATAAGCTTCTGCATCATCCGGTTTCAGCTCTATAGCTTTAGTATAATCTTGTATTGCTTTGTTGTTTTTACCTTGTATTTTATAAGAATTGGCACGCCACTTATATGCCGATGCATCATCTGGTTTCAGCTCTATGATTTTAGTATAATCTTGTATCGCTTTGTTATATTTACCTCGTATTTTATAAACCAGTCCACGGGATCTATAATCTTCTGCACCATCCGGTTTCAGCTCTATGACTTTAGTATAGTCCTGTACTGCCTGATTATAATTTTTTCTATTGTAATTGGCATAACCGCGAAGCCTATAAGCTTCTGCATAATCCGGATTCAGCTCTATAGCTTTAGTATAATCCTGTATTGCTTTGTTGTATTTGCCTTGTAGGTCATAAGCCACTCCACGCCACTTATATGCCACTGCATCATCCGGTTTCAACTCTATGACTTTAGTATAATCCTGTATTACTTTGTTATATTTGCCTTGTTGTTCATAAGAATTTCCACGCCACTTATATGCCTCTGCATCATCCGGTTTCAGCTCTATTGCTTTAGTATAATCCTGTATGGCCTGGTTATAATTTTTCCCAGTGTAATTGATATTGCCACGATTAAAATAAGCTTCTGCATAATCCGGTTTCAGCTCTATTGCTTTAGCATAATCCTGTATGGCCTGGTTATAATTTTTCCCAGTGTAATTGATATTGCCACGATTAAAATAAGCTTCTGCATAATCCGGTTTCAGCTCTATAACTTTTGTATAATCCTGTATTGCTTTGTTGTAATTGCCTTGTTGGTTATAAGCCAGTCCACGGTTAATATATGCTTGGTGTAAATCAGATTTCAGTTTTATGGCCTTTGTATAATCCTGTATTGCTTTGTTGTTTTTGCCTTGTCTTGCATAAGCCAGCCCACGATTATTAAATGCTTCAGCATAATCTGGTTTTAATGATAGGGCTTTATTCGAATCACGAAACCCTTGTAAATTATTGCCTGCCATAAGATATGTTGCCCCACGTTCTTTGTAAGCCTCCCAATTAGATGGATTTAGCTCTATTGCTTTATTAAAACTCTTTATCGCATGCGCATAATCTCCCTGTTGTTTATAAGCTTTTCCACGGTTGTTATATACTTCTGCATCTTCAAGTTCAACAAATAGGTCCAGGCCCTGGGATGAAAGTATATCCACCTTTTGAGTCTTGGTTTCATAACCCTGTTTTGATACCTCAATCTTGTACCGGCCCTTTTCAAGTTCTATCCCGTTGTAAAACTTTTCTTTGATATTGAGTATCCTGACCCGGCAGTCAGAAGGGTTTGTGGTGACATAAAGCCTGGCTTTGACAGCTTTCCGATTAAGGTAATAGGTTACGACAGCTTTTCTTCCCTGGTTGACAATTATACTCTTTTCTTCGGTAAGATATCCTGAAAGCCTTGCCTCCAAACTGTAGCTGCCCGGAGCAATATCTACTATTTCCAAGGGAGCTCGACCCTTGAACCGGCCATGGATAAAAATATCCGCCCCCGGAGGTTCTGAGTCTATCTTCAGCCTGGTCGCGGTGGAACCCGCAGACTGGGAAACAATGGTAGATGCACCTCCGGCAAGGTAATAGGGAGCAAATGAGTCATTGGATATCCAGGGTTTTTGCGTCTTTCCGGTTTTGGCTTCGACATCAAGACCTGCCTGGTTGAACATCATCCGAATCTCAAGGCCTGGAGTTTCAATATGCCTTAACAAGGCTTCGGTATAGGTTCCGTTCCTCCCACTGCCATCCTCAGAAACAGAACCAGCCTTTGTGGCGTACGCAATCAATGTACCGTCCGGAGCATCCATGTATGCCAGACCTTTGGATGAATCCCTGAAACTGCGTTTGAGTGGATTGTTTCGACAGGCATCCAAAATTACAATATTCAGTGGGGCACCCGCATCCTCCATCTTACTGAGTACAAAGTTGGCATTTACGGCAAAATATTTCACGTCTGACTCTACCCTGATCTTATGTTTCACCGGGATCAGATAATTCACACCCTTGATCTGCATGCCGTGGCCGGCATAATAAAACAAACCAAGTTCAGCGCCGTATAATTTTTTCTTAAACTCGCGAAGACTGTCCTCCATGGTCTTCTGGTCGGCATTTTTTTTCGTGATCACTTTGAACCCCAACCGCTTGAGGACAACTGTTATATCATTCGCATCATTTACAGGGTTATCCAAAGGGACTGACCGATACCCGCCGTTTCCGATAACAAGGGCCACCCGCTTGGCTGCACCGACTTCAATTATCGTCAGCAACAAAAAGAATAAAATAAGGGTCCCGCTGAGGACTTTTCTTTTCATAACATATAAAACCTTCTCGTCAAGAAAACTATTAATCGGGTGATTATTGTATATATCGAACAAAGACTGAAAATTTCAAGAAAATATTATAATTCCATTATTTTAGAAACAGAATAGACAGATTAATCGAGCTTTTATTACTTTACATAAATCACCCTCCGATAGGCCTACGGATAACTCCAAAACTCAACTTTAATATCATGTTCCCTTGCCCAGGCAGCGAAGTCATGCGGGAAAAGTCCAAGCTTTTTTATCATGAGCAGCAGGACTATATTAAAATCTGAGTCAGCATCGACTATATGATTATCTTCAAGCCATGATCTAAACCTCTCTTGATCAGCAAAGAGTTCTTTCTGAAGGGCAGAATAAAGGGCATTTTTGTCCTCTGCAGCAACACTGGCATCATATTCATAGTCAAGGCTGCCTTGCCATTTTTCGACTAATGGACCAATATCATAGCCTCCGACAGTCAAACCCCCATTTTTACTTGTGCGGGCATCAATGGTTCTTGAATCTTCTCCCTTTTTCTCATGGTGTAAAATGATCCGGAATTTATCTTCTTCGATGGTAACTTTGTTTTTCATAATCACCTCATTTACAGATCCAGCCGCTCCTGTTGAGTACTGGAATATTATCAGTTTTCTTTGTCACCCCAGGGAAATATTTTTTCATGAAAAAACCTATATGCAACTCCGTCACTCCGGTTTTAAGGTACAGATTGATTTGGTTGGACCAGTCAAACCACCACATCTCATAAATTCCAGAGAGTCTAACAAAGCTTTTAGGAGGAATGTTTTTATACCTATACTTTGCCATTTCCAGCATGCGTTCAATGGGTCTATTTGAATTGTTTATAAAATATGGAATGTAATAGATGCCTTCCTCACACAGTCCGATAAAGTATTCATCTAAATTCAAACCTGTTTTATAAGGGAATGTATACTTTTTTAACGGCACATGGGAGCTGACATACGTGCCAGCCTCATCTCCAACTATCACTACAATCTCCCACAGCTCATTGCTGGAAGCGTCAGTTATTTTATTCGGGTTAACATTTATGCTGGAGAAGCCAGAGGATAGGAATTTCTCATCATCAAAGCTAACTAGTCCCTCAGACACAAGTATCTCTTTTAGGTCTTCCGTGCTGTGGTCTTCGATGCCTATGGTTGCCAGATAATAAGACAAGTATGTGACATTCAGTTCAAACCAACCCTCCACCCTGAAAGGACGGCCATCTTTTAATGTTCCTTCGCCATAGCCGTACTCCCGGTGTTTTTCAGGAATAATGTTGCTTCTGTCAATTGTTGGATAATGTGTCATCATAATTCTCCTTTAGTAATGTGTTTGGCCACTGCAGTATATGATCGTCTCTCCATATCTGGAGAAAACGTATAAGGACAAATGTTTTTAAAACGAGTTTTTAAGATTTTTTTATAGCAGGATTTGCTACATCCATATTTTAAGACCGATTTAAGAATTTTCAACTACAAAAGGAAATACTCGGAAAACTTAGGCCCCTATTGGCTTTATAATTTAAGTTTTGAATCTTGGTCTATATCATAGTACCAGAAGAGCATAGGGGCTTCGCAATCCCTTCTTAATTAAGGTTTTTCCCAATACTATATGTTTAGCAGTTTCAAGCCAAAGCCCTTGTCATCAAGTAGTTGATACTGCCGTTTGTGAAGGAAAACATTTTTGGACTCCTGTGGTGTCAGTCGTCCAAGATATCTACCGTACCGGGTAAGAAAAAAAGTGTCGATATTATTTTTCATCAGAGCGCACAAGGCACTGTGCGTGATTTTGATGTTTCCGAAAAGTAGGAAGGGTATGATAGAAATCAGGAGGCGTGGGACTCAGCTATCGGCAGGTTAGAGTTGGACTCTAATGCAGCAGAGGCCTCATGGAGTAACATCTCAGCTTCTTTGGTATCGGTAACACGTTCAAAAGAATCTTTGAGCTCATCCGCTGAAAAAGTACCTACAGCCCAGGCGCCAGCTACTCTGACCAAAGGCTCTGCTAAAGACGCAGACAAGACCATAACTTTGGAACGATCTTCGGTCGCTGAAACTACCATAAAAACTCCTTCTGATGATGGAAAGGCTGAAGCGCCCTCCAGTAAAAAGATAACAATTGAAACCAAAGATGTCAAAAGTAAGGGAAAAAGATGCCCTTCGTAAAACTTCCGAACGGGATACGGCTGAATTTTAGTCAGGAATCCTACTCTTTTAAGAAGAATTCTGGACGGTTTTTGCTACTTGTGTAGCTTTTGCTCTTAAGGATTAAAATAAAAAAAGTATCTGAAAATGGTCAATTTTGTTATAGGTAAAATTACCCGACAAAAATAATTACAGGGAACGTCAAGAGTAAATACCTGAGGGTTTTTATGGACAAAACACCCTATATAAAAATAATATTGATACCATTGAAAAAAATGGAGTTTATTAAATTAGTCGAACAAATTAACTCCTTGTCCCGCTGAATCTTGCCCCCAGGGTATTAAGCTGCCCAGGGGGTTTTCTTTTTACAAAAAAGCTTGCAGGATTCCCTTAATAAAATATTTCTGTTCAATCTCAGGAGCAAAAAGGCCAGTCATTAATTTGGCTGGGTTTTTTTATTGAAAAAGCATTTTTATATGCTAAATTAATACCTGAAAAATGATTTTTTTTTATGCATTTTTTTAAAGGTATCCGGGATGGTATCATGACATTTTTTTCTCTTCTAAGTATCTGATTTTATTGCAAGCATGGTGATCCCACGGGGAATCGAACCCCGGTTTCCGGCGTGAGAGGCCAGCGTCCTAACCGCTAGACGATGGGACCAAAAAAAGTATCTATACTTATACTAAATCCGGCAAATAGTCAAATAAAATT
>Ga0233437_1007250_pt1 | contig 10808 bp, 7 predicted proteins | sample SI_122_August201_FD_182714 | JGI IMG/M metagenome (GOLD analysis project Ga0233437, IMG submission 182714) | Seawater microbial communities from Saanich Inlet, British Columbia, Canada - SI_122_August2016_200_MG | ecosystem: Environmental > Aquatic > Marine > Inlet | place: Canada: British... | reverse complement strand
TGGACACGATTTTTTCATCCGGTTCGACTACGCTGATAACAAAAAGCACCTATAAATGATCAATCATTAATCATAGTCATACTACTTCAAGTCTCACCAGAGCCGCGGATAACATCTTAGAATACAACAATATGGTTGCTTAAAAATATCAATTTTGCTGTTCAAAAAAACACGATGAATTCGAGTTCAGCCGTGTTTGGAAATTAATTGACAAATTAGCGGTACTAATTGATAATCATTAGGTCGACATTCTGTTATTTACATATCAATGATAAGCCTTTCTTGAGTTCTTTTTCTTTCTGAAAACATATCCATATCAGAAAGATAAATTGAGGGGTTGAATTAACTATTTGCACGAGGTTAAACTGCTTCTATAGATCGATTTAAAATGTTGTATATCTGACAATCGATAATGAAAAGGCGATGCTATGAAGAGAGAGAGAGAGAGAGAGCAAACAAGATGCCTGATCAAGAAACTGGAGAACAAACAATTGACTATGCCAGCATGGTGGAAAATGCCAGCGACATGATTGTTCGTTTTGATACCGAACTCCGACATATTTTCTGTAATAAGGCAGTTGAACAGCAACTCGGAGTACCCAGGGAGTTCTTTCTGGGAAAAATACCGCAGGAATCAGGAAGTCCTCCAGAGCAAATCGAATTTATCGCCCAATCCATACAAAAGACATTTGAATCAGGTTTGGAACAGGAAGTAGAACAATCATCTCCCACTCCTGATGGAATCCTCTATTTTCAAACTCGTATTGTTCCGGAATTCGACTCAGCAGGAACCGTCAAATCGCTGTTGGCCATTTCAAGAAATATTATGGAACAAAACTCGCCATCAAATTCATCATTGAAACATAACCATGAAAAAAGCCAGAATACTCATAGTTGAAGACGAAGCCATTATCGCAATGGAGATTGAGAGCCAAATGCAATCTTTGGGCTATGAAGTTACCTCGATTGTTAATACGGGTGAAGAGGCAATCGGCAAAGCGGATTCATATCGCCCCGACATCATTCTGATGGACATTGATTTAAGGGGTAAGCTGGACGGCATTGAATCAGCTGAAATCATCCGAACGCGATTTAATATTCCGATTGTCTTTTTAACAGCCCATATGGACGAGGACAGGCTGGAACGGGCAAAACTCACTTTACCATTTGGATACCTCCTGAAACCGACGCGAGAGCGGGATTTGAAAGTATCGATTGAGATGGCGCTTTATATTTCCATGGTTGATAAGGAACGGAGCAAAATTGAGGAGGCTTTACAAAAGAAAACCAATGATCTTGATGAACGGGTTAAAGAAATAAACTGCCTTTACGCCGTTTCTGAGCTTGTTAACACGCCAGACATCTTGTTGGAGGAGATTATACAAGGAGTCGTCGATCTCATTCCACCCTCAATGCAATACCCCGACATTACTTGTTCACGGATTACAATCGATGAACAAGAATACAAAACAAAAAATTTCAAATTGACTAGTTGGAAACTGACGGCCGAAATCTTTGTACGTGGCAAACAGCATGGAATTGTAGAGATCTGCTATTTGGAAAAGAAACCGAAAATTGATGACGGGCCTTTTTTGAAAGAGGAGAAAAACCTTATCAATGCAATTTCAGAAAGATTGGGCAAAACAATTGAACGTAACTATTCAGAAAGTGAACTTAAAAATTCTGAATCCAGGTATCTGGATCTTTATGATAATGCGCCTGACATGTACGCTTCTGTTGATGCAAAAACAGCTTGCATTGTTGAATGCAACCAGACACTGATTAACGCAAGCGGTTATACCAGAGAAGAAATCATCGGCCGGCCCATCTTCGATATGTACACGCCGGAAAGTGCTGTTTTTGCCCGTGAAGAGATTTTACCGACTTTTTTGAAAACCGGTAAAATAGAGGGAGCAGATTTTAAGCTACAGAGAAAAGATGGCAGCGCGATTGATGTCAGTCTGAATGTTTCGGCTCTTCGTGATTCCCACGGAAATATTATATCAAGCAGGTCGAGTTGGCGGGATATTTCTGAGCAAAAACAGCTGGAGAAAGACCGTTTCGAGATGGAACAGCAGTTGTTCCAGGCTCAGAAAATGGAATCATTGGGGACACTCTCCGCTGGCATTGCACACGATTTTAATAATCTCCAATTCCAGATATTGGGATATACCCAACTGGCCATTAATAACCTGCCGGCAGACCATGAACTGAAAAAATTTTTGCTTCCGATTGAAGCCGCTTCAAATAAGGCAGCTGCCCTGGTGAAACAGATTCTCAGCTTCAGTCGAAGTACCCTCAGTGAGTTTAAACCTCTTTTAATTCAACCGGTTATTAAAGAAGTTCTGAAACTGCTGAGATCCAGTATACCGACGACGATTGAGATCAGGCAGGATATCAGTGACACATGTGGGCCCGTTTCAACTGATATCGTCAAAATATACCAGGTGGTAATGAATCTCTGTACCAATGCTCGCCAGGCCATAGGAGAAAAAAAAGGCATACTGGGAGTGACCCTGGATGAAATTGAGGTGAACAGGGAAAGTCTGCAAGAATATCCCAACCTGAATCTCGGAAATTATGTGAAACTGGTTGTCAGCGATAATGGACAGGGGATGGATGCAGAGACCAAGACAAAGATATTCAACCCCTTTTTTACAACAAAAAAGGAGAGAGAAGGAACGGGACTGGGACTCAGTATTGTTCAGAAAATTCTGGAGGAACACCGGGGATCGATCTCCGTTGTCAGCAGCCCCGGCAAAGGAACAACCTTTACGATATTTCTGCCGAGGGTCGAAATGGCCCAAACCTCATCCAACGCACCGGTTTCCATATCTTTATTTCATGGGACTGAAAAAATAATGATTGTCGATGATGAACATTCTTTAGTTGCTATGGAGCAGGAACTACTGCAAGGACTGGGCTACCAGACCTCAGGATTTATCAGCAGTCCCGAAGCATTGCAAGCATTTCAAAGCAGTCCCCTGGATTACGATCTGGTCATCACGGATGAGACCATGCCTGAATTGACGGGTTCGGAATTGGCTGAACATCTACTCGGGATTCGCCCGGATATTCCGATCATCCTAATGACCGGCAACAATGAAAGGATCACTGAAGAAGAAACGTTAAAGATAGGAATTAGAAAATTTTTCTTGAAGCCAACAAATATTGTTGACCTCGCAAGGACCATTCGAGGAATTTTTGATAATCAAGATCAAAACGGAATTGTCACCAACCACATTTGAATTACAGATGGAAAAGATTCTGATCATAGATGATGAGGAAGGAATCAGGCAGTTGCTGTATCTTCTCTTAACCGCAGAAAGCTATGATGTTAAAATGGCTGAAGATGGGCAAAAAGGGTTGGATCTGATTGATTCTTTTGATCCACAGGTCATTATTCTTGACCTCAGCATGCCAAACATGGGGGGTCTTGAATTTCTGCAGCAACTGCAATATGACGACAATCTGAACCGTTCAATCATCGTGCTGACCGGCTATGGTACAGATGAAGATGTACGGAAGTGTTACCAGCTTGGAATTAATTCTTTTTTGCGTAAACCGGTTAATATTCATGAAATATTGGGTCTGATAAAACGCAATCTGGAACTGATTCATTTCTCGGAACAATTGAAACGGGAAAAAATAGAAAAGGAAGAGGCGTACCAGTTAATAAAGGAAACTTTTAACAGCATGTCTGAAGGCGTGATCACGCTAGATTCAAATTTCCATGTGCAGATGATCTCTGACAAGGCGTGCCGGATCCTCGATGTTTCTTTTGATAAGGTCCTTCATAAACCGGCTGTTTCGGTACTGGGAAGCCTGGTAGCTGGTCCATCCGGAATACTGATGGATTCTTTCGATCACAAGACCGAAGTATCTGAAGTCCAGACTCAGTTTCTGCTGGCAAATGGTGCGATTATTCCGGTCTATCTCACAATCAAACCATTAACTGGGCCTGATTCCAACCAGGGTTGGTTATTGCTTTTTCGGGATGAAAGAGAAGAAGAAAAAGCCATTCAGAAACAGATCGGTGGGATGGTATTTGGCCGCATGATCAGCACCGACAGCAGGATGATAGCGATTTTTCAGTTGATTGATAAAATTGCCCCCAGTGAAGTGATGGTCTTAATTGAAGGTGAAAGCGGAACCGGAAAGGAACTGGTAGCCAGGGAGATTCACGCCAGAGGCCGTCGCGCCCAAAAACCGTTTCATGCGGTCAACTGCGCCGCTATCCCGATTAATCTAATCGAAAGTGAACTGTTCGGACACGAGCGCGGGGCTTTCACCGGAGCTGTCAATAAAAAATCAGGGCGGTTTGAACTGGCAGACGGGGGGACACTGTTCCTGGATGAAATCGGCGACATGCCGCTGGAAATGCAGGTCAAACTCTTGCGGGTTTTACAGGAGCAAACCTTTCAACGGGTTGGCGGAACAAAAACCATACATGCCAATGTACGGGTGATTGCTGCCACGAATCATAATCTTAAAGAACTGATTCATAAGAAACAATTCCGGGAAGATCTTTTTTATCGTCTTGATGTAATTTCATTGGAATTACCTCCCCTGCGAGATCGGGTTCAGGATATCCCTTTTTTGGTTTCATATTTTATGAAGCAGATGAATAAAGCACAAAATCGTCAAATCAACAATATCTCCTCAAAAGTTTCTCAGAGTCTGGTTTCTTATTCCTGGCCGGGAAATGTGCGTGAGCTTTTTCATGTTTTGGAATCGGTTTTTGCCATGATTCAGGGCGATACGATTGAATATCGACATCTACCAAAAAAGCTAACCGCAATTCCATCAAAAAACCGTGATATTTTGAGAAATAATGAGAAAAATTTCCTGTTACAGACGCTCAGACAGGTATCATACGACAAAAAAAGAGCTTCCAGTCTTATGGGGATTTCCCTGGCAACCCTCTATCGCAAAATTAAGAAATATAACCTATAATTTCTGATACTCAACCGCATCACAAATCCATTTTAAAAAAACCGCTTTCTCATTTTTTCTCATCTTTTTCTGATTTTCCTCAAATATCACCCATTTTCCGCCAAACGACCCTTGCCCATTTTATTCGGAAGTGATCAGTCTGATCTACTTGACTGATATATCAGAATTATCATTACCTGGCATACATCAAGCAATAGACAGGGCCGAGATCTCAAATCAGACTGAGCGAATTTTTACATCTAATAAAGTGTTTTTGAGAGAGGAACAAACTCATGGCTGTAACAATTAGTCCTCAAGATACACAAACCCCACCCGATCCATCTGTTATCTCAACAATCCTGGTTGTTGACGACACTCTCAACAACCTCTTCGTCTTTCAACAGTTAATCGAACATAGTTTTAAAACTCATCGAGTACTGATGACAACGGATCCGCTGGAAGGAATTAAAATGGCCTCTGACAATCATCCCGACGTCATTCTGCTTGATTTTCAGATGCCGATGATTAACGGAATTGAAGTGTGCAAACGACTCAAGGCAGACGAATCAGTCATGAATATCCCGATTATTTTAATTACGGGAAATTTCATTACACCACTACTCAAAGCAGAAGGTCTTGATGCTGGCGCTTCCGATTTTATCGTAAAACCGATTGATATCGCAGAGTTAACCGCCAAGATAAAGGTCGTGCTCCGAAGCAAACAACTAGAAGATGACCTGAAAACCACCAATAGATTGCTGCATCAGGAAATTGCCAAGCGCAAGGAGACGGAAGCAAACTTGTTGCAAAGCGAGCAGAAATTTCGTGAACTTGTGGAAGGAACCGATGATTTGGTCACCCAGGTGGATAAAAAGGCCAGATTTAAATATCTCAACCACATGTCTGAGGCCATCTTGGGAATCCCTCCCGAAGAGTGCACCGGTCAGTCTTATTTTGATTTTATTCACCCGGATGATTTAAGGATGTCAAAAGCCATCTATAGAAAATGGCTGATCGAAAAATGTAGTAGTGCCAGCTTTGAGACTCGAATGGTTAATAAAACCACCGGCAAAGTTGGCCATCTGATCTGTACTCTCAACTTCAAATACGATGACGCAGGCGATTTAATCCATATAAATTCGATTGCCCGGGATATCACCTCGATGAAAAAGGCGGAAAGGGAGATCGTATTAGCCAGAAATAAAGCGGAATCGGCCAACGTGGCGTTACAGGACTTTTTATCTTTTATTTCTCACGAAATCCGCAATCCTATTCATCATATTATCGCTTATGCAAACATTGGTGTTCAAAAAACCGATAGAAAATCAAAAGCTGAAATCAAGGAGTTTTTTGAGGCCATTAAAGAAAGCAGTAACGTTTTACTGGATTTATTAAATGACTTTTTGGATCTTTCTAAATCCGAAGCGGGCAAAATGGATTACCAGATGAAAAAAGGCAATTTAAAAAAAATCATTGATAATAGTATAAAAGAATGCCAATCCAACGCCCAGGAGAAGGGTATTATAATGGAAATCGAGAGGCCTGTTATGCCCACAGATTTTGTAGGTGATATTCAAAAAATAAAACAAGTCATGAGAAACCTGCTAGCTAACGCTATTAAATTCACCCCCTCTGGGAAAAAAATATCTGTATCTATAAATTTGGCTGAACTGTCGGTAGGAAGGAGGAAAACCGATGATCAATCGATCCCAGGTTTTGGTGTTGTCGTGAAAGATGAAGGTATCGGCATCCCTGAAGACGAATTGGAATCTATTTTTAGCAAATTCGCTCAGAGCAGTAAAACCAAAAACAAAAACGGGGGAACCGGACTGGGATTAGCGATCTGTTTTGAGATTATAAAAGCGCATCAAGGCAGGATATGGGCTGAAAACAACCCGGAGGGAGGCGCAATTTTCAGCTTTTTACTCCCTTATGAACAAGTTCTGGTGAAACAGCCAGAAGAATGATTGGCAAATGATACATCAGTCGTGTTTCATCCCCAGCAAAACAATTTCGTTTTGCTATTTTTCAAATCAAAATACGGAGATATCAACAATAACTTATGAACTCAAAGATATCAAAATGAAACTTTACTTGGAGATGATTTTCAGATCATCTTTAAGTGAAATTTTAACTCGTAAATTTAATAGGAGAAAAAGATTTAAAAATATGGCATTATCCAAAATACTGAAAATAGGCGTAATGATCCATGAGGAAAGGAGAAGATCTTATTATTAAAATGTTAAATAGTTTTTTGAGTATGGGTCTTGATGGAGCTGTCTTGTGTTTTACACAGGGATTAAACAAACATAGTGCCGAACAAAACCGGTACCATTAATAAAAATTTATCTTATGAGGACAACATGAAAAATATCAGGCTTGGTGTTAAGTTGATTGTTTCCTTCATTATAGTAGCCGCTATAGCCGGTATCATCGGTATTATCGGACTATTCTCGCTCAATGGGGCAGTGGATAGTATCGTGGAAATCGGCGATGTTAGATTGCCGAGTGTGCAATCTCTGCTAATTATAAGTGAAGCGCAAACCGCTGTCGACACTAACGAGAATGCATTGTTAAGTCGAATTATTGATCTGAAAACGCGTCAGGAAAAATATGCTGCCTTCTCAAACATCTGGAAACGTGTTGACGAAGCCTGGAAAATTTACGAACCACTGCCACAGACGACGGAAGAGGCGAAAGTTTGGAGTAAATTTGAACCGGCCTGGGAAGCATGGAAAAAAGATCATGAGGCATATGTGGCAATAAGCAAAGAGTACGATTCCACAGTACAAACCCGGGAAAGAGGGAACGATCTCTACATTAAAATGGCGGATCAAGCACTTGTTAAAAATGCGGTAACTTTCGGAAAATCCGAGGCTCTGCTGACCCAAATTGTCGAATTGTACAGGAAGAAAACGGATAACCCGCAGGCAAGCTTTAATCGGGTGGACATGTTGACGATTTACTCGCTGCTTACCATCAGCGAGGCGCAGACGGCTGTTGACTCTTCTGAAAATGCTCTATTGGATCGTTCCAGTAACTTGACAATGCGTAAGGCTAATTATGAACGAATCAAAGCGGCGTGGGACCGCATTGAAACCTCATGGGCGATTTATGCACCGCTTGAACAGACATCCGAAGAGAAGGTACTTTGGAACAAGTTCGAACCGGCCTGGAATGCCTGGAAGGCAGACCACGAGGCCTTTCTTAATTTCTCCAAAGCCTACGATACCACTGTTGAAGCTTACCATAACAGCAATGAACTTTATGCTAAGTTAACGAATCGGGCTCTGGTTTTGAACGCGGTTACATTCACGGCAGCGGAAGAACTCCTCACAAAGTTGGTTGAGATCAACACAACCGCTGCGGATGACGCGAAAAACACAGCTATGAGTAGCGCATCCTCGGCCAGGATCGGTGTAATCTCCGGCATAGTCATCGGCATCATCATTGCCCTGCTGCTAGGGGTATTAATAACCCGTATGATTACAGGCCCGATCAACAAAGCGGTGGATTTTGCCAAGGCTATTGCCACCGGGGACTTAACCAAAACAGTCGATATTGACCAGAAAGACGAGGTTGGGCAACTGGCTAAAGCTTTAAATGACATGGTGCAGAAACTGACAGAAATTGTCTCATCTGTCCAAAGCGCCTCCGATAATGTTGCTTCCGGCAGCGAAGAACTCAGCTCCACTGCCCAGCAGCTCTCCCAGGGGGCAACTGAGCAGGCGGCTTCCGTGGAGGAGACCACCTCCTCCATGGAGGAGATGGGTTCCAACATTCAGCAGAATGCCGACAATTCCAACCAGACTGAGAAGATCTCTTTGAAAGCATCCAAAGATGCCGAAGAAAGCGGCCAGGCAGTCGATGAAGCCGCGATTGCCATGAAGGAGATTGCCGGCAAGATCTCCATTATTGAGGAGATCGCCCGCCAGACCAACCTGCTGGCCTTGAACGCAGCCATTGAAGCAGCCCGGGCCGGAGAACATGGCAAAGGGTTCGCAGTGGTCGCCGCTGAAGTCCGTAAGCTGGCGGAAAGGAGTCAGACTGCCGCCGGGGAGATCTCACAACTCTCCGCATCAAGCGTTGATGTTGCAGGCAGGGCTGGCGAAATGCTGAAGAAACTGGTTCCCGACATCCAGAAGACTTCGGAACTGGTACAGGAGATCAGCGCGTCCAGCAATGAACAGAATACTGGCGCGGGTCAGATCAGCAAAGCCATTCAGCAACTCGACAGTGTCATTCAGCAAAACGCTTCCGCAACCGAAGAGATGGCATCCACCTCTGAAGAACTGTCTTCACAAGCTCAGATGCTGCAGGATACCATCAGTTTCTTTAAGCTGAACGGCACCGGGGGAATGAGCGCTTCTCGCCAGGTCCATCATCTGTCAGATGCCACCAGGGTCGCCCATATGGCACCTAAACCCCAAGCAGCAGCAAAAAAACAGCCTGGGTTGATCAGCGGCAGTAAGAAATCTGTTAAGGAGCTTCCCGGTGTTGATCTGGGGATGGAAGACAGTGACACCTTTGATGACAGTGCCTTCGAAAAGTATTGATTTTTAGCTTCGAAACAGTCGCCAGACCACTTAAATTTATATATTCTGGTCACACCGGGATAGAGTCTTAAAAATCAATCAACGGAGAAACCATGGAAGCAAAGGAATTAATGGAAACTGACCAATATCTGGCGTTTAAGCTGGAGGATGAGATATTTGCCTTTGACATATCAAAAGTGAGAGAGGTCCTGGAATTTGACACGGTGACCAAAGTTCCGCAAACCCCGGAAATGATGAAAGGAGTGATCAATCTCAGAGGCAGCGTAGTCCCGGTAATCGACATGCGGATCAAGTTCGGCATGGGTGCGACTGAAAAGACCGTCAATACAGTCATTATTATTATTGAGATTGATCTAGACGGTGAGTCGACCATGATCGGGGCCCTGGTGGATTCTGTCAATGAGGTAATGGATCTGGATACCGAGCATATCGAACCGCCGCCCAACATCGGCACGCAGCTAAATACTGAATTTATTAAGGGGATGGGCAAACAAAACGGTGAGTTTATCATCATCCTTGATATTGAGCAGATCTTCTCCTCTGCTGAACTGGAACTGGTGCAGCAAGTCAGTGAACAGGCTACATCTGAAGCAGTAACCTGAAACAAAAACACGGGACATGTGACATACATGTCCCTGTGTGATTGTGGGTGAAAGTCTTTCGTCAAGCAGAGATCAAAATGAAAAACAACATTCTGCATTTAACAGAAAACAACCTGACTCTTATCGAATATGAACCGAAAGCGGTAGGTTCAATCATCGAATTTGAAATAGGATTACCAAAAGGAGCTCTCATCGATAGTCTGGCTCTTAAAGGAACCGTTATAAGTTCTGAAGCGGTTAATTATGATAATGGGAAAAAATATATACAAAATATTCGCTTTTTAGATCAGTCAGCACCCGACAGACTGATTCTAAAGGCGTATATCAAATATTTAGAGCGTAACAAGGTCATAGATGAATTAGTGGCAAACAAGAAAATCGAAGGTTTATACGAGAACTCTGATATCAAAAGTATCATGGTGAATTTTTATGAATGCAGTGAAGAAATATTTGAACGCTTTGCTTTGATAGAGTTTTCTTATACTAAAACAAAAAATCGTTTTTTGCATTAAAACAGATTGATCAGTGACATTTCAGTCCAAATGGTGTGCTGATTCGAGAGTTCCCTGTTTATTCATGTTACCCCATCAACCTTATAAAACAATCAGGCTGAATCCTGACAAAATTTAACTGAGACAACAGATGGCCAAACAAGAAATTCTCCTGGAAACAGGGACCAACGAATTTGAGATGCTGGAATTTTATATCGATGAAA